>Ga0315912_10004674_pt1 | contig 12866 bp, 9 predicted proteins | sample VfabasoilMG_FD_204469 | JGI IMG/M metagenome (GOLD analysis project Ga0315912, IMG submission 204469) | Garden soil microbial communities collected in Santa Monica, California, United States - V. faba soil | ecosystem: Environmental > Terrestrial > Soil > Garden | place: USA: California... | reverse complement strand
CGTGAACACGGCAATGCTTCAATGGGGCCGTCGCTGTGAAGCGACGGAAGGCTCGGCTTCTTCTTGCGCAAAGAGGTGCTGGCCAGAGCTTCAATGGGGCCGTCGCTGTGAAGCGACGGAAGGACGGCCTCCCGCTTAAACTCCTCATCTAGGCTAGCATGCTTCAATGGGGCCGTCGCTGTGAAGCGACGGAAGGGAAGGGGATCGGCTGCCTCTCGCTCAAGCCGTCGGGCGCTTCAATGGGGCCGTCGCTGTGAAGCGACGGAAGGACAACCACGTCCACGATCATTAGCGTTTACTCTGCGCTTCAATGGGGCCGTCGCTGTGAAGCGACGGAAGGCCTAGCTCCGTCTGCTGTCGACGATACGAACAACCGGCTTCAATGGGGCCGTCGCTGTGAAGCGACGGAAGGCTCTGCCCCCCACAGCTTGGGCGCCGTGTCGGCCATGCTTCAATGGGGCCGTCGCTGTGAAGCGACGGAAGGCAACGTGAAGGGCTTCTGATGACCGCCCCATCGAAGAGCTTCAATGGGGCCGTCGCTGTGAAGCGACGGAAGGGTTTGCGTGTGGGTCAGGCTTGCGCCGGTAGGAGTTGCTTCAATGGGGCCGTCGCTGTGAAGCGACGGAAGGTACCACATCCCGAACCAAGAGACCTGGAAACATTTCGCTTCAATGGGGCCGTCGCTGTGAAGCGACGGAAGGTGCTCCGGGGCGAACTGACAGAAGCAGCCGCAAAAGCTTCAATGGGGCCGTCGCTGTGAAGCGACGGAAGGCTCTTGTCCTGATTCGTGTCTGCACTGGACACAGAGCTTCAATGGGGCCGTCGCTGTGAAGCGACGGAAGGATTGGTCAGCTCGTATGATGTTGCTACCTCAGTGTCGCTTCAATGGGGCCGTCGCTGTGAAGCGACGGAAGGTGCGTGGGGTGGGCATGGCCGCGGCCGACCCGCAAGTGCTTCAATGGGGCCGTCGCTGTGAAGCGACGGAAGGTGCCCGATCAGGGGCTCGGTTTGGTCAGAAGGCACTGCTTCAATGGGGCCGTCGCTGTGAAGCGACGGAAGGCTTGGGCGACCGCTGGCCCGACTGGATGTTGGATGCTTCAATGGGGCCGTCGCTGTGAAGCGACGGAAGGCTGCCCTTCACTTCGCCGGTCGGCATAAGTCGACCACGCTTCAATGGGGCCGTCGCTGTGAAGCGACGGAAGGATGGTTTACCGCGACGTGCGCCTAGCCAAGGCCCAGGCTTCAATGGGGCCGTCGCTGTGAAGCGACGGAAGGGGCATGGCAATAAGCTGGATGTAGATGGTCGCTTTGCTGCTTCAATGGGGCCGTCGCTGTGAAGCGACGGAAGGCAAGGCCGAGCCGCGCCCCCACCCCCGGGCACGCTGCTTCAATGGGGCCGTCGCTGTGAAGCGACGGAAGGATCATCCCGCCAGGGTCTAAGGCAAACTTCGTCGCGCTTCAATGGGGCCGTCGCTGTGAAGCGACGGAAGGACGGCACCGCGACTACCGAAAGCCTGTCGGATATCGAGGCTTCAATGGGGCCGTCGCTGTGAAGCGACGGAAGGTCGCTACGGCCGAGGCTTCCGCTACCGCGCCAACAAGCTTCAATGGGGCCGTCGCTGTGAAGCGACGGAAGGCCAAGCCCGACACCGATTTACGCGCGCGCCCTGGAGGCTTCAATGGGGCCGTCGCTGTGAAGCGACGGAAGGACCCCGCGCGGCCGCAAAGTTGATCCATCGTTCGACATGCTTCAATGGGGCCGTCGCTGTGAAGCGACGGAAGGAGGCCTCTGAGAAGTTCCACGACTTCGCGAGGTTGCTGAGTGGTTTGCGAGTGCTTGCCTTTGGGGACCACGGTCACCCCCGAAATAGGACGTAGCTACCCTAGGGGCAAGCATTCCAAGAGAAGAAATACAACTAGTTTTCAAGGACCTGGCCGATTCTGCGAGAGGTGCCTGGGGATTTGCCATCACTGAACCTCTCGCCTTCCCAGCCAGCGCTGAGATGTGCAACAGAGATGAACCTTATACCACAACAGCAAGGCGCTCAGGGTCTGAATATGGCCGTCCGAGCGACTGAACCGCATTCCCTGCCCTGCCCTCCACTAGTCCCAATGAGGCAAACAGAACCTGATCCTCATTGGCGTGGATCACTTCAGCCAGTTCGGCACGGAGCTTCACAAGCTCCCTATGATTGAGCTCACACCGAAAGACCGATAGCTGGATGTGGTCACCAAAGCCCAGCATGGTCTTGTAGACCTTTCGCAAACGTTTCGGGTCGGAGACGTCATACGTCACGATGTAGGAGTGCCTCATGCTATACTACCTCACCCGAAAACCCGGATAGTGTTCCACCTCGCCAAGGATGAACCGCGATAACAGGCGAGCTTGCAACTCCAAAACACGACGATAGCTAAGACGATAATCAAAAAGCTGATGTGTCACTAACTGGTCCATCCGGCGTTCCATGGCTTGAATCACCTTCTTACGAGCGGCCGGCTTCAGAGCAACCGCTCCTCGACCTTTAACGAAGTCATCAGGAGCGACGACCCCGTTATTGATGACGGAAATGACCGTCGAGTCGGCGAGCACAGGACGAAATTCCTCCATGAGGTCGAGCGCTAACGATGCTCTCCCAAATCTCGGTTGATGATAAAAACCAAGTAACGGATCGAGTCCGACACTCTGTGCCGCCATGGTGGTCTCCCGCACCAGCAAGCTGTAGCAAAACGACAAGAGTGCATTGACGGGGTCCCGAGGAGGGCGACGGTTGCGCGCGTCGAACTGAAACAGGCCGTCCACCTCACTCTTCAACATTCCAGAAAAGGCCTGAAAGTAAACGCGAGCGGCGGCGCCCTCGATGCCGAGCAATGACTGGATGCTCAATGCCTCACCCGACTTCACTCCCAGTTGCTTCAATTCACCGAGTGTCACCTTGCTTACGTCTTTTGCATTGCGCCGAAGCATGATGCGGCAATTGGCGATCTTGGCTTTCACCAGCTCGCGGGCCACAGCCAAACTGACCGCAGGATCTGAGGTTGCTTGGTATTGCGCGGCGCGCAGCTCCACGTTCTTGGTATCGGCACCGATAGCGCGTCCGATGATCCAACCACCCGAGGTAGCAAAAATGAGCGGGACCCCCTCCTCCATCAAGCGCTTCTGCGCTTGTGTCGTGATCTGCACGTTACCTAAGAGGGTGACGCTGGACGTGTTGGACAACCGCACCTCAGTTGCATTTTCGTCCATGCGAGAGACGATGAGGCGATCGCCTTGTAAACGAAGCGCCGCGCCCTGCCCTTGCACGTAGAGCGGGATCTTGTCATCTCGGGCAGGAAAGAGTCGCCTGATGGGCCGCTCATAGGCTGGATCGGGCTTAGGTCCAGCCAAGTCCCAAGGGTCATCACCCACTTCAAATGGGTTGAGGTCGTCCACGTGGAGTAACTTATCGCCCACCTCTTTCAGGGCGTTCACCTCGTCAGGTAAACAAATTCCGGCGAGCGAACATCCGTTGCACTTGGGGCTATCGACGAGCGGCGGTGGGCACTTGCCTGCGCCCAACAGTTGCCGGGTGCGTTTAACAGCGTGCAACACTGCGGCCTCTAGCTCCGGAGTCAGGTCGACAGGAACGCGCCGACGCTCCTCCGCGTAGTAGATTTCTCCGCCATAGCACTCGTAACCATGTTCACGCAGAAGGAGCACTTGCACGCCGACTTGTGCCCGCTCTGGCAGGTAAGGGCCATGGGCTGGTTCCTTGCCCCGTTTGTATTCGACCGGCACTACGCTGATTCCGTCGACTTCGACTACGTCCACTTTGGCCGTGATCCCGAGCTTCTCCGACGTGAGCGAAACCGAGCGTGCTGTGTAAGGGCGTTCCTCTGTCTCCTCAATCTGTTTGGGCTCTACTTTTTTCTCCTTGAGGAGCTCGTCCTTTTTATCCACTCGCCGATGTACAACTGAACCTTCCACCGTGTAGCGATTGTCAGCCCATTCGGCCTGCACCCATTCCAAATACATCAATCGCTCACAGTAGAGCACCTCGTTGATCATGCGCGCTGGCACAACCTCCGGCAGTGATTCAGGGCGTGGCGGAGCCAGCGGCAAGCGCTTGGCGCGCGCTGACGGCACCTCGCCTGAGACCTCTTCATCTGCTTGAACTGCTTCGGGCGATTCGGATGTCGACATGAGACGCTTAGTATTGATGAAACACTCATCTGCGCGTCTTGGGTAGCTGAATGGGTGTCAAGGTTCGTGTCCGGTGTCACTTATGAAACCAGCACTGGAGCGCCACAGCGAGCGTGTTTTGGGTCAGCATTGCCGAGAGGTCATGCCGCTCGCGGTGTCTTTTCGCGTGCCGGTCCAAGGTACGCCGGGCGGGCGTGTTTTTCGTGCGCAGAGCGCGTATGCCAAGACCAGGCATCTGATTGATCCACCAACTGGGCGTCTCTCACAGTTAGAACATCTTTCCTCGAAGCTCGTAGAGCACCGACCACCTGAAGGTAGATGTTCTCGTCAGCCAGCAGCGGACAGGCGAGCGGTTTCACGCCCGTATCTTCACATTCCGGACATTCTCAGTGCGCACCACGCTAGCTGCGTACGTGATAGCTGCGCAAACTGCCGCCGTAACTGCACTGCGCCTGGCATCTTTGGGCGACGGAGCGTTCCATGCGGCTAACTTTCGAAATCCACGGCCAATTCACAAGGCTTCCTTGACGCGTGACGTCCCGACAAACAGTCCGCCACCCAAGTGCCTTGTCCTTCCAAGTAGAAGTGGCCCAGCAACGACAACCGCAAACTCAAGGTGGACTTGGGCTGTAAGGCCGACATCAGACACACCATGAACTGCGCTAACAGTGACCTTCACGGGTTGAGGCAAGCCTCGTCGCTCACACTCTGCCTTCACATCGAGAACGATGGCGACAGTTGCATCGCCCGAATTGGCGTGACGTGTCACTACGTAAGGAGTGACGGGGCGCCAGACGCGAGACGGCGCGAAGAGCGGATGAGCCGTCAAGTCGAGGACTTCGCTCGCGAGGTGTAGGAGCCCGCTCCTTCCGGCTCGAAGCTCAGAGAAGGAATCCAGCGCAGACTGCAAAGTTTCGAAGTGCTCCCGCTCCTTTGGCCGTTCGGTCCGTCCCGTCATGACGTGGGGAGGAACGATGAACAACGTTTTCGTCGAGGGGTCGAAGCCAAAGGCCAGGTGCTCGTGCCCGAGGCCGGGGCGACCGTCAGGCTCGTGGCCAGAAAAATAGCTCGGGAGGGTCGCCCTTGGGCCCAATTGGGCCTGAACGCGTGCCATCACAGCGCGCCGGAGCGCCTGGGCAATCTCCTCCGGAAGTGCGGAATCGGAGAGACCGTCGCACACTCGAAACGCAAGAGCAGCCTGGTTACCCCGAGCGGGTGCCATCACTCCCAGGCCCAAGAAGCGACCATCGCCGATGATCAGGGGCCCCCGAATGCCTTCGTCGAAGGTCACTTCGACGTGCCAGAGCTGATGTTTGCTGAACCGGGTGCCCCCAGCGAAGGCTTCGGCGTGAGCGCCTCTCGCTTCGAAAGGCTCGCGCTGGACCCGAACCGACAGAGCGCGGGCTCGGACTTCAATGTGACGCAGCGCAGTGTGGACCGCGGCGATGGCTGACCTCTCTTCAGCCAAGCGCTCCGTCGCATTCTTGGAGGATCCATTTCGACCTCGAGGATCGATACGACGTCGGCCTGACGAAACGGGCAACGCAACGGCTGTCACCGAGCGCCATTTTCGCGTGCCGTCCTTCGGTACATAGTGGTCGAGCATCGAAATTTCGGAGGTCTCCGTGAGCAAGAAGGGGACCTCACCCGTAACCGAATCGACTGTGCCAAGGCCCGAAAACGCCCAATGCACGTCGGCGGCGTTCAATGCGCAGTTAGGTGGGACATCCACTGCGATTCGACGGATGGCTCGGTCGACGTATTCGGAGCCAATCGACCCCAGGGGGATGATTCGGATTCGGTCAATGGGGCGGACAGAGGTCGTTTCCTCTGGTTTTTTTCCGATCAGATAACTGTCGATGAGTCCGACCTTGGCTGGAAGTGCACTCGCCAGCCGTTCGGCCGCCGCATCGCGTACCTTCTGCACTAGCTCGCCGGCCCGATCGAGCGACCACGGGAAGAGCTTTGATTCATGACTGCCTTGGCGGAACTCATAAAGCACACAAGTGTTGCGGACTTCATAGGCGACCTGAGCGAAGCGAGCCTTGGGCGGCTGCGTGAAGAGGACACGCCCCGCTTTTCCGGAGCCTTCTTCGCGTAGACGCTGACGGTTCGCATCGTAGCGAGCGATAAGACTCTTAAGCGTACCCTCGGTCGGGCAGGGCAGTTCTAGATGGGACGACCCCGAAACGCTCGGGTGAAAGACCTCGCCATCCTGGCTTTCGAGCAATTCGGTGATCTGACTGTCGACCAACTTACCTTCGGCCCAAGCAGGATCGATGCCCCGACCGAATTGGTAGAGCTCGTCGGCGAGCTCTGCGATGTCGTTGGCGCGCGCGGTGTCGTCTGCGAACTCCCATACGTATGCGAACTCGGCCGCGCCTTCGAGGAGTCGCGGCAGGACGAATTTCTTCGTTCGGATATTGCCTATGTTCGAAGGATCTCCGCCTTCCGAGTCGAGGTCGTTGTTCGGGACGAAAAGCTCGACTCGGCTGCCGAATCTGAACTTGGGTGCGCAGACGACGGGCGCAGGGAGGCGCTCGAGCCAGCCGAGAGCCTCTTGTGCCTTCTTGGGAATGCAGCTGCCTTCGGCTGCTCCCGCCGCAAGGGCCTGAAAGAGTCGCCCCGGAGCGGGCGGCCATTCAGGAGTGCCGTGGAAACGCGACTCGTGGAGGCGAACGGTAACGACCAGGTGCTGTGTCATGTCACTTCTTCGCTTTCGCCGCCTTCTTGACAACCTTGGCCTCGTTCTCGTCGAGATCGGCCTTGGCAAGGTCCTTTCCGAATTGGGCCTCGATGTCCGCCCGGACACCAAACTTTTTTGCTGCGTCCGTTGCGAACTCACGGGCAACTTCGTTCGTCAGATTGATGCGTGAATGGGTGCCGGTTCGAGCGACCTCTTCCCAGCCCAAGGGTTGCTCGGCCTTGGGGACCAGCAAGCAACCTTGACGCAAGAATCCATCCATAGGTTCCGTGGCAGCGACCAAGCACAGACCCAGTATGTACCGGAGTAAGGCCTGTTGATCTCCGGAAGTTCGCAAACGACGAAGGGCGATGAGGTTGATCGTTATATCCCGAACGATCGGACCGCGAGCAACGATCCCACCATGAGCGCCGGTAGACGGGACCGCCACGAATCCGCGTTGAGCAAGTGGGCTCTTTGGATTATTTTCGGACTTCTTGGCTTCCTCGTCGGAAAATACTTCGAGCTTTGAGTAATCGATCGGGGGAAAGTACTGGGCCGAACGGTGAAGTTCGTCCACGTCCCAGGCTCGAATGACAGACTGTACTAGCCGAGGCAGTTTTGCATAGGTATCTCGAGAGTCCCAGACTCCAAAGACGAGCGATGTGGGACCAAGTCTGGCAATGTCGAAGACATCTCCCTCGTCCAAGAACTTCTGGAATGCCTTGCGAGCCTCATCCTTCAACGTAGAAGCTCGAACGATAGCATCACCCAGCCGATGCCCAGCATCCAAAATTGACACGGTTTTCCCATTTCCGATAGTGATCGAAACTTGTGGAACGAGCTTGGCCAGGTCGGGGTCCCCCGCAGGCCCCGTGCCGAACATTGGTTCCATACGATTGGCCTGAGACCCGACGCTGTCCACTAGGGCGACCTTCGTCCCGTCGGAAAGTTCGTCAATGTTGTAGGTTGAGGGGTCACCTGTTTTGGGAGGCGCGTATGTTGGCGGGAAAAAGACTCCTCTGTCCCCCTCAACCGGCGTCAGGTGTTCCTTCAGTACGAGGGCGACTGGACCCTTTGGGTCGAGCCACTGCTGAATCGTCTTCTCTTCTAGCTTACTCATTTCATTGTCTCCTCAACCACATTTGTAATCGCGCGAGCCTGCCCTTCCTTGCCGGGCCAGCTCAGAACCATTCGAAACCGACGCATCGGAAAAGGGAACGGCGCTCCACCCAGCGCGGCTCGAAGAAAAGAAAGGGGAAACCCAGGGTTCGCGTCTGTTCTGCCTAGCGCGGCGTAACCATAGGCGAGTTTGTCGCGTGGGTTCGTCCTTTTGGGGCGTGCGTGGGTAACGCCAATCGCGGCGAGCAATTCGACCAAAGGAAAACCAACGGTCTCGATCTTCCCGCCATGGGCGTTCAGTGAGAAACCAGCGTCAATGGGGATGTAGTCGCGTCGCCAGTCGAAACGGAAACTGCTCGATTGAGGAGCAGAGAGCGCAAACGGATTCGCTGTTCCCTCTGCAAGCAGGGGTCGAGCGAGTTCGAGAGCGTCGCGCGCAAGCGCGACGCCGGGATAGCCAGCTCCCCCAGCCCAAAATTTCACATTGTCACGCCGTGTTCCGTCCCCCCAGTGGTCTACGGGGATCGCGTTAGTTCCGTCTGTGAGAATGCACAGGGCTGTCGCCGGACTGGGCGGGTCGGGAAATGGAAACCCGCTTTCGGTTGGTCGAGCTTCGAGACTGCCCCAGGACGATTTCCAGTCCTTCTCCGCCGCGCTTCCCGTCGGGACTTGGGCACGGGCTTGGGCTTTCAAAAGGAACTCCAAGACTCGTGCGACGGGCGATGCATCACCCAGCGCGCTCAGCCAGAACCGGGCGTCTCCCGGTGTACTCCAATCAAAAGCCCCCGCCGCCCCACCAAGCAGGACCTCCGCCGCCTCGGCAAAGCCTAGGCACGCGAAGACCTGGCCTGGATTGAAGAGATCTACGGGAATCGATGCTTCAGCCACGGTCGTTCTTCCCTTCGTCGTTCTCTCGTGAGGCCTGTTGATCCGCAGCGCGAAGGAGCGACTCCCACCAAGCGAGGCCCCATGGCCCCCAGAGCTTCTCCAGCCTTGCAAAACGAAGCGCGACCTCACCGGCACGTTCGACGAGCAAGCTTGGTGGTGCATCGGCTCCATCAGTTGGAATCAGCGGTCTCGCTCTTCCGTGGTGCGCGGCGATCATGTGGAGGCAGAGATCGCGGAGTTCTTCTGGCAGATCGGACACCACGGAGTCCGTCTCGGCGTACGGCAGGGACCCGAACTCGTGGCGGTAACCGCCTAGCATTTCGATGTTCGGACGACGCGTCGTTTTTGCGTAGGGACCGTCCTTGAGCGGTGCACCGAAGGCCCTTTGCCAGCGTGCGGCCTTTTTTCCCTCGTCATGGAGGCGGGCAGCCCTTGCTAGGACTCCCTTGTAGCGGTCGTCCAGTTGGAGACGGTCGGCGATCCCGCGTGCGGCGCGCTCCGTCCACTCTTCGTGTTCGCTGAGCGCTTGGCTTCGCTTGGCACTGACGGCCCTGCCCTCCTCGGTCTCGGCTCCGCTGCCTGCGATGCTTTCGATCACGAGCCATTCCTCCTCATCGCCGGTTTCGCCCCGGCGAATGGCAATGCGCACCTCTTGCCGCCACGCGTCATCGTCAGAATCCGAAGTGCCTCGTGTGCCGTTATCGCGACGAACGCGGAACGGAACGACGATCGTGTCGCCCTGGGCGACGATCACGTCGCTGGCGACACTGCTCTCCGGATCGAGCAGTCCAGACACAACCCCATCGCCGTTGGCTCCAAGGCCTCCTAGGCGAACATCGATCCACAACGTAGATCCGGCAAGTCGTTCCTCGAGAGGATTCCGTTTGTCGTCAGAAAAACGAGAGGTAACGACAAATGGACGCGCGTCGCCATCTTGGATCAGAGCGACGACTTCATTTGGTTTCAGAGGTCGTTTGAGTTCCTCGCTGAGAGTGATTCTTGCCTGTGCTGCATCGGCGTCAGAATCAACGGCAGCCGCTATGACGTCCCTGTCCGAGCCTGATGTGGGAGGTACGTGTTCTACCACGCTTTGGATACTCCTGAGGCGTGTCTCCAGCCACTTCGCCGCACGCGAGGCCTCTATCTCTAAAAACTCGGCCGTATGAGGACTCGCAGCCTCGAAGAATGCCTTGCATTCGGTCGTCCCCAACAACGCTCCGTCGCTGGTGACGGGGAGGTGGGTGCGCCAAACGATGGTCGTCATGGGCTCCTGACCCTCGATCCATCCCCGGAGCCACGGCTCGACTTCGGGGCGGCCCGTGTGCTCTTCGAGCGAAGTCATCGACCAGGACTCCACGAGCGGTCGGACTAGCGGTGGGTGCAACGGTGCCGGCGTCGTGGCTTTCTCGATGATTTCTGCGTTCCCCGCGGCTCGTTTGATGCCCACGAGCGAGCCTGGGCTCGCGTCGAAGGCACCTTCACCGGAGCTTGGCAGCCGCCCGAGCAGTTCCGCCACGGCATCCCAGCGAGCGGTCCTCGTTCCGTCTGGGTCTGATTTGGCATCCAGCGAAGCTCGGAGAACTCGCACTTCCGCGTTTCCATCGCCGCGACGATTCACGCGTCCCAGGCGCTGAACCATGCGCTCCCACTCCACCAAGTCACACACCATGTGATCGGCGTCGAGGTCAATGCCGACTTCTCCAGCTGACGTCGCAAAGAGGAATGCGGGCGCTTCACTTCGTGCCTCGGTGCCGGCTACGAAGCCGAGCCGTTTCAGATTGGCGGCGGCGTCTTGCCGCTCGAAAATGCGTCGGCCTCCGACGAGGAGTTCAGTTTCTATCGTAGCGGGACCAGTGCCCTCCTTTTTCACATCCCGCGCTAGCTTCTCGAGGTGACCTCTCGCGTCTTCCGCAACCTTGCGTTCGTTGGCGAACACGAGGCAGCGAATCGGTTGGTTCGAGGCTTTGTAAAGGTCCCACGCCTGTTGGGCCAAGGCTTCCGCAAGGCTTGCGCCTTCGTCGATTGCCGAAAGCGAGAGACGCTTCTTCGCGTCCAGGCGCTTGCGCGTGATGGTTCCCGGCTTCATGTCGGCGTCCGTCAGACCAAACGTCGTGCCGCTCTTGGTCCGCCCCGTCGCCGACAGCGACATGAGCCTGAACGAGGGAATGATCCGTCGCCGCCCTTCGCCTTGAGGGCCGAATTGCGCGTCCCCATCCGCGACGGCTTCTAGAAGTTTTTCGAAAGGGGGGACGAGATGTGCCTCGTCCAGCACCACCAGCGTGTCCGCGCCGAGGAGCCCAGCATGATACGGACGCATTTTCCTCGAAACGCCATACCCTTCGAAGAGGAGGCGAGACCCGACCATGTCCACCGTGCCAATCACGATCGCGGGCGACGACGGATCTTCGAGCCACTCCCGGTTGTCGACGAACTGTCCACGCAGCGTAGAGATAGGCAGGTCGCGCCGTGGATTGAGGCCAAGCCTAGACTTGAGATCGGGATCACGGGCCACGCACTCACGCAAGCGAACGGCGACCTCGGTGGCCTGATCAACCACGACCCGACGATCGACGACGTAAACGAGGCGTCGTGGCAGTTTGGCTCCCCAGGCGCGAGCGATGAGCCAGAGCGCCATCACGGACGTCTTTCCGAGTCCCGTAGGAATGTCGAGGGTCCGCACCACCTCGCCGGAAGAAAGGGCGTCCAGCAAAGCAATCTGCCAAGGAAAGGGAGCTTGGCCAGCCCCAAGACCTAGCAAGTCCTTGAGCCAGGAATTGACCGTGGAAGTTGAAACCGGAGTGTTTTTCATGGTGTCCAGGGTGCTGAGAATGCAGCTCGACGAAATCGAACAGAAATGCCGTCGGGAGTTCCAACGAGGGGTCGGACTTCGCGCCGCAAGCGACGCTCATCGTTCAACTTCAATGGGGCCGTCGCTGTGAAGCGACGGAGTGCACTTCGTTCCAAATCACCAATTGAAATGTTGCTGGAACTTAGGATCGTCGAACCCCCGACGGCTCTAGGAGGATGATTAGCCTCAAGTAGAATGTCAACTCTACTCTCATTGTTCATAAGATTTGACTCCCCACTTCATGATGTCAACCTTGCCGAGCCGCCCCATGAACCACCATCCAACGCCGCAGCCTGTGCTACCTTCCCCCCATGTCCTTCCCCCGCATCACCACGCGCTCGGATCAACTGGGTGGAGCACCCTGCATTCGTGGTCTCCGGATCCCAGTATCCGTGGTGCTCGATATGGTGGCGAGCGGCCTTGCGTCCGATCAGATCCTCGATCTTTATCCGGATCTGGAGAAAGAGGACATCACCGAGGCCCTCCACTTCGCAGCGGAAGCTCTTGGACCAGCGAAGACAGCCAGAGCGGTCAACGGTTAAACTACCTGATCGACAACAACGCATCACCGAAGCTTGCGTTGGCGTTGAGTAGCTTGGACTTCGCTGTCCAACACGTTCGCGCGGTCGGCCTTGAACGAGCAACAGACGACGAGATTTTGCAATATGCCGCATCCAGGGGTTTGGTTGTGATAACCAGAGATGGCGATTTTGCAAGAATGTTAGCGAATACTCAGCTGGCATGGCCGTCCGTGGTGCACCTACGACTCCCCGATTTGCATCTCCCGCATGAACAAGCTGCACTTCTAAGCGCGCACTTGTTGACGCATGGTGACGCACTTGCTCAAGGTGCGATTGTCTCCATCGATCACCGCGGCGCCCGCGTTCGCGCGCTTCCTGTGCACCCTGGCCCGACTCCCACTTAACAAACCGTTCCAAGCTCTCCATCAATCGGCGCCGCAACCGCTGCATTTTTTCTTGCTCGCACGCTGAGCCTGCCTGGCCTTGTTGCGAACCATCCCCAAAACGCGCCAGTGTGCTACTCGGTTTTTCTGCCACCCCCATCCTCGACTCCCCCCCGTGGGCGGCGGAGGTCAGCGGGGGGTCGGGGGGGCGCTGTTCGGGCGCCTCGCGCGCCAGCTGCGC
>Ga0315912_10004673_pt1 | contig 12867 bp, 13 predicted proteins | sample VfabasoilMG_FD_204469 | JGI IMG/M metagenome (GOLD analysis project Ga0315912, IMG submission 204469) | Garden soil microbial communities collected in Santa Monica, California, United States - V. faba soil | ecosystem: Environmental > Terrestrial > Soil > Garden | place: USA: California... | reverse complement strand
CAGCACGAACGATACGGTCCTCTGCCTGGCCAACGGATTGGCGAAGAATGCGACTATCCATTCAGGCACCAAGCACTATCGACAGTTCGAACAACTGCTGACCGAGGCCTCGCAGGCTTTGGCCTTGGCCATCTGCCGAGACGGCGAAGGGGTCACGAAGGTGGTGAAAATCGCCGTCGGCGGAGCGAAGACAGTTGCGGCCGCCAAGCGTGTGGCCAGCACAATCGCCACCTCAAATTTAGTCAAGACGGCCCTGTTCGGAGAAGACGCCAACTGGGGGCGTGTGATGGGCGCGCTCGGTCGATCCGGCGTTCCTATTAATCCCGACATCGTGACCGTGCGCTTCGACAAGGTCGTCATGGTCAGACAGGGAATGGGCACAGGGCTGGCGGCGGAACGGAAAATCGCACAGGTGTTCAAGCAGAAGGAATTTACGATCTCGGTCGATCTTGGGCAAGGACGGGCAGCCGCCCACATGTGGACGACCGACTTGTCGTACGACTATGTTCGCATCAACGCGAGCTATCGATCCTGAGCGGGAATCTCACACCTAACCGCTTGAAAATCCACTGTAGCTGTGATAGCGTGCCGAGGCTTTAGAGGTGCATCGGATAGCTCTGCTCACACCATCGGTGTCAGCAGAAATAGCATTTAAATTTAACATCAGCGAAGAAAAGCGCTGCTTGGCTTGAGAATAAGGGGATTCGTTCCCCTCACCCGCACGGCGGGTGCTCTGCAAGCCTTGAAGGGAGGTGAAGGCATGGGAGTGGTCGCGATCAAGGAATTGCTGGAAGCAGGCGTGCACTTTGGACACCAGACGAACCGCTGGAATCCAAAGATGAAGAAGTATCTCTTCGGTGAACGCAACGGCATCTACATCATCGACTTGCAACAGACGCTCACGCGGATGGAACAGGCCTATGCCTTCGTCCGGGACACCGTCGCCGCCGGTGAAACCGTTCTCTTTGTCGGCACCAAGCGGCAAGCCGCGGAAATTCTCCAAGAAGAATCTACGCGCGCCAACATGTTCTACGTGAACCAGCGCTGGCTCGGCGGCATGCTGACGAACTTCAAAACCATTCGTCTCAGCATCGACAAGATGAAGAAGATGGAAACGACCCTGCAGAATCCGAGCGAGCACGGCTTGAAGAAAAAAGAAATCATGCTCATGCAGAAAGACATCGTCAAGCTGCAGAAATATCTCTCCGGCATCAAGACCATGCGCGGCCTTCCGGGCGCGGTCTTCGTGTTGGATACCCGCATTGAAAAGATTGCCGTGCAGGAAGCGACCAGACTGGGGATCCCCGTCATCGCCATTCTGGACAGCAACTGCGATCCCGACAATGTCACCTACCCGATCCCGGGGAATGACGACGCCATCCGCTCCATCAAGCTGATCACCTCGAAGATTGCCGACGCCTGCATCGAAGGCGCGCATATCAAGGCGCAGCGCGATGAGGCCGACTTCCAGGCCGCCCCGGCAGCCGGAGGCAAGCCGGCCGCAGTGAGCGCGGCTCCGGTCGCATAACGAGTTCCGACAACCAGACACTCATGACGAATTTTCTCACCGCGTAAGGATAGAGGACCATGGCAGGATCAAGTCATCTTGTAAAAGAACTTCGGGAAAAAACCGGCGCCGGCATCCTGGATTGCCAGAAGGCGTTGACGGAAAACGGCGACGATATCGAGAAGGCCATTGATTATCTCCGTCACAAAGGCCTGGCCGCGGCCGCCAAGAAAGCCGGGCGTGAAACGAATCAAGGATTGATCCATTCCTATATTCATATGGGTGGAAAGATCGGCGTCTTGATCGAAGTCAATTGCGAAACGGATTTTGTGGCCCGCAACGAAGAGTTTAAGGCCTTCGTGAACGACCTGGCCCTTCAGATCGCCGCAGCCAAGCCGTCGTACGTCAAGCGAGACGATATTCCGGCAGAACTGGTCGAACGAGAGAAAGCCATTTTCGAAGGGCAGGCGAAGGAACTGGGGAAGCCCCCGGCAGCCTGGCCGAAGATCGTGGACGGCAAGCTGGAAAAGTTCTATCAGGAAAACTGCCTGCTGGAACAGTCCTTCATCAAGGATCCGACCGTCACCGTCAAAGACCTGGTGGCGCAGAAGATTTCCAAGATCGGCGAGAATATGAACATCCGCCGGTTCACCCGCTTTCAGTTGGGCGAAGCATGAGTTCTGCGAAATACCGGCGCCTCCTTCTGAAAGTCAGCGGGGAGATGTTGGCCGGTGAGCAGGGCTATGGGATCCAGCCATCCGTCCTTGAGGGACTGGCACAAGAAATCGCCTCCGTCGTTGCCCTGGATGTCCAAGTTGCCGTCGTCATCGGCGGCGGCAACATTTTCCGCGGGCTGGCCGCCAGCGCGTCCGGGATGGAACGAGCCTCTGCCGACTATATGGGCATGCTCGCCACCGTGATGAATGCCCTTGCACTCCAGAATGCCCTGGAACGGGTCGGCGTCATCACCCGCGTCCAATCTGCCATTGAGATGCGCCAACTGGCCGAAGGCTACATTCGCCGGCGAGCGATACGCCATCTGGAAAAAAACCGCGTCGTGATCTTTGCAGGCGGCACCGGCAATCCCTATTTTTCGACCGATACCGCCGCCGCCCTCCGGGCCATGGAAATCGGCGCCCAGGTCATTCTTAAGGGCACCAAGGTCGACGGGATATACGATGCCGATCCGGTGAAAAATCCATCGGCAAAGAAATACAGCGAGATCCCGTTTCTCTCGATCCTGAACCAAAACCTCAAGGTGATGGACTCCACGGCCATCAGCCTCTGCATGGACAACAACCTTCCCCTCATTGTGTTCAAATTGACCGAACAGGGGAACTTCAAGCGGGTCGCACTCGGCGAACCCATCGGCACGCTGGTCACGATCAGCCCGCGCTAGCTCATTACGGAGTACCGCCATGTCGAACGCAGCTGCAGTCAAGCAAACCCTGACGACCCATATGGACAATGCCGTGGAACACCTCAAGCGGGACCTTGCCGGTCTGCGGACGGGCCGTGCCTCGGTGGCGCTCCTGGATGGCATTCGGGTCGATTACTACGGCACCATGACGCCGCTCAAACAGATCGCCAACATTTCCACCCCGGAAGCGCGGCTCATTACGATTCAGCCCTGGGAACCTCAATTGATTAAGGAAATTGAGAAGTCACTGGCGAATTCCGGACTGGGAGTGAATCCCTCCAACGACGGCAAGATGATTCGGGTTCCCCTCCCTCCGCTGACCGAAGAGCGCCGCAAGGAATTGACGAAGATCTGCAAGAAACACGGCGAAGACACCAAAGTGCAAATTCGCGGTTTCCGGCGCGATGCGAACGAAGAGTTGAAGAAACTCCAAAAAGATGCGAAGTTGACCGAAGACGAACTGCGCAAGGGAGAGCAAGAAACCCAGAAGCTCACCGAGCAGTACGGGCAGAAAATAGACGACGTGATCAAGAAGAAGGAACAGGAGATCATGGAAGTCTGAGTCAGGCTTCCAGGCCCACCCTCATCGCGTGCCGACCATTTCTACATTCTCTCCGACCTACGCCACAGTCGACCTCTCCGCCCTCACCCATAATCTGACACAGTTGCGCCGCCTCCTCTCCCCCGGATGCGGGATCATGGCCGTCGTCAAGGCGAATGCCTATGGCCACGGCGCCGTTGAGATTTCACGATCGCTCATGACACAGGGAGTCGCGCGCGTTGCCGTCGTCTCGCTCGACGAAGGTATCGCCCTCCGGGCAGCCGGCATCACCATCCCTATTGTGATTCTTGGCCCCCTGTTTCCCGAGCAGATCCGAGACGCCATCACCCACCGGCTGACGCCCGTCATCAGTGATCGTTCATTGATTCCGACTCTGGTGCAGGCCACGACCTCGCTCACAACCCCCTACCCGATTCATCTCAAAGCGGAAACCGGCATGAGCCGTCTCGGACTGGCCACGGACGAGCTCCTGAACCTCATCGACTCAGGTCAATTGCCGGCCTCGCTTCGGATCGAAGGACTGATGACCCACTTCGCCGATGCCGACGGCCCCACGACCAGCCAAACCGAGCATCAGCTCATGCTCTTTCAGAGCGTCGTGAATGGCATCACAGCCCGTGGCCTTACTATCCCGCTGATTCATGCCGCGAATAGCGGTGCCGCCGTTCGCTATCCGCGCTCGCACTATTCGCTGATCCGACCCGGCATTATGCTCTACGGCTATCACACCTTGCCTACATCCATCCCGGCACCCGACCTCAAACCGGTCTTGTCACTACGGAGTTGCATCGCGCAAATGCGCACCATCCAGACCGGCGGCACGATCAGCTATAACGCCACCTTCGTGGCCAAGCGGCCGACCCGGGTCGCCGTGCTCCCGATCGGCTATGCCGACGGATTTAACCGGCGGCTGTCCAACCGCGGAGAAGTGCTCGTGCACGGGCGGCGCGCCAGAATCATCGGCCTGGTCTGCATGGATATGGTGATGATTGATGTGACAGAGATTCCCGAAGCGGCCGTCGGGGACGAAGTCATCCTGATCGGCCGCCAGGGAGCCGATCAGATAACCGCCGCAGACCTGGCCGAATGGACCGGCACGATCGCCTACGAAACGCTCTGCGCCATCGGCTCCCGAGTCCCGCGTGTCTATCAGACTTCCTGAGCTAGAAGCGAGGAGGGACGACTCCCTCACACCGGGCTCCGTTCAGTACATTACCCTGATCGACAGCCCCGCAGTGTGGAACGTTGACTGATACAATCCGTTCACCTGTGCCCGCAGACCGGTGTTGCCGGTAACCGTCCGCTGCTCGTACAGCGACGCCTGATAACTCAGATCTACCCCTATCGCCTTCGGTTTGAACGAGCCGATCCCGAGATCCCCACAAGGAATGAAACCGAGAAACGAGCCCCGGGCACGGCACATTAGACCCAAGCCGGCGCCGAGAATATGGACGTCGGCCGAGGGGATGCCCGGATTGAATCCGAGATCGGGCATTTGCGTCTGTTGATTCGTGTACCCTCCCCGAAGCGCCACTTCCCACCCAGGGAGGGATTCCGGCGTCAGCCATTTGTGTTCGGTTCCTACCATGATCGCATAGGTCCCCCGCCAATTCTGCGGCTGTGGAATCCGCGTCCCGTTCGCCAGGTAAATATCCAGATTCCGAACGGACTTCCATCCGACGTAATCGACATCCAGTTCCAATTTCCATTCGCGATCAGCCGTTCGCACCGGCCAGATGGCCACGGCGGCGGTGATAATCTGAGGCAAGACGAACGTCGTCGAGGCGTCCGACAGTTTAGCCCCGTTGTTCGATAGAGCGCCCGTGAGATGCAGCACGGCCTGGCTCCGGTACACGACTCCGATATTCGCCACAGGCTTTCCGTCCGCATTCCGCAGTGCCGTATACAGTAGGCTGCCATTTACCCCGGCTGTCGTATCCTTCCCGTTCAGTTCAACCTTCCCCCCTGCCTGACCGAACACCCCGCCCGGAGAAATCAACTGTTGCTCTACGTGCCCCTCGCCGAAGAGTCCGGAGAACGTGTACACATCCGCCCCCAGCCCGATCGACAGATCTTCGGTCAGCCTGTACGCCAGCGTCGGCTTGATATCGAGAAGCGGCAGCGTATTGAACGTCACATTATTACGAAACGGCCCATTCTCCGGCCACCGTGTCATGGACCCGAACGGCACCGTCAGACCGACTCCGGCCGTGAGGTTCTTCAACGACGTCAGCCCAAGATCCCCGAGATTGGCCGTCACATACACATGGCCCGGCGGAGGCCAGGCCACGGTCCCATTGCGATCACCGGTTGCATTCACCCCGGTCGGGCTGGTGAAACTCGTCGTCCCGCCGGACAGCAGCCCGCCGATCATCACCTGAACACCGTGCAACTGCGTCATACCGGCTGGGTTGTAATGCAGCGCTGACGGATCGTCGGCCTGAGCCGCGAAGGCATTCCCTTGTCCGGATGCGGACGTCCCCTGCCCCTGGATCCTCGGCACCTGGGCCAAGGCTGGAGAGGAGAACCAGATCGATAGAAGAGCACTCCACACGATCACACCAGCCAGCAACGATCGTCGGCGTTTCCACACGGCTGTCAGCAAAATGTCCCCCGATAGGTGGTGGCCATCGAATCATTCCGACCCCACCCATCCAAGATTATTGGAACCAGCGCTCCATGACCGCGTGCAACTCACCGGCATCAAACGGCTTGAGCAAATGGGCCTGTGCACCCATCCCGATCGCCTGGACAGCCAGCTCCTGAGACCCGGACGCCGTCATGATGATAATCGGGATATCGGGGTTCTGTGATCGAATCTCCTTCAGCACGTTCAGTCCATCAACCTGTCCCGGACCGATATCGAGGATGACACCGGCATAGCCGATCGACTGGACCGCCACAAGCGCTTCCCGCCCGTCCGTCGAGGCCTCCGGGTGATATCCGCTGGCCTTCACCCGGTCGAACAGCCACTGCCGAATATCCGGATCTTCGTCGGCCACCAGGACGCGCCGTTCTGCAACCGGCTGACCGGGCGGTGACGAAGGGATCGTCGATCGGAGGGGCAACGTAAAGGAGACTTCCGCTCCCCCTGCCGGACGGTTTTTGGCCTGGACACTTCCTCCTTGCAGCTCGACCAGGGTTTTCACAATGGAGAGCCCCAGCCCGAGTCCCTTGGGTCCGCTTCGCTGCCCCTGCTGCACACGGAAAAACGGATCGAAGATCTTATCGAGATCCTCCGCCGGAATCCCCGGCCCCGTGTCCCTGACCAGAATACGGACGAAACGCGGGCTTGATGATTCGATGGCCACCGTGATCTCGCCGTCCTCCGGCGTATACTTGACGGCATTCTGGATCAGATTCACCGCCACCTGAATCAATCGATCGCGGTCGGCCCACACCTCAATGCGGGTGTCTCGCGTGCTGATACCCAGTCGCTGCCGCTTGGCGAAGGCCAGGGGGCGCAGTTGCTCAACCGCGTCAGTCAAACAGGACTCCAAATCCATATCGACAGGATGGACTTCCAACCGGCCGGCCTCGATTCTGGTCCGATCCAGAAGATCTTCAATCATCCGGATCAACCGGTCGGAATTATCCAGCATGCGAAACAAATACCGCTGCTGTTTCTCATTCAGCGGACCGGTGAGTCCATCCAGAAGATTTTGAACGAACCCCTTGATAGAGGTCAGCGGGGTGCGCAACTCGTGCGACACATGGGACAGAAACTGCGACCGCAGCCGGTCGGCCTGCTCCAACGCCTCCGTGCGCTCACGAACTTTCAATTCCAATCCGACGTTCCATTCTTCGATCTGCTGATAGGCCGCCGCATTATCGAGCGCGATGGCCACTTGATTCGCCAGCGTGGTCATCAGCTCAAGATCGTCCTTCGTCAAGCTCGGCTCGTGCGTCCGGTCCACCGTTAGAATGCCGAGGATGTGGTCGTTGGCTTTCAGCGGGACGATGATCAGAGACTTCGTCCGGCTCAGCTCCGCCAACCGTCGATTCATCGGATGGAACTCCTGCCAGACCGATCGGACATCCGCGATCAACAGTGGAAGACCTTGCAACACCACGATCCCCTCAGGACTGTTCCGGTCCGTCACCGGCACCTCGCAGTCCTGCGAACAGGCCAAGACTTCATCCGAAGCTCCGATCACACGCACATGCCGAATGACACGACGCAACGGATCGAACATCGACACCATGGCACGGTCGTAATGCAAATCGTGCGTGAGCGTTTCCAAAACACGCTCAAGCAACGTGTCCCGATCCAGCGTCGCACTGAACAACAAACCGGCTTGATGGAGCGCCGTCAATTGCGTCACTTTCCGACGCAACTCGACTTGCGTCTGCTCCTGCCCTAAATAGGCCTCGCGCAATTCCTCATGCCGCGATTCAACGAAGGTGATCTGTTCGCGAATGAGCGACTCGCGCTGCCGACTTTCCCTGCGCATGCGGCACTGCATCAGCCATCCGGCAGCCAAGACCGGACTCAATCCGGCCAGCACCATCTCAGCAGGCCCCATGGCTGGCAGCAGAAAGCGAAGCCCTCCCGCAAAACACAACCCGATCAACCCGCTCCACAGAATCCAATGCGACTCGCGCCGGGAAGCCGGGTTGCCCCAGCCATCCCATGCCGGTTCCCGCAGCAAGAGACCCGACCCGGGCTCAGCGGGAAGGGCATCACGCAACGCCGCTTCCGGTGGCGGCGCCAGGAACTGAGATGCCCGCCCCCATCGCGCCGGCCCGTCGCTCTGCCATCGAATGAGCCACCGGCACCACTCATCGTCGTTGGAAACGCAGGAGAGATTCGTCAGCGTCGCCGGAGACAACCCGTGCACGCGCACCGGAACAGCCGCAAAAATCCCCTGAGCGGACTGGCACACCAGATAGGTACAACGCCGCCTGAATGGCCCGAACTGGCGCAGCGTCCGGTCGGAAAAACGCATGGCCAGCGTGGCGGAGCCCGGCGTCACATCGACCACCCGGCATTCGACCGACCCGGAAGCGAACTTATTTCCGAAATACGGAAACATGCCGTAGATCTGTTCCAGCGAGAAGGGTCTCGCCAATACCTGAATGATCGGCGACATTTTTTCCATCCCGCCCGCGAAGATAAAGTTCGGGTCGCCGGTCAACAGTTCGCAGAACTCATAGAGGTAGGCGGCAAATTCGTAAGAGTAGCTATTCCAGGGATTCTTCAGAAACTCGGGCGTGACATGGTAGACCGAATCCTTGATGCGCTGATTCAACAGCACACATAATTCGTCGACGGCCTTCGGGCCTGCGCCGTCCCCCCGTTCCCGCGTCAACGTTTTCTCCAAATCGAGAATCACCGCCCGAATACTCATGCCGCTGAGGTCTCTGATCGTGTGCCCCTGCTCGTCCAACCCGAACGGACGAAACTCCATCATTGACCGTTCAAGAATGGTTCGATTTTGGGATAGCAACTCCGGCATCGATAACGCCTTCAGCTCACCTCTCTCCACCATGCCGTTGATCATGATCTCGCTCGTATGGATGCCAGATTGCCAAGTGGCAATCACGGGCCAAGCCGCGGCACGCCACCTATTTCATTCGGAATCCTTCTTGCGGAGACAATATAGATAGGGACGCTAGTAAATTCAAGCGTGAAGATCCGGAGCGGATTGACGGCAGGAAAAATGAACTTGTGATGAGGATGGCATGCCGGCGGAACTTCGCCGGCATGCCATCCGGATGGAGAGAAAGCCCTATTGCTTAATCGCGCGCTTCAGTCGCTTCTCGACACTGGCTACTTTGCCTGACAACCGGCCTTTTGCCGCTTTGCGATAATCGACCTTGATCGTGCAGGAAATGCGGCCACAGTCCTTCCGCATCCGTTCATAGCACTTTTTCACAACTCCGAAGACTTCGTCCCATTCGCCTTCCAACACCGTTCCCATCGGATTGAGCCGATAGTCCACGCCGCTCTTGTCGATAATATCGAGGGACCGGGCCACATACTTCCCGACACTCTCCCCTTTGCCGAGCGGAGACATACTGAATTCAAGTAAAACCATTGTCGCCGACCCCTTTATGTGGTTTTAGCAACCGGTGCCGCCGCCCCTGCGGCCGTTTGACGGGCTCGCTCGTCCTGCCAGACTTTCGGATATTGCACTTTGCCCAACAGGCGGAACCCGTCCAGGGCTTCACGCAGTAATGCCCGCCGCTTGTCCGCATCGGGCTCATTCGCCTTCGCCTGTTCGCGGAGATGCCCGAGCCAATCGACAAAAGCCGAAAACTCACTATCGAGAATACGCTCCAGGTCTTCCTTCATGAACCCCGACAACGCCGGGGCCACGCCGCTGCTGCTTATCGCGACCCGGGCATGCCCGACCGCCACCACCGCCGGCATCGTGACGGTGGACAGCTCCGGCATGTCCACCGACCACAGCAGGAATCCTTTTTCCCGCGCCTTGGCCAGCAACATCTTGGCAAATTCCCGATCTCCTCGTATGGTATTCAAGACCAGAATGGTATGTTCCAGATCGGTCTCACGGAAATGCCGGCCGCGATGAATAACCTTCGCGGACGCAGCCAGCAGCTTCAACGTTTCATGCAGCGTCGGACTGATCACCGTCACCCGGGCGCCGGACTCAAGCAACCGCTGCGACTTGTCCGCCGCTTCTTCATCGCCGCCGATCACCAGGACGGAAAAGCCCTTCACATCGAGCACCAAGGGAAAACCAGGATTGGGAGCCATAACGTGTTCCTCCATACGGCACAGGGTGTAACTGGCAGCCATCATACAATAGCGTCTTCCTGGCCGTAAACCGTGCCCTCCCCTTTTCCCGGCAACCTGTCTATAATGCGACCCTCATTGGGAATCTGGAGGATGCATGGCCGGTATGTCGGGACAGGCAATCGGGATGGCAGGCACAATCATCGGTCTGGCGGCGCTCGCCGCCTGGCTCGGACTCGCCCATAGTTGCGATCCGGCCACCGGAGAACCGGTCGTCGCAGGGAGGGTGACCATCGCCCCGAATCTGGCCGATCAGGTCAAGCCGACCGACGTGCTCTTCGTGATCGTGAAGCGACCCCAGGGTCCGCCACGGCCCATTGCCGCCAAACGCATCGATCATCCGACATTCCCGGCATCCTTTGAGATCACCAACGCCGATGTCATGGTCGAGGGCTCAGAGCTGCGAGGAATGGTAGACATCGTGGCCCGGCTCGATCGCGACGGCCAGGCCGGACCGGCGCAGCCAGGCGACATCGAAGGACGCTACGCCAAGAATCCCACCCTTCCGGGCGGACGAGACTTCGAGATTGTACTGGATTCGGTGAAGTAGGAAGGAAAGTGCTGAGTGCTAAGTCCTGGGTGCTGAGCGGGACTTCAGGACTTCTGTCTTTGAACTCAGCACTCAACGCTCAGGACTCAGCACTTCAGGTCTCGGCGGAGTCGGCGTCCAACTCCATATTCCAGTAAAGATAGTCCCGCCAGCTTTCCGGCGTATTGCGAATCCCGATTGTAATCGTAATCACGGGACTCCATCGTGGTTTCACCGGTTTCTTCTTCAACTTCATCCCGGCTTCGTCCGGCGTCCGCCCGCTCTTGCGATTGTTGCAGCGCCAGCAGGCTGTGGTGATATTCTCCCACGTCTTCTTCCCGCCCTTGGCAATAGGAATCACGTGGTCGAAGGTCAACTCTTCCGTTCGAAACTTCCGGCTGCAATATTGGCAGGTGTAGCCATCGCGCGTAAAAATATTGATACGGGAAAACTTCACCGCCCGGTGGCTGTCTTTCAGTCGCACCAGCTTGAGCAGCCGCATGACAGCGGGTAATTTGATCGAGAGAGAGATACCGTGGATTTCGCGGTCGTAGACTTCGAGGACTTCGACTTTACCTTGCCACAGAAGAGCAATGGCTTTTTGCCAGTGAACCACACGCAGCGGTTCGTACGTCGAGTTGAGCAGGAGAGTCATTTCCATGCAGCAACCTCATTCCCTACCTGGCTCCTCTCTGAGAGGCCATCCAGTTTATCAAGGGCGTATGACTCATTTTTATGCCATAGGACCCTGACGAAATCAAGCAACCCCGCACCACTCGCCATCTAGACGACAGCTCCTGATTCTGGGAAACTAGCGGACCATGAGAGAATTCGTCACCGTCGCCGCACTGACCGATGTCCCGCCGGGGACCGGAAAAACTGTGGACGTCAGCGGTATCTGGATCGCGCTCTGCAATATCGACGGGACGCTCTATGCGGTCGACAACACCTGCCCGCATGCAGGCGGGCCGCTCGGAGAAGGAAAGCTGAAGGAGGGCATCATTGAATGCCCCTGGCACGGATGGAAATTTGATCTGAGAACCGGCCAGCGTGTGAACAATCCGAACTTCACCGTCGCCTGCTGCGACGTCCGTGTCGTGGACGGGCAGATTCAGATCAAACTCCCCGAAGATATCTGTGCCCTTTAAATAAATAGTACGTTGAGGCCTTGAGCGTAGCGAGAACGAAGCCGGAGGGCTTGTACAGCATTCTCCTCACGCAGGAGGCATCGGCGGCGCGCCGGGCAACGGCGGCGCAGGCGTCTGCGGCCGATCGGATTCCGGTGGCGTCGGCGTCACGCCATCGGCAGGGACCGAAGCGGCGTTGACCTTCTTCTTGCCCAAGTGCGCATGCCAGATAAATTCCCGCTCGAACCATTGACCGTTCACACTTTGATCGCGCAACTGCAGACGAATCTCGTAGATATCCCCTTCCACTTGTTTGACCCGCCACTCACCGAGCCGAACCCCCTGCCCACGCTCCTTCATCGAGCGGACATGTTCATTCATCGCTTGAAGAATCGTCGGGAACCCGATGGCCTGATGCGTCTGTACCATGGCCAGCGCCTCGGCCGCCTGCTTGTCCGCCATCGGATTGAGAGACGGCGGCTTCGTAACAAAATAATAGAGCCCGCCAAACACGAGCACAGCCACCACCGCATAGTGGAGCGTTCTCACCAGGGACGAGGATTCTGACGCTGCAGTCGAAGGAGACGGATCGGTGCTCATAGTTCAGAACTCAATTCCATACGAGAGGATGATCGGCTGACCGGCGAAAATACGTCGTGGGCATCTTAGGAAGCGCTTGGATGGTTGTCAATGGACGACCCCGCGCATAACCTGGCCGCTTGTCTGACGAAAAGCCGGTGTGCTACAAGTAACGCGGCACCGTCGTCACTCGAATCACCAAGAGCGCCTCGCATGAAATTCTTTTTGTACGGAGACAATCTCAATCTCACCCAACTCAAGCGCCGGGCCCCGGAACATCAGTTCCTGTATCTGGCGACGCTGGGCGATCACACCATCAAATTCTGCCGGTGGTCGGCACAATGGCGTTGCGGACTCGGCAGTATCGCTCCGTCCCCGGG
>Ga0315912_10004672_pt1 | contig 12867 bp, 12 predicted proteins | sample VfabasoilMG_FD_204469 | JGI IMG/M metagenome (GOLD analysis project Ga0315912, IMG submission 204469) | Garden soil microbial communities collected in Santa Monica, California, United States - V. faba soil | ecosystem: Environmental > Terrestrial > Soil > Garden | place: USA: California... | reverse complement strand
AAGGGTTATGCATATTTTTTTCAGGTTGTACTTAAGAGACTAGTTCTACGCTTCTCTTGATAAAATTTGTCAATTCGACTCCGGTGAGCATGTTCTGTGACAGTAATGCCAGATCGTAGGCTTGTTTTGCAAGCTTTCCTTTCTGCTCCTCACCTTCGGCGTTAAGTATCTTCTGAACGATGGTATGATTAGCGTTGATGGCCACATTATAACTATCGGGCATGGAACCCATAAAAGAATAGCCACCGCCGCCGCCTAATTTAGCCATATCCTTCATCCTTCTCATAAATTCACTCATCGTGATCACGACTGGCAAATCAGCTGGGGAAAGAGACTCGACAGCAACAACCATATTCTTATTTCCAATAGCTTTTTCAAATACTGTCTTCACTTGCTCCTGCTCTTCCTTGCTTAAGACGCTTTCTAATTTTTCATCCTTATCGATGAGCTTATCTGCTGTCTCACTGTCTACGCGTTTGATCTGAACTTTTTCCAGTTTCTGCTCGAGCGTGTTAATAAAGTGATTGTCCAGCACGCCATCCAGTAGCAATACGTCGTATGATTTAGCTTTTGCTGATTGGATATAACTGTCTTGTTTGCCGGCATCGGAGGCATACACGTAAACAAGGTTCTTGTCTTTGTCAGTCTGGTTGGCACTGACCTTTTCCTTATACTCGTCGAACGTGAAGAATTCCCGATCTACATTTTTTAGTAGCGCAAAGTCTTTTGCCCTGTCGTAGAATTTTTCATCACTGATAATTCCATACTTCACGAATATGTTAATGTCATCCCATTTCTTTTCAAAATCCTTGCGATCCTTCTTGTATAATTCCGAAAGTTTGTCGGCTACCTTTTTGGTGATATGCTGACTGATCTTTTTAACGCTCGCATCACTTTGCAAATAACTGCGGGAGACGTTCAGTGGAATATCCGGAGAATCGAGGACACCGTGTAACAACATGAGGAAATCAGGCACCACATCCTTAACCTCATCTGTAATAAATACCTGTCGGGAATAAAGCTGGATTTTATTCTTCTGGATCTCAAAGTCATTCTTGACCTTTGGAAAGTAGAGTACGCCGGTAAGATTAAACGGATAATCTACATTGAGGTGAATCCAGAAAAGCGGATCTTCAGAAAAAGGATAGAGTTCTTTGTAGAAACTCAGATAATCCTCATCCTTCAGGTCGGCTGGTGACTTTGTCCATAGCGGTGCGGGATTGTTGATAATCCGATCAACCGTAATTGATTTGTACTTGGTTTTACCCTCTGAATCAACGCCGTCTTCAGCCTGCTCTTCTTTTGTTCCGAATTTGATTTCTACCGGAAGGAATTTACAGTACTTTTCAAGAATACCTTTTAATTTCCATTCATCAAGGAACTCCTGAGAATCTTCATTGATATGAAGGATGACATCCGTTCCACGATTGTCCTTTTTTGCAGGAGATAATTCAAATTCAGTCGAACCATCACATACCCATCTGGCGGCTTCGTCTTCTGTTGCTTTAAATGACCTCGACACGATCTCAACATTTTCCGCCACCATGAAGGACGAATAGAAACCTAGACCGAATTTTCCAATGATATCTTTGGCATCGGCCTTATCCTTAAACTTCTCTACAAATTCTGCAGCGCCTGAAAACGCAATCTGGTTGATATATTTTTTGATCTCCTCGCCGGTCATACCGATACCCTGATCGCTTACCGTGATGGTCTTTTTGTCTTTGTCAAAACTTACTACGATTTTGAGATCGCCCAAATCACCGTTGAACTCCCCCAGCGATGCAAGCTTCTTCAATTTTTGAGTGGCGTCCACCGCATTACTCACGAGCTCACGAAGAAAAATCTCGTGGTCCGAATAAAGAAACTTCTTAATGATCGGGAAGATGTTCTCGGTGTGAATAGAAATGGTACCTTTTTCCTGTACTTCTGCCATATTGGTTGAGTTTTTTAGATTAATAGTCCGTGCCGGGGTGTTGAACAAAAAAATCCCCGATTGCCACAGGGATTTCAAAAGTTGTTCCACAGTTCAATTCTGACAGGTTGTCACGGTGCCTGACCGTCCCGGAATGCCTTTATCGCAGCCGGTCAGCGTCCCTTACCAATCTTTCATCTTTCCTGATGAACCGGTTGGCGAGGAGATTGCCGAGGATGGGTATTGTTAAAGCCCACAATCCAGCACCATATTGTCCACCAATCTGGTGGGCCTTGATGAGTTGGGTTGCAAACCAGGTGGCTGAGCCAATCGCGCCAACGAGGAACAATGAATTGAGCGCACCAATTTTCATCTGCGTAAGCCTATTCTTGTACTTTGTAATTTCAATAACGGCTAGCGTTGCCGAACCGATTATCAGGATAGCGGTTAATGAGTACGGATTGTATTGATAATGATCGCCTTTCATATAATAAAATGCAGTAAGTACATTAATTTCGCCGTTTATTTCCGCAGACCAGATAGGGAAGACTAGGCTCACCAATAAGGCGAGGATGACGATTACCAGAAATACGGTTTGAATTCTTTGCCACATAGGTGTGTTACTTTAACTTGCCGGCAAAGTAAAATAAAAATACCGGGATAATTACCCTGCCGAACGTGGGGTGTTTGAAAAGCGTTGTAAGTGTTTCCGCGGCCTCAATGAGTAAGCTTTGGGCATTGGAATTCTGGGTCTGTTACAAATGCCATGCAAAGTGGTTCTCCAAAACTTCGAATGAGATATTTTTTTGAAATAGCATATCACGGAAAGAATTATGCAGGCTGGCAGAATCAGGTTAATGCAATCGGAATTCAATCCGTTATTGAAAATTCACTTTCTCAGATGTTTCGGACAGAAATCAAGATTGTCGGGAGCGGCCGCACGGATACCGGGGTACACTGTGAGCAACAATTCTTTCATTGCGAACTTGAAAAAGCATTCGAATCTGAAGCTTTGGTACAAAAGCTGAACTCCTTTCTTCCAAAAGACATTGTTGTTAAGAATATCAGGAAGGTAAAACCCGATGCCAATGCAAGATTTGATGCAACGGAAAGAACCTATCAGTACCGGATTACCCGAAAAAGGAATCCCTTTCTGGAGGGTCTTACCTGGCACTATTTCAGACCGCTGGATATCCAAACCATGAACAGGGCTGCTGCGTTATTACTGGGCGAACACGATTTTGAATGCTTCAGTAAGGTGCATACGGATGTCAATCATTTTCTTTGTGACATAAAAAAGGCGGAATGGCGTGAACATGGTACTATGCTCGTCTTTACCATTTCCGCTAATCGTTATCTTCGGGGAATGGTTCGTTCTATTGTAGGAACCTTGCTGGATATAGGAAGCGGAAAAACTTCAATGAAGGAATTCCAGGCAATACTCCAGAGCCGTGATCGAAAGAAGGCGGGAGCAAATGTACCGCCTCAGGGTCTGTACCTTGTAAAAGTTAAGTACCCGGCAAGGATATTTATAAAGGAATCATCTGCTGATATTCCAGTAACCGTTAAGAACAATTAACACGTGGAGAAAGAAAAAGTAAGTAGTGGTAATATCATCGACTGGTCAGTGGTGAGCAGGCTGATGAAGTTTGTAACACCTTATCGGGGAAGGTTTATTCTTGTTGTCATATTGACGGTTGTGCTGGGCATCCTCGCCCCCACACGGCCATTTCTTATCCAATACACCCTGGACCATGATGTATCTGTAGGAAACTATGATGCCATGGTTAGAATGATGGTGATCCTGCTCGGTCTGTTGATTTTTAATTCCATTGCCCAGTACATACATACGTATGTATCCGGTTGGCTTGGCCAGCAGGTTATTCGTGACATCAGGGCGAAGTTGTATGAACATCTCATTAGCCTCCGACTTAAATTTTTTGATAAGACCCCTATAGGAAGGCTGGTAACAAGGACCATTTCTGATGTGGAGACGCTGGCGGATGTATTTAGCGAAGGTCTTGCTGCTATGGTGGGCGACTTGTTACAAATCGTCTTTATCCTTGCCTTTATGTTTTATCAGGACTGGAGGTTAGCGCTCCTGAGTTTGTCAACGATACCTTTGCTGCTCATCAGTACCTACGTATTTAAGGAAAAAATCAAGGTTGCCTTTAATGATGTTCGAAACGCGGTGGCCAATCTGAACACGTTCGTTCAGGAGCACATCACGGGAATGAACATTGTACAGATTTTTGGAAGTGAAAAACGGGAGTTTGAAAAATTCAAGGAAATCAATGAAGAGCACAAACACGCTAACTTACGATCAGTTCTGTATTATTCGGTCTACTTTCCGGTTGCGGAAATTATTGCGGCAGCGGGAATAGGGTTGCTGGTATGGTATGGAGCAAAGGGAGTTATCAATTTCGAGGAAACCGGGCTCACCATCGGAAAGCTTGTTGCCTTCATTATGTATATACAGATGTTTTTCAGACCAATCCGGATGATCGCGGATCGATACAACACACTTCAAATGGGTATTGTGAGTTCATCGCGTATTATGAATTTACTGGATTCTACAGAGCACGTCCAGGGTAACGGGAATGTAAAAGCTGAAAATATCCGCGGGGAAGTAAAATTCGAAAAGGTGTGGTTTTCTTATAACGAAGGTGAGTATGTTTTGAAGGACATTAATCTGGAGATAAAGTCCGGCGAAACTATTGCTTTGGTGGGTGCAACCGGCGCTGGCAAATCATCGATTATCAATCTGCTAAATCGGTTTTATGAAATTAATCGTGGAACTATTCGTATCGATGGTGTTGATATAAAAGAATATGAACTGGGTACGTTGAGAAAAAATATCGGAGTAGTATTACAGGATGTTTTTCTTTTTTCAGATACGATTCTCCAAAACATCTCTCTGGGCAATAGCGATGTCACAGAGGAAATGGCATGGCATGCCGCAGACCTGGTGGGCGCGAGAAAATTTATAGAGAGACTTCCCGGAAGACTTTCGTACAATGTAATGGAACGCGGGGCTACCCTTAGCGTTGGGCAGCGGCAGCTTATTTCGTTTATCCGCGCCATGGTCTATGATCCCAAAATTCTTATTCTGGATGAGGCCACTTCATCGGTTGACAGTGAAACAGAAGAAATGATTCAACAGGCAATTGAAAAAATGATGAGCGGGCGAACCTCTATCGTCATTGCGCACCGGCTATCGACAATCCAGAAGGCGGACAAGATAATTGTGATGGACCACGGGGAAATAAAGGAAGTAGGCAGGCATGAAGACCTCCTGATTCGGGAAGGTTACTACGCGCAATTGCACAAAATGCAGTATAAAGAGTTTGTTTGAGGCTATAATCGCCCAATAAACGGCTAAACCCACTCAGAAAGAACGAAAACGGCTATATTTGGCCTGAATGCGTTTTCGGAAACTCCTTATAGTATCCATTTTTTGTCTGATGACCATCATTTCGATCGCCCAGAAGGCTCGAATCTATAATGGGGGGAAGAGCATGTACACCGTAGAGCGTTATAATTCGGCAGCCAAGTTTCGGGGAGCAAAAGCAAAGACGTTATGTCCTGTATTCGAGAACAGCAGGTATCCCTATCAGGGTATTGGGATCAAACTGGGTGACCCGTTTGCCATAACCTACAAGTACTACTTCTCCAGCAAATTTGCCCTTGCGGCAGACATTGGCAAAGCCTCAAGTGGATTATACAACCGGTATTTTCGTGAAAAATTTGACGAGTATGTGGTTACAGACACTTTCTCCACCAGCGATGCATCCATCGAATATTATACCCACAAAGTAATGTCCGACTTAATAGGTGAGCTGAAGCTACTCTATCAGGTCGATGCGTCTAAGATTTCGCCAGGGTTGCAGGTATATATTGGTGCCGGGTGGGAGTGGAAAAACACCAAGCTTCAATATGATTATACCTATAAGGAAAGTGTAAGCGACCCTGACAAATTCGGTCGGTTTGAGCGAACGAGGTTTACGATGGGCCCGCAGGCGGTTATCGGAATTGAATATGCCTATTTTAAAATTCCTATATCAGCCTTTATGGAGCTTGAGTATTTCTCCGATGTTTTGGCCGATCCCGGCTGGAGCAGGGTAGAAGGAGGCGTTGGCTTGCGATACATTTTTTGAAAAGCATTCATTTCTTGCTTAAAGAACCTTCGAAGCCGGTTGGAGCTAATAGCGACTCCGTGTTGCAAGTGAAATTTTTTGGCAGTAAGAATTACTGAGGTAGTTCATTCTTAACCTCTGCCTCATCAAGTTGTCCCTGCTTTTCAAACAGGTCTTTATAGAAGCCATCTTTTGAAAGAAGTGAATCATGAGTGCCTTCTTCGACGATGCATCCGTCAACCAATACGATAATTTTGTTAGCCAATTTTGCCGACGATACACGATGGGAAATAATAATAGTAGTTCTTCCCAACATGATTCTTTTCAGGCTGTTCAATATGTTGTTTTCAGTCTTGGTGTCAACAGCGGATAAGGCATCGTCGAGCATAAGGATCTTGGGTTCAAGGACAATGGCGCGTGCAATTGAAACGCGTTGTTTTTGACCGCCTGACAGCGTAATACCGCGCTCACCGACACGCGTATTAAATCCCTGAGGAAATCCCACAATGTTATCATATACATCGGCATCTTTTGCAGCCTGTAGTATTTTACCCTCTTCAGGGTTCTTGATGCCGAAGCCAATATTATTAAAAATAGTATCGCTGAAGAGAAATACATCCTGGGGAACATAACCGATCTGACTCCTCAGGCAATTGAGGTTGAAGTGAGTGATTGGAATCCCGTCAATCAGGATTTCACCGCCGCGTACATCATATAATCTTGAGATAAGATTGGATACCGTGCTCTTGCCGGAACCGGTTGTACCAATAATAGCAAGCGACTCGCCGGGCTTGATAGTAAAGGAAATATCTTTGATCGCATTAATCCCGGTATCCGGATAGGTGAAGCTTACATTTCTGAATTCCACCTGACCTTTGATCTCCTGGACAAGTTCTTTTTCTGAGACAATATTTGACTTTGTGTTGAGGAATTCATTAATACGCTTTTGTGAAGCTTCTGCGCGTTGTACCAGGCTGCTTGTCCACCCAAGAGACGTGACGGGCCAGGTGAGAAGGTTTACGTAAATGATAAATTCTGCGATGTTGCCAAATGTTAAATTGCCCCTTATCACTTCAGCGCTACCTGCATAGACAGTAAGGATGGTACTCACGCCAACTAATCCCATAATTAACGGATAAAACAAAGACTGGATTTTGGTAAGCTTAAGGGATTCCTTCCGGTACTGTTCTGTTTCAAGAGCAAACTTCCTCACCGATTCCTGTTCGCGGTTAAATGATTTTAACACCCGAATTCCACTAAATGCTTCCTGTACGAAGGTGGAAAGTTTTGATTGACTCTTCTGTATTTGCTCTGAACGTCTTTCAACTTTATTGTTAACAATAAAAATACTTATGGAAAGAAGAGGGAGTGGACTTAGTGCATACCACGTCAGTTCTGTACTGATACTGAACATGATTGGAATTATTGTAAGGAAGAGAGTCAGAAGTGTGAGGCCGTACATAATGGCCGGTCCCAGATACATGCGCACACGACCAACATCTTCCGAGATTCGGTTCATTAAATCTCCGGTGTTGTTCCGTCTGTAAAAGCTAAGTGGAAGGGTTTGATAGTGTTCAAATATTTCATTCTTTAGATCGAATTCGATGAGGCGCGACATGACGATCAGCGTTTGCCGTACGAAATAGAGAAAAATTCCACGCAAGAGTGCCATCAATAGAATCAGGCCCGCATAGATTAGAATTCCAAAGGCAAAAACTTTGAAGAAATCCTGTTGAACATTGGTGCCGTTAAACGACTGATATACCTGAATGTTGTCGACTACAAGATCTATAGCATGCCGCACAAGTTGCGCCGGAACAATCTGAAAAATATTAGAAATAATAATAAAGATTGTACCCAGGAAAAGATGCCACTTATACTTTGACAGGTATTTATTGAGGTACTTTAATTCTTTCATCGAAAAAAATTTGGGCGGCTGTGACTAAAACGAAATATTCATCCAATAGTTATCGCAACCGTTTGAAACGAGTCAATTCGAATAAAGTCACGTAAAAAGCTTGAGTTAATTCTGGGCACTAAAACTACAACAATCAAACGAAAAAGATTCCGATGGCGTTGAAAGAAGATAAAAAATAGCGGATGCTTAATTGAATACGGCAGGAGAGCGTTATGAATGGAGAATGACACTAATAGCATTGGTCGCTGCATGGGACGTGCAATGTTCATATTCGCCAGGCTAACGACTACTGGTATTCTTCCCCGTGGGGAACATATTTGGTCTCGCGTTAGTGAAACGTCCCGGGATGTTCTATTTTTGAGCCCCATTTATTGGTCATATTGGAGGTCAGGGGACGAGCAAAACTACTGACAGGAAGTAGTTGGGATTGGACCTGAAATCAAGGCCTGCAGTTGAAAAATTGAAATAGCTGTTCTTTACCATGCTTAACAGAAGAAGTCTAAGAATCAAAGTGATGCAAAACCTTTTTGCGCTGCAGCAGTGCAAGGAGGCTAATTATGAATTAGGCATCGAAAAAATTAATGATTTCTTTTTACCGGACCTCAACTCTATGGAGGTCCAGGACAAGGTGCTCCTCACGTCACAACGAAAAGAAGCCGCGAAATTATTTGAAGATGGATTTGCAAAGGGTGTGATATCAATTGAACATGAGGATGCCCGGATAAAAAAATCAGTTGATGACAGCCTTCAATTCTATGTGAATCAGTCAAAAAAAGACACTGATTTCTTCCGAAAAAACTTAGTGAGTGAGGTAGAGAAAATCTACAGCCATTATGTTTCCGTTCTGTATCTGGTTCCTGCCTTTGCTGAGATTGCGGCAGCCGACAAAAAAGTGTCGCACAAGAACTTAGTATCTAATGTTTGGATCAAGGCCCTTCGCGAGAGTAACGAGTTAAAAGCGGAGGCAATTAAACTTGGGCGCACCTGGGAAGCAAAGCACGACCGTGTCAAAGTTTGGTTCCGTGACGTCATTCGGCAGGATGGGGAATATCTGACTTATATTGACAAAAAAAATCCGACTAAAGAGGATCAAAAGAAGTTCATTAATCATCTTTTTAAGAAGGTGATACTAGGGAAAACTGTAATCAATGACTATTTTGAAGAAGAAGTTCTTCGTTGGGCCGAAGACAAGGACATCGTAAAGGGGCTCGTTGAAAAGACGATTAAGTCATATGAACCGGATGAAAAAGCACCTATCGTGTTGCACACCCTTTCGGTAAATTGGGAGGATGACAAGGAGTTTATTGAAAAACTCTATGACAGAGCATCTGATTTAGAGAAAAAATTCAAAGACCTTGTTGCCAATAATACACGCAACTGGGAGGTAGACAGGCTTCCCCTAATTGACAGGATCATATTGGAAATGGCCATTGGTGAGTTGATACTTTTTCCGAATATCCCGGTTAAAGTTTCGATGAATGAATACATCGAGCTGGCGAAGAATTACAGCACACCGAAGAGTCGCCAATTTATCAACGGAATTTTGGATGTCATTGCCAAGGAGTTGAAAGAATCTGGGGCAATGAAAAAGAGCGGTCGGGGATTAATTGACAATAAATAACGGATTCCGATCAAATGACACCTGTAACGAACACATTTGTTAAAATTTGTTAAAATTTTGAATTTGCGCTTAAACCCAACTTAATTTGACGTTTTATGAGTAAAAAAAGCGGAAACACATTGATGGCTTTCCTGTTTGGGGCTGCAGCCGGTGCCTTGTTGGGCATTTTGTACGCTCCCGATAAGGGAACGAATACACGGGAAAAACTGTCTTTCCGCCTGGACAAGTATCGGGATATGTTGCAAGAACTCGTTAATGATTTTGTGTCAGGCAAGGAGACCCCGCTTACAAGTGAAGCAAAATCTCAGGGACAGAAGGTTGTTGACGAGGCCAAAAACAAGGCTGAGCGTCTTCTGGAAGATGTTGATGAACTTCTGGAACAGATCCGGGGTAAAAAGGGTTAAGGCTATTGAGTTTTTTATTGAATAAAGATTAAAAAAGAATGAATATGAAAAGGAACATTGTTACGTCTTTGTTTTTGGTAGTAGTGGTAGCCGTGGTGGTTACCTCGTGTAAGGACCGCGATGCTGAGAAGAAGATCGCACAATTAGAAAGCAGGCTGGCCGAATTGGAAGGCAAAAAATCCCCTGCCGCAATTTCACCAGCTCCTGCGGCAGTCCCGGCTTCGGAAGAAAAGCCTGAAGGACCCCTTCCAACAATGGAATTTCAGACAATGGAGCACGATTTCGGCACCATCTCAGAAGGACAGGTGGTTGAATACACTTATTCTTTCAAGAATTCAGGGGCGGCTCCTCTTATCATTCAGGGTGCTCAGGGATCATGCGGATGTACGGTGCCTGATTGGTCGAAAGAGCCAATTCCTGTTGGCGGAACGGGGTTTGTAAAAGCTAAATTTGACAGCAACGGTAAACCTAATATTCAGAATAAGACCGTTACGGTAACGGCCAATACCTGGCCAAAGCAAACCGTACTACGATTCAAGGCTATGGTGACGGCGAAGGCAGCAGGCACTCCCGCCGCGGGTCCAGTAAAGAACTAAAAACGAATTTTTAAGCGCCACATCCCAATCTGTCGGAAGGCAGGTTGGGATGTTGCTTTAATTGGGATAACTTTGGCATCGTAAAAAAACCATTATGTATTCAATTATATTACAAGCACAACAAAGCAACCCGTATTTTCAGTTCATCTTTTTCGGTGCCATTATTTTAGTGTTTTACTTTTTTATGATCCGCCCTCAGCAAAAGAAGGCAAAAGATCAGAAGAAGTTTATTGATGAAATAAAGAAGGGTGATTATGTAGTAACCGTTGGTGGTGCGCACGGTTATGTGGCAGAGCTTGAGGGTGAGACATTTGTTCTGGAAGTTGAAAAGGGGGGGCGTATACGCTTCAACAAATCAGCGATTTCTCTTGAGGCAACAAAGGTCGCAAACAAGAAGTAGCAGATGGACTGATGGCGGTAGAATGTCTACCACGGCCTGAGTCGTCAACGTTGGAGCTGAGAAATACTTCCTGATGATGAGATGAGTTTTTTCAATTCCATATTTAACATACTTCGCTTTAACAAAAAGAATTGGAAGGCCGTGGTATTGTGTATTTTCACAGCTACGGTCTTTTGGTTTTTTAATGCGCTCAATAAGGAGTACACCACAACGATAAGCTTTCCGCTTGAGTTTGACTATAATCGTGATCGTTATATCCCGGTGAAACCCCTGCCTCAGGATGTACGCATCAACGTAACCGGGATAGGATGGAATTTGTTTCGAAGGAGCACAAGGGTAAAAGTTCCTCCATTAGTAATCCCATTGGAAAGACCGGCTGATGTCCGGAAGATAGTAGGGAGTACGTTGCCTGTTTTTTTTGCAAACCAGCTGAGTGATTTTCAAATTAATTTTGTTATCACGGACACGCTCATGCTGGCGATAGAACCAAAGGCAAGCCGCAAGGTGGGTCTGAAGTTGCATGATCCGGCTTCACTTTTCCAGACCGGACATACGCTTATTAGTCCAATTCTCATCATACCAGATTCCATTATCGTTGAGGGACCGGAAAGATTGATTTTGGGTATGGAAGACCCTGTGAGCTTAAAAATTCCTCAACAGAATATTGATGGTAATTTCACTGAAACCATACCCATTGAAATTCCAGGCGGTGCACTCATCAGACGAACCCCTCCGACGGTAGAGGTTAGTTTTCAGGTAGACCTGTTAGTCGAAGTAACAGATTCCGTCATGCTGGAGCTGGTTAATCTTCCGGACAAGGCGTGGCCTTACCTGCAAAACAAAAAAATGCCAATTATACTGGCCATACCTCAGTCGATGCTGAACTTTTATGATGCGGATTCTGTCAAGGCTGTTGTTGACCTTTCTGATTTCACAAGGGGAAACAAGAAGGTTTTGCCTGAGGTGAAAGGTTTGCCGCCGTTCACGAAAGTTATCAAGTTGGATTCCGTCTTTATAAAACGCTAACGTGTGCGAAGCCCTCTTCAAATCGGAATAACAGGAGGAATTGGTGCCGGCAAAAGTCTGATTTGCAGGATATTTCGATGCCTGGGTATTCCCGTTTATGATGCAGACGGCCATGCGAAAGAACTAATGACCACCGATGTAATACTCGTAACCAACATCAAGAAAGAATTCGGAGAATTGTCTTACCATGCGGATGGAAGCCTCAACCGGGATTACTTAAGCGCGACGGTATTTAATGAAAATGTGAAGTTGAAAAAGCTGAACTCCCTGGTGCATCCTCGTGTTGGTGAGGATTACAAACGTTGGGTTGAGCGAAATGAAAATTATCATTACCTCCTTAAAGAAGCTGCATTGCTCTTTGAAGCAGGTTCTGATAAACTCTTGGATAAGGTGGTTGTTGTTCATGCGCCGGAGGTCCTACGCATCCAGCGAGTACTGGCCCGGGACCCTCAACGATCAGAGCATCAAGTGAGGGCTATCATTAAAAATCAAATGTCGGAAGAGGAAAAAATGGAAAGAGCAGATTTTATCATCAATAATGATGAGAAGGAATTGTTAATTCCACAAGTGGTGAAACTGCACAATCAATTTCTGGCGGCAAGTCATTAGAATGGTTGATTCCTGAGAGAGCAAACAAGTTATAGAAATCGTTTATGAAAATTGTTAGTCGGATTATCAGGATATTCTTGGCAGCCGTAGTGCTATTGTCCTGTAATTCTAAGAAAGTTTCGAAGGAAGCGGGTACGAAAAAACAGCAAGGACCGCTTGAAGTTGACGGGTATATTGTTCGACAAAGCTCTATTAGCGAGTCTATTGAAGTTCCGGGTTCGCTCCTGCCTATTGAAGAGACC
>Ga0315912_10004671_pt1 | contig 12869 bp, 13 predicted proteins | sample VfabasoilMG_FD_204469 | JGI IMG/M metagenome (GOLD analysis project Ga0315912, IMG submission 204469) | Garden soil microbial communities collected in Santa Monica, California, United States - V. faba soil | ecosystem: Environmental > Terrestrial > Soil > Garden | place: USA: California... | reverse complement strand
GAACGAGTAGGTCAGAGACGTGAGCATTGTAAGGGGCCACTACCAAGATGTCAGCGAGTGTGACAGGTCGTGCATCATTCTTGGCGTTCGTCCAAGTCGTGCCCGGCCTCACTAGCTCTTCAACAATTTGGGCGACTACATCGACTTCTTCCGATGACGAGTTCTGATTCCCATCGTGCTCGACAGGAACATACCAAAGTCCGCTATCGCCCAGCCAAGGATGACCCGTCAGCTTTTGGTTTTCCATACTAGGATGGGAATTCAGGCGGCCCTCGTAGAACGCTTCAGAAGTGAATTTGCAGAGGCGGGGGTGCATCCGCCACGTCTCTTCCAAGAACAGGCCCTTCGTCGGTGGAATGGTTTTCGCACCGTCCAGCAGGTGCTCCAAGGCAGATGCACTTGCGCCATCTGGATGGCTGCCGCGCAACGGTTGTTCTAATTGTTGCGGATCGCCGAGAAGAATAATGCTTTTCGCTGAATGGGCGATGGCGAGCAGATTGGCCAGAGACATTTGGCCCGCTTCGTCTACGAACAACACGTCCACGGCTTCGCAATACTCTTCCCGCGCCCACAGCCATGATGTGCCAGCTACCACTTGGATTCCATTCATTAGTGCCGCCAGAGGTTCAGCATTGTCGTTTGTCTGGACAATTCCTGGAACATCAGCTCCTTTTTCTGTGATTTTCTGCATGCACTGAAGGGCCGGAAACCCCGCCTCTATGGCTGTCTTGAGAACCTCATCCAGAAGAGTGCGGATGACGGCGTGACTTGTGCCGGTGATGCCAACCTTTTTTCCTCGCCGCACAAGCTCAAGAATCATATGCGCGCCGGTGTATGTTTTTCCCGCTCCAGGTGGTCCCTGGATCGCCAGCACGGAGTGATCAAGGCACAATCCTAGGCGTTTTGCCGCATCTGCCGTTGATTCCTCCGGCAGGATCAGGGTCGGAAAATCCTCTGTCAGCCGAGGAGGATGGCGAAGAAGGGTGTCGCGAGCGGCTCTGTATTTACCGACGGCATCGACCCCATTCGCGTTGACCCAGGAACCGACGCGAAGGAGCGCATCTGCGAGCACGTCGGTGCCCGGTCCGATACTTTTGATGTACATCGCTGAAGGATGGACATCCGAAGTCTTCCTGGTTTTCTTCAGATCAATGGTGCGTGGAACAAGGTCAATCTCGACCACTTCGCCAATCTTGTCGCCCTTCGCACACAGATCGTCGCCGCGGCGTACGTTGGTTTCCTGTCTCTCGAAGCGGTAGCGATCTGTCGGAATGCCTCGTTCTACGCCTAGCCTTCCAACGAACTCCAACCCTCCGAGCCCGGCGCGTTCGTGAAGGAGGTCTTCGTCGGACAGTTCGCGAAGCCGGTAAAATTCCCAATAATCTGCTTTCGATTCGCGGCGATGCCAATCCAGCAGATGCGATAGCAGCCACTTGGCCGATTGCTCAGCGGTTCGTTCATTGGCCTCATCCGGCACACCATCGCGCAGTTGCGCTGCTAACTCCGCAACGCGTTGTTGGCGCTCAGTAACCTTCTCAGGTGCGTTTCCGTCTGAGCGTAGCGGCCTAGGAAGCTCATTGCCAGCCTCCTGAATTTTCGTCCGTTCGCGCTCAAGCCAATTACGTAGCGCCAGAGTGGAATAACAATCATCGGCATTGTAGGCTTGAACCGTGTCCCGTATTTCCCGATCGATGTCATCCGCGTTCCCTAGTTCCAGACGATGTTGAAGCTTTCGAATCGCTGTTCGCGCTTCTTCAAGGGGGACCTTGCGCTCAAAGCCGTGAAACTCCTCCATTGCCTTCAGCGAGTATTGCTCCACGCTCGCGCGCAGCGACCGCTTCAGGACCGCGTGAAGGTCTATTAATACGCCGCCACGCAGCATCCGGTCAATCTCATCCTCGCGCGTGGCATATCTTCCCATCAGACGCTTGAGTGCACCGGGTTCGTAGCCGGAAAAGTGATACACATGCATCTCGGGATGCTTGTCCCATCTCGCCATCACGAGATCCACAAACCACTCAAACACCTCTTTTTCTTCCCTTGCTGTCATCGCCCACCGGCAGTCGTGAGTCACCTTTCCGTGGCTATCCGCCATCGCAACTCCAAAGAGATATTCACGACCTCCTCTGTCTACAAACGGGTCTGCTTCCAAATCGAAGAAAACATCGCTAGGTGAAGGTTGGGGAAGGAGGCGGAAACCATGCTGCGAATTGAGTGGGAGCAACTCGTGAATTGGCATCGCGGCAGTTCTTCCGGCAACCTGGACTCGGGCTTGTTCTCGGATTCGAATATAGCCTTCCTTGGAGCCCCTCTCCGGTCTGTTCTGTAACGGTAACGGAAGTACGGCGAGTCCCGCGAGCGCCTTCACCTCCCAGTCTCCCAGCTGCCTTTCTTGGAGCTTTGAGATCCCCGCTACGAAAGAAAGATGATCATCTTTGCGGCGTTGCCCATCGCACTCCGACCACCAACGGCAGATTGCGCAGTGCGACGTTGGTTCGGGATAGGTTGTGATCTCAGAGCCCTGCTTTTCGACCATTCCACGAAGGCGGCGCTTAGCATAGCGATGGTATGCCGAGTAATCCAACACTCTATGTTGCTCGGATGACAGATCTTCACTCGGAACCACCACGTGCATGAACTCAGGCAGAACTCCTTGAACACTCGCCAGCAATTCGGAATAGAGAGATAGCTGAAGGATGGTAGTAGCCTTTGTTTCGAGAGCGAGCTTGCAGTCATAGGCTTCGTACGACCACTTCCCAAGATTGCTTGATCTTGTGACTCTACGAAGTACGTCCGCCTTTCCAATCCACCCGTCCGCCTTCAAAACAGCCTGAACGATTACATCCACGCCACTACGCATTGCGACAAGCGTCTGTTCAAGTTCCCGTTCTTCGTTTTCCGTTTTTCGCAAATCGGCAATTTCTAAGCCCTGTGCATCTAGTTGCGCAATATAGGCGGCTTCATGAGCCAAGCCCCGCTGTTGCAGCACCCATGCATCGGGCGATTGCCACGTCGGCGCGTCTCGCAGTCCGTTCACCACCGCCATATTCAGCGACGTCAGGTGACTGCACGCCAAGTGATTGCTTAGGTCACTCGCGGAGAGCCTAACCTGCTGTTCCTCTATCTTCATGCTCCGATGCTCCGATCACTCGTAACGCTAGTACACCGCCGTAGCAACAAGCAAGGCCATTGGTGAATTCGCATTGCTTACCAAAAGCGCCTCACCTTTAGGCTGCACGTGCTTGACGCTGCACTGGCACGGCCCGGCGCAGTTTTTCAAAGCAGTCTTGCCTTCCTTTCCCTCTGCCGGTGTAGCCGAACCGTATTCCTCGAATCCTGACCGTCCGCCGACGTCTCGTCAACGGCGCTGCCCGCTCCATTCGCTTCGCTCCCGTGTTGGCCGTTTCCCTTCGGTGACGAGCCGCCTTCTTTGCGTTCGGTCCTTTGATCCTCGGCGATTCGGAACACCGGACGCCGGAAAAAGGAGAACAGGACATGAACACTGAAAAACAGGACGTCTACACACGCATCACCAACAGGATCGTGGCAGATCTCGAACAGGGCACCCGCCCTTGGATGAAACCATGGAGCGCCTCAAACACCGATGGCCGAATCACTCGACCACTGCGGCACAACGGGCAACGCTACTCCGGCATCAACGTACTGATGCTGTGGGCATCCGCGATAGAGCGGGGGTTTGGCTCTGCTATCTGGATGACCTTCAAGCAGGCCATTGAACTCGGAGCGCATGTGCGCAAAGGCGAGAAGGGGTCACTCGTGGTCTACGCCAACAAGATCACCAAGACCGAGAACGACAACGATGGCAACGAGATTGAACGCGAGATCCCGTTCATGAAGGGCTACACCGTTTTCAACGTTGAGCAGATCGAAAGCCTGCCCGAGCACTTCTACGCAAAGCCTGTTCCGGTTTTGAACACCGTCGAGCGTATTGAGTGCGCTGAAGCATTCTTCGGCTCACTGGGAGCTGACATCCGCAACCGGGGCGACCGAGCCTTTTACGCGACCGAAAACGACTACATTCAGATTCCGGCGATAGAAGCATTCCGTGACGCAGAGAGCTACTACGCGACTCTCGCCCATGAGAGCGCCCACTGGACCGGTAATCCGAAGCGGCTGGATCGCAGCTTCGGACGCAAGACTTGGGGCGACGAGGGCTATGCACAAGAAGAACTCATTGCAGAACTCACAAGTGCATTTCTTGCGGCAGACCTCGGACTTACGCCGGAAGTTCGGGAAGACCACGCGTCCTATATCGCCTCATGGCTCACAGTCCTTAAGAACGACAAACGCGCGATTTTCAGCGCAGCAGCCCACGCACAACGCGCCGCAGATTTCCTGCACGGGCTACAACCCGTCCGGACGGAGGCCGCCGCCTGAGGACGGCCTTCACCAACAATCAGATGCGGCCACCTAAGCATTTGGATTACGGATGAACCCGCACCGACCTTCCTTCCTCGTTAACATGGACGAGATGTGGAAACTTAGCAAAGATTACGTTTTGCTTGTGTTCGGTAGGAAGTGGTTCGTCGTGTCCCTACCACCGATCTTGACAACGGTGGCGCAAGACATCGTACTCGTGCTTCAAACTCCTCCTCAGGACATACGACTCGCGCAGTACTTTGAACCTCCTCCTGTCCTATTTTGGAGCTCGGTCTTTTTGGGTGCATCTATCGCGCAATTTCTGATCTGGAAGGATGAGCGAGTTGCTCGTAAGGCTCTGGATTACCGTATGAAGGGCTTTCCTCTTATTTGCCCAGCCAAGGTTCCTCTAAGGGTGAGCACAGTAAGCGTCGGGATCGCAGTCAGAAGCGCAAGTGGCCAATCACTAATTGATCCCAGGGATCTCTTGGCCCTATACCTTTGTGTCCGCAACGAACCCAAAGTTCCTTCAAGCGAGGCGACTGGGAAAACAATCACGGCCACCGTGACCTTCCAAGACGAGGATGGAAGGGAACTATTTTCAATGGCAGGCCGATGGGCGGATTCTCCTCAACCATTTCAACGGGACATGTCCCGCGACATCGTTGAAATCGTGGCTGTTGATTTTGCAATAGGTCAAGAACGGGCTCTGGATATTGTACTCAAACATCCTGAAGACGTAGAATGCTACGCGTCGAACAATGACAACGCTGGATATGAACGTCTGCGAAAACCCGAACATAGACTACCTCAAGGAAATTTTCTTTGCAAGGTCTTGATTCTCGGTCCCAATGTGAATTCGCTGATCATGTTCCGTTTTGCGAATGACGGAGCCGGGGCCGGTCTGCGTTTCGGCGAATACTGGTACCAGAACCAGCTTGAAACAGAACCTGGAGCTGATGTCTTCCGCCCAGATCGTTCATAAAAAGGGAAGGATCGGAGAATGCTCTAGGTCCGCCAGGAATGTTCTGATGTTTAGGGCTAGGATTAGGCAGGACAGAGATGGCACGCGGAAATACAGTTGAGCTAGCGACGCAACTCTTTGCTACACAAACCGAAGCAATCGAGTTCTTCAAGGCTATGCTCGCGCGCTACCAGCCGGGCAAGCGGGTCAATGAAGAGGATGCTCTACATTTGTTTGCACTGCTGGAGCGTCATAGCGAGTACCGCACAAAGGTCGGATGCGGAATAGACCATTTCTCCGTGATGATGACAGTTCACGGAACGCGTTGCTTTCAACTCGTAAGGAAGGATGGAGACAAGACAGATTTTTCATACCTCAAATGCATCAGGTCGAGCCCGCCGCCTCGCAAGCAGGAGGTGTCCCAAGCATTCAGGTGGGTCGTTCGCTTTGATCTGTTTGACGCGAAGCGAATGTTTGTTGCTGCGAACGAGGATACCGACGGCCTGATAACATGTGCGGAAACGAAGGAAAGAATAACGCCCGCTCACGCGCATCTCGATCATCGACCACCAATGACATTTGAGGTACTTGTAACCACCTTCCTCGGCAGCCACGGGATAGCCGTCCAGGACGTTCCAATCGTCTCCGGGCAGGACGGGCAAGTTTCTCCCGAGATTGCGGACCAGACGTTGGCTGAAAAGTTCCGGGACTATCACACGAGAATGGCCAACCTTGATCTCGTTAGCAGCAAGATAAACCTAGCGCAGTCCTCGCGTCATCGGTTGAGAGATGGCAGAATCAAACTTGGTCAGAAAAACTGATCTGAGAGGTACGCACGAAGTTCCAGAAGCCTGTGTCAGTCGAGCACCTCTGGGCTATACTTCCAAATGGGATTACGGCAAGTGGCACAGCGCTCCCTTCTCAAGATGTCAAAACCTAAGATTGATGGCGAAACCCGCATTGAAGAATACCTCAATTCTCACGGTTTGCGAGTGGAACGCTTCACCAAGGCCGAAATGCGAAAAAGCCGGACCCCCGACTTTCGTGTCTATGCCGGGGATGAGCTTGCGTTTTACTGCGAAGTAAAAACTGCACAAAAGGATGAATGGCTGGAGGCGCAACGAGTGAATTCGCCTGGAATGGTGGTAGGTGGTCCACGCCACGATCCTACGTACAACCGGGTTAGCAGCTACATCCACCAAGCCGTCGGACAGTTCGATGCCGTCAATCCTGCGATGGATTATCCGAATGTCCTCGCGATCGTCAACGGAGATCGACAGGCAGGATTTACGGATCTGATTCAAGTCGTGACTGGTAATGCTTACTGCGAAAGCGGTGAAGTCATTCCAATGTTTCGCGAGTACTCTGAGGGTCGCATCCGCGAAGCGAAGCTGAGGGTTCACCTCTTCTTGTGGCTTGGAGAATGGACGGAAGGTCATCCTCAAAAGTATTTTCCCGATGTTCACCCTGATCACCACTTATCACTTTGCGGCTACTTGGGCGTTAGCCCAACAGAAATTAGGCGGCTCTAAACTAGCACGACAATGGTAGTCCGCCCGCAGGAACAGCCGTGGGCAGAAGCTCTCTAAGCTTCGCGGATGAGTATCCCGCTGAGTCCACAGTTGTCGCAAAGATTGAGGGTGGAGATTAATTGCGGCTTTACTTAAAGCTCACATCACCGTAAATCACAATCGTGCTGTGTCCGCTGCCGGAAGTCTGCAAGGTTGGCGATTTCGGGCATTAGAATAACTAAGGGGACAAAGGCAACCGTGAAAATCTTCATCAAACGCTTCTGGGGGTTTGACCCGCTAGAATGGCCCATAGTTGCATTCAGCCAACGGGGCAGTCTCACCTCGCTTCTAGAGCACTCACAGCCAGGCGATCTTATGGCGTTTGTGGGAACCAACGGAAATCAAACCCCTCAGGATCAGCAGGGAAGATTGCTTGGCTTGGCCGAGTTCGGGCGTAGTCAGGTTAACAGCCGTCAAGCGCTGCCTCCAAGTACATTTGCGAAAGCCCAGAAGGGACCGAACGGAGATATCAAATGGCCATATGCCGTGTTAATAACCCGTGCATGGATTTTTACAGATGTCCCGCTCCCGAGAATAACCGAAGTGCTTGGACGGCAATTGCCGATGTCAGCTACCCCCCCATGCTGTTCTCGTGGAAGCTGATGAGCAAAAGCGTATTCTCGCGTTGGCGCGTCTGGAGGTAAATGTTGCGGCCACAAAAGCTATTTATGACGAGCGAGAGCGCATCTCAGTTGAGGTAGGCTCCGGCGGCACGATGGGTCCAGTTCCCTCATCTTTCGTGACCCAGGTGACAAGAAATACGTTGAAAGAAGCATCGACCTATGCATTTCAATTTGGGAACGAAAACGCCTGGAAAATCGGTTGGGCACACAGCCCCGCCGAGAGGTTGAGAGAGCTGAACAAACACATTCCGTTCAAGATTGTCGGTCAACAATGGGGTGGAGGCTGGACGCAGAAATGGGCTTCCGCCGAGCAAGCCTACAATATGGAGCAACGCATTTTTTGCCAGTTTCCCAACGCTGACAAAGAAGGAGAACAAGTTTACTGTTCGAAAGAACAGTTGGAGGCCGCTTGGCGAAATGCATGGACTGACCTTTCTTGAAGCCTCAAAAAGGCCTGATAGAATCTCCAGCCATACCGCCGCCCACTCTCGTTCGCAACCCTGGCGACTAACGTCCTTTGCGTATTGACGCATTGTCGGACCTCTTAGAAGGACTCGCCAGCTTTCTCAGTTTCTTCGCCGTGCGTTCCAAAGCTTCGGCTTCTTGAACCAGCGGTTCTTTTCGACCAACCGGAACTTTCTTCTTGTCCTTGCCCATGGACTCGCTTGAAAGGTTGGAGAACAGTTCTGACAATGGCACTTCCAGCGCTTCAGCAACGCGGATAAGCGTGGTCAGCCGGAAATCCTTCCTCCCGGTTTCAAGGTGGCCCATGAAGGTCCTGTGCATCCCCAAATAATCTGCAAATGCTTCCTGTGAAGTGAACCCTCGCTCGATACGCAGTTCACGAATGCGTTTTCCAAGCCGCAGCAGAATGTCGTCCATTACCCCATGAGTATTTGGGAAGTGCTATCGTAAATACTACAGATGTTTCGATAGCCTGCTTATCGATAGCACAAGATCCGAGGAGTCGAAGCGAGAAAAGGAGGGAATGCTTTTGATATTGGGAACTCCGGTTACGTCGAGTTCGTCAGGACTGGCTGAAGAACGACTACCAATCAAGAAGCGCTGTTCTGATCTTAGATTTGAGTTCACGACCGATCCGCGCCTCTTAGGTCAATACCGTGAAATGTATGAACGGGAATGTCGGGTCGCATTCCACATTCCAGGATTTCGTGAGGCGGAGACGATGCACGATAGAAAGGCCCACATCCTGATAGTGCGGCACGGAGATCAGTGCGTTGGTGGCGGTCGCTTCTCGGTGCGAACGCCTGAGCAACTGGACCCTCTACCGCTCGAACTGGATGGCTTCAGACTTGAGGACCATTTCCCAGAACTGGCGTCGGGACAACTAAGCTACGGTGAGTTCTCGCGGTTAGTCCTTCTGCCGGAATTTCGTGGCGGCGACATCACTCTTGAGATGTGGCGGCACTTCCATCGCAAGTGCGTTGCCTTGAACGTCGCCATGGTTTACGCCGCTGCTCCATTGGCCAACCTGCGCGCCTATCGCAAAAATACGCTTGCTATCGGCTTGAAGGATACGGTGATTCACCGAGGCATTGAAATCCCTCCCTATCCCTCGCGCGAGTATGTGAAAGACTACCTGTTAAGCATCGTCATCGAAGCACTTCCTGGAATGAGCTCGGGATCAGGTGCAACAAACGACAATCAGTCGGTGTCTTGCTTGGCCGACTGACGAGCCGATGCCCGCAAGAGCTAGTCTCACCGCGTACATAGTCGCCTCCTGCATGCACAAGCTGGCCTCCCTATCCGAGTGGGGTAACCAGATCGCCGAAGACTGGAAATTACTCAACTCTGCATTTGCACGTTTCGCGCGGGACTCATGGTCCAAACAACTCATCCATCGCCTGCCTGCGAAACTGTCCATCGGCCTTATGGAGCGGCTGTTCATCCCAGGGATGATGCACCACTATCTCTTTCGCAAACGATTCATTGAGGAACAACTCGCAACCGCAGTGTGTGAGGGTGTGCGCCAGGTTCTAGTTCTTGGTGCGGGATTTGACGCACTTGCAATTCGAAAGGCCAAGAAAAACCCGAGGGTGCGTTTTTTCGAGATCGATTTTGCGCTGACACAGGCCGTGAAGCTGAGTGCCCTAGAAAAAATCAACTATCCGATCCCGGCAAATTGCTCGTTTCTCGCGGCAGATCTGTCGGCAACGCATTTGGAATCGATCTTGATCTTCCAGAAGGGATTCGACCGCGCCGAAGCGACGCTCGTTATTCTCGAAGGGGTACTGATGTACCTCACGGAGACCGAAGCGAGATCACTGTTTCTTGAGATTGGTGATCTGTTCGTGGGACGGCTCGCTGTCATCTTTGGGGCGATGGCAACATCGGACGAGAAAGGCTCCTGGTCCGTACGCGCGGTCAACCGCATGCTCTCCAAAGGGCGAGAGGAAACAAAGTGGTCGTGTCCTAGCCACGATATGCCGGACTTTATCGTCGGGCTGGGATATGAATTGAGGAGCCTGATTTCCTATAAAGACTTGCAGAGACCGTGGCGTAGCCCATCAGAGCTTCAAAGCATTCCCAACGAGGATGAGAACTACTACGTAGTCGAACGGGTTCACATGGAGAGCCGAGTGCCACGTCCCAACGGACCCGCATGAAGGAATTCCTGCCGCTAGTGACGGCGGTCAGCGTTTCACCTACAATCGCCGGGCTTGACCGTCGGGACCTTGGAGCCTGGGGCCAACTCTCCAGTTCCGTAATTTTAAGCCTGAACTCGCAGCCCGATCACGTCGGATAACTGTTAATTATCCGTCGTTGGAACCGTGGCACAACATCTAGATCTCCAAACCGTACTGCTGGCCATGATTCTGCTGGCCCTGCTTTCGATCTATACGCTTCAGCGTTGTAGATCCGCCGACCGTCAAACGGGAGGCCCATTTTTGTTCGCGGGCAGGGAGCGAATCTACAGCCTCGCCAGCAGTGTCGGATCGGTTTTTTCCGTGACCTATTTTTTCGGCGCGACCTTCATATACGGGCGGCTCTACGGTAGAGGTTTCTTAGTATTAGTCACCTTGGCGTTCGGAGCTTTGGCAGCAATCTTGACGCTCATCCTGAAGCGGATGCATGCTATTGTGCCGGTCACCACCAGTAGAACTTTCGAGTCCAACCTTGCTCTGGATTTTCTCAAGATTCGGTTGCCCCAAAACGAATTTCAACGTTTACTCTGGCTGTACGCTGCGATCTACTTCGCACTACTGGTGGAAGAACTGGCTGTTAGCCGATTAGTTTTTGCGACGCTCTTCCCAGTTCATCCTACAGTGCCTGCGCTGTTGTTGGTGACCATCATAGCGGTGATCGTAATATACCTGGAATATGGCGGATACCAGGCAGTCCTGACATCAGACCTTGAGCAACTCAAGGTACTCGTGCCATTTACGCTGATGCTCGTTCTACTCGTAGGTCTTTCAGTACCCCTCCCAGCGCCCAGTGGCGCTCCTTCTAAACTGGCCGAAGGTTCCGTCGTCGGCCAGGTTGGCGGGATGGTCTTCGCCATTGCGTGGTTTGCGGGTGGCGTAGATTTCTACTCTCGTTTGAATTTCAAAATGGCCAAGGGAAAAAACGTATTGAGAGAACAGATCCGTTTCTCACTCACTGCTCTTGCCTTAATCTACGTGCTTCTGGTAGTAGGAATCTTTTTTGGTACGCATTTGAGCGGTGTGCTACCGAACATCAAAAGTCCCACTGCATACACAGACGCAGCAATCTCCTATTTTCTGACGCGTGGTTTTCGCACGGTGATCGTTGTCTTCCTGCTTAGCATATTCTGCATGATCTTTACGACGCTAAATACGCTGATCATTACGGTTCTACAGGTGGGTGCGTATACGGGTCCGCTCCTAAGCGCTCGACACGTAACACGCATTCTGGTAGCTGCAACTCTAGTCTCCACTGCATTGCAGTTCGACTCCGTCAGCGCGTACGGGGTTTTTGCAGGATCCTTGCTTATCATCCCATTCTGTGGACTCGTACACACCCTGCTGCGTGAACGCGCCCAATCAATTTGGTTCTTGCCGAAGGGGCTTCTGTATCTTCCGCTGGGGGCCATGGGTGCGATCATCTGGTTCATAATCCGATTCGCTGATCTGAAGCTTGCCTTCGAACGACACTTTGAGCTGCCAGGCATGGTCCTATGCTCCACGTTACTCGCTGCAGTTTCGGTGCGTTCGTATCAACTAATTGCGCGCCAGGAGAGAAAACATGACTAAGATTCGAGACTTTGCATTAATCGTTTTTGCATTGGTATTTCTTCCTCAAGACAGCAGAGTGATCTTATTCGATACGCAGCCCTCCGACTGGTATGGTGAGCTGATATTTGAGGGAAGCGACGAGACGGTCATCGTCGCTAAGAATGCGAGCGGGAAGCCAATCAAGCTAAAGGACTTGTTGATAATAAACCATCTCTCGCGCAAGTTTGAGTCGGCGTTGGCACAGGCGCGGGGGGATTTGACCATCCCCGCCCTGAGCTTCTCCGAGATCCGGATCAGCGATGTATCCGTCGACAGAGCCACGAGAACCATTGAAATTGATGATGGTCGGACATTCCCGACAATGAACCTGACGATTCTTACGCGAGCTGATCAGTATCTCGTCTTCGTACTCATTACGATCCTGATGGGTAGTTTTTGCGTCCTTGGGGTCGTTGCCTCAAAGCTGATGGGGGAAACAGCCGCATCGCTGCACGATGAATCACCAGAATTACCACTGTTGTAGCAGCCGAGAAGACGATGTTTTCAACCGGTACGTCTAAGAGGGTCTGAGACGATGGCGAAGAGAAAACCCATAGGCGACGATCCTCAGCGATATAATCTCCAAGAAAGAAAACCGCCGTTGTAAAACTGGCGACTCGCAGTACTTTGCGTGGGTTCAATCCCATCTTTCGGTGCGCGAATACTGCGAGGAGCACAGTAACAATGGCGTACCCATGAAGAAAATTAGTCCATGTCATTGATAACGAACTCCCAACTCGCCACTACGAGAACGTACGCCAAAACGAACAAGCAGTACTCCTCAATCGGAATTCCGACAAGGCCCAAGCCTAGCAGGCGCCCGACTGGGAAATTCCACCACCTAAGAGAAATTGCCACATAATCTAACACTGTGCACCATGTGAAGAACGTGAACATGCCGATCCAGAAATGTCGCTGCCTTGCGACTCTTTGCAGTGTGCCTGCGAAGAGAGAGACTATCGCAAGGCAATAAACGGAGAGGATGAAGAAGTACTCACTTTGGGGCGGTAGCATTCAATGTAAATTCCTCTACAGACCATTCGGATAATTAACAGTTATCCGACGTGATCGGGCT
>Ga0315912_10004669_pt1 | contig 12878 bp, 14 predicted proteins | sample VfabasoilMG_FD_204469 | JGI IMG/M metagenome (GOLD analysis project Ga0315912, IMG submission 204469) | Garden soil microbial communities collected in Santa Monica, California, United States - V. faba soil | ecosystem: Environmental > Terrestrial > Soil > Garden | place: USA: California... | reverse complement strand
CAGCGATGAATCGGCGGATCTCAGACTGAGCAGTACGTGGTCCCCCTCTCAGCCGAAAACAGACGGAACCCCATCAGAGGTCAAGATCGACCGAGACATGTATGAGTCGATCGAGGTGATCGCCACGAAGCTCAGGCCGTCCGACGCTCCCATCCCGAACACGTTCATCGGGTTCGTGACGGAACTAGCCGGCGGGTTTTCACCAGAGGGTGACGTCAAACTTCGGATCATCGTGGACGAGCAGTTCGTGGAAGCTCGCGCTTTCCTATCTCGGCCTGACTACATCAAGGCAGGCGAGGCACATCTGAAAGAGCAGAGCGTCAAGGTGCGCGGGGTGTTCCATCGCGGCAGCCGAAGCCATCAAATCAAGGACATTACGTCGTTCGAGCTGCTCGATCTTGATTCGGAGTCTTGAGGAAGGCTTAGACTCAAAGGCACCATTCCTTCACTACGGACGTTCTCGATCTCGTCCGCGGTAAGCCGGGTGCAGTGATGACCCACGAGGGGGATACCAGCGCCGAGAACGTCAGCGCGCGCCAGCACGCGCTCGTGAGCCGCAAGGAAAGGGTTAGCTGGTCGGCGAAGTCCGCCCCAACCGCCGGGCCCGTACTTCGTCTCTTCAATCCGCCGTTCCTCTCGCTCGTAGCCGGCGAGTGCGTCAAAGTTGTCCGCGAATAGGGATCGCAGATCCCCCGGCCACGTTGCGTCGTCCCCCACCTCAATCGCTTCTCGCATCCGCGCGAGTATAGATCGGCTCATTGCAGTGGCTCGGAATTCCGCAGCGGCTCGCAAGCGCCTCAGCCGGCGCGCGAACTCGCCAAACCATCGCAAGATAGGTGGCCTTGCCCAGGCTCCAGAACCTTGCCGACCTCCGCACGATCAGCCGCAGCGCGCACCCAACCCCGGTTTCCACGCCATTGCCACGCCCCGCGTCCCTCGCCGTCCTATTGCGTCGCAGTCCGTCCCGTACCGGTGGGCACCAACCGCTGTGCCGCACCAAGCGAAGCGACGGAAACGGCCGGCGCTTTCGTTGTTCTTCGCAGCCTTGGCGATGGCGCCCCAATGGCGACGGAAGCAAGAACCTGAGACTCGTGGTTCGAACCCGGCGAAAAAGCCGGAGCGAGCACCTGGACGGGAGGTCGGTACCCCGAACGGTTACCTCAACGAACGCTGGCTTCGACCACTCACCCGGCTCCCGCACGCCGAGCAGCTTGCGGCTGTTGCCGGGCGGCTGGGCTTGGCTGAGGCTGACCTGTGGTCAGAGGAGGGCTGCGGATGATGCGGCCGGCCGCGAGGTGCCGCTCACTCGAGCCGAACCTATACGCTACCAAGCCCACGGAGTCGCTTGCTCAGGCGCTTGATGGCTCGGCTTTGCAACCGGCTCGCCCAAGCTCGGCTGATGGCAAGATCTTGCGCGACTCGATCGAACGACTCGCCGTTGAAGTAGTGGCGACGAATGAGCTCGGCCTCGTCGGGCGGGAGGGTTTTGATCGACCGGAGGAGCAACGCCCTGACCTGAGCGTTCGCAAGCGCTTGTTCCGGGTCGAGGCAGTCGCGGTCCACCAGATCCGCGCGGTCGTCGTTAATCACCTCAAAGACGACACCCAGCGGTACAGAGGTGTCGAATTCTGCCAGCGTGACGTCCTGGGACCGCACCCTTTGCGTCGCTTGCCTGAATCGGCGATTCCGAGCCGCGGCGTTCTGATGTCCACGTAACTCCGAGCGAACTGGCGCCGGTACACCGGGGGCGAGACCGCTCGCGCGTTGCGAGCGCGAGCGCCCGAACCGGCGCCGCACAGCGTCCATGATGGCACCACGCACCCTGAAGGTCGCGTACAATTCGAAGGGGACCCCGTGCCTTGAATCGAAACGCTGCGCTGCTTCCAGCAACCCGACCCGACCGTGGGCGATCAGATCGTCCATCTCCACGACTCCTTCAAGTGAGCGGGCGATCCCCTCCACCGTTCGGTCAACGACGGTGAGCCCCGCGTGTACCCGCTCGCGAACGGCAGCGGAATCGACCTTTTTCGACCGGCCGTTCAACGGTTCCTGGGCTAAACAGGCATCTTGCGAGGTCGTGATGTTCTCGGATGCTGCTCGAGCGTGACGAAGGTTCGCGCGCATGATGTCTCCGACAAAGGAATCGGACAGCCGCGAGCGATGTTGCGTAAGAAATAGCGCCCTATTGATGACGACGGCCTCGTGACTTTGGCAGAGGACGGCCAGGCTCCGTGTCGAGTGTAGGACTAGCGGACGCCGCAACGCCCTCGACCAGACGCAGCACTGCGGTTGGATCGATGTACCGCCGGTAGCGAATGACTTGTGCGTTCGCGGGCAGCGTCGCTTCGCTGCAGGCTCGCGCTTCATCGATACACAGGATGATATTGTCGAGCTGCGCTTGCTGGAGGCGCAGGAGCTTTTCCTCGAGGTATTTCGGCGTCCAGAACCCGACGATCTCGAGCAGGAACCGGCGCGATGGCTCACGCCGATGCACGAGCTCGAAGTCCGGGAAAATGATCGAGCTCTGGCTTGCGATGGGGCGTGGCTCGCGAATGACGTCCCAATCGGGCGCGACGCGCCGAAAGTCCTTGGCAAAGCGCTGCTCGAGCGAACTATCGAAGGGTTTCAGCTCGCGACCTGGCCTGACTGGGTCGCCCGTGCGCACCACCAAGGTGACCGGAGCGGCGCCAGGGGTGGCTTCGCACACTGCTTTCAGCTCAAAGCGAGCGCACCACAAGAGCCGTGGCACGAGGCCGCAAAGAGCCCGACCATAGATCAGCGTGTGTCGAAAGAGCGCCAGCGGTCCCGAGACTTGAAGGTCGACGCCATCAGTGTCTGCTTTGACGAGCGCATCCAAGCGCTCCTGAGGAAGCGTTGCCCTCTCGCTCTTTTCCACGGACGGCGCTGGACCAATGTTGCAGATCAAGCCCTGCAGCCGCGCATGACGAACTACGGCGCGAGTGTTGCCAAACGCCGTGATGCGTACGCTTTGAGCTCGCTTGAGCCATTTACCCACGAGCCGTAGGTTGGCCTCCGCAGCGAGACGGTCTGGTGAAATCGACGCAGGCAACGGAGCCGTCGCGCGCTCTGTGCGCAAGTCCGCAAAAAGCGCCTCCTCGAGACGGACGGGATCCGTGCCAAGTCTCTCAGACACCGCTGACAAGACATCCCGCCGAGGGGCGTTTCCCGACGTCGCCGAGGCCACGAAGACTTCCCAGCGCGCCTCGCGCGGCGGGACCGAGGCCGCAACACGCGCCTCCGTCAAGCGCTCGAGCACCTCAACCGCCAGTTGCTGCTTGGCCTTCGGTGCGGCCACGGGCAGCGGCTCTCGCAGACGCTGCAGGAGCTCCACTCGCTTGCTGCCCACGCCCCGTTCATACTCATCGAGTAGCGCCCGCAGCCAAGGATGGTCGCGTTCCGTGAGGTAGTGAAGCACGATCTGGTTGCCGGCGGTATGGCTATTGAGTCGCGACATGGGGCGAGCCGAGGGCCCTCCTCCTCTCGGCAGCCTTCCTCACTTCGTTCGTTGCCAGCGTGACCAGCTCGTACACCGTAGCGCGTTTCCCAGGCGCCGGTCGAAGCAGCCTCCCCACACGTTGTACGTGCTCCCGCTCACCCAGCGTGCCAGCGACGATGATGGCCACATCGGCGTCTGGAACGTCGATGCCCTCGTTCAGCACGCGGGCACTGACGAGCGCGCGTAGCTTTCCCTCCCGAAACCCGAGCAAGGCTCGTTCACGCTCTTTCCTGCTAATTTCGCAGGTGATCGGCATGACCAGGTGCTCGCGCGCGATAGCAAAGGTGGCTGCGTTGTCTGCCGTGAATATCAGCACCTTCGAGTCTCGGTGACGTGCAAGGAGCGCCGCGACTGCTTGGCGTTTCGCCTGAGTAAAGCTCAGCAGTTGCTTGCAGCGCCGCCATGCTCGAAGCGCCGCTCGCCCTTCCGCCGACTGAGAGGCCGCAGAGACGAGCTCTTGCCAGCTGCCGCCCGGATGCATGGTCCGGAACCGACGATTGAGCTCTGAGAATACGCGGTGATCGGCGTCGTAGCGCGTCCGCTCGTCGCGGTTGAGCGCCAGCCGCAGCACGACCAAGTCGAAGTCCGACAGCCAGCTGCCGGCCAGATCGCTGACCCCCAACTGGAACACGATGGGGCCCAGAAGCTCCTCGACACGCGCCAAATGCTGCCCTTCCGGAGGCGTCGCCGACAACCCCAGCCTGCGCCCAGCGACGCACATTTCCAAGGCTTCATCGCGGACACCAGACCCAAAATGGTGAGCCTCGTCTACCACCAGCAGGTCGAATCTGTCGCCAATTCGCGGCATCCATCGCAGCGCCGACTCGAACGTGGCCACCGTGACGCCCTCAATCTCTTGTCGCCCGTCCCCCAGGCAACCCACTCGCCCCGAATAATAGCGCGCGAGCTCCGCCAGCCATTGTGACATCAGGGCTCGCGTGGGAACGAGACACAGCGTTCGAGCCGACACTTGGGCCATCGCCGCCGCCGCGACTCGCGTCTTCCCGCTCCCCGTAGGCAGTGCGATGATGCCCCGTTCGCCCGCTAGGGTCCATGCAACGATCGCGGCTTGTTGATAGGGGCGCAGCCCCGGCTGCTGCCAAGAAGGGAGAGGCTGCGTCAACCGGTGACGCACCATGTCCGTTAGCGGCAAACCGAGCGCTCCCAGCGCCTCCACTACCTCAGGGTAGCGGTACGCTGGCGCCCGATAGAGTGCGATGCGCGGATCCCAGAGCAGCCCCGGAATTGCCTTCCGGCTCAGGTCCGGTGCCTCCGCAAACACCAAGGTGCCATGGTCAAAGAGTAGCTTCATCGCATCCCCTATCGGTCAAGGCCGGCGCGGGTTGTTCGAAAAGGTCGACCAGCCGTCGAGCCAGTCGGATGCTTCATTGGTCGGTGTAAGTCCCGCTGCCGCACGAAGGTTCGTGGCCAGCTATTTTCGGGAGCGCCTGGGCGAACGGGCTCAAGACGGCAGATTTCCCCCGCCCGAGTCATCCACTTCGGCAATCGTTGCGACCAGGGTGAGCCGCTCGGTTGCGCCGACTATATTGGTAGCCGCCAAGACCAGCGAGATGGCTGCGCTCTTGACGAGCGCAGCCATCTCCCGATGGTTCGTCCCCTTGGCAGAGACCGAGGGTCTCCTTGAATGTGTTTATTTCTTCGAAGCAAGTGAGCGTTTCGGGATGTTCTTCAACTTCGCCTTCGGGCCCCCGGCTCGCAGCTTTCTGCGATGCGAGCGGAAGTGCATGCTGAGCGCGTTCGCGAGCAGTCGACGCGAAACGGGATCGACTTGGATGTTCGCTTCGACGATTGTGCGAACCAATCCAGTCTGCGAGCTGTTCAAGTAGCGCCGCAGCGGCGCGACGGCTGCATCTACGCACAACTTGATGTAGTCCTGTCGTGAGAAGAGCTCGTCCAAAGCTCGCCGCCAGCGGATGTCGCGTTCAGAGGTCATTGATGGTCTCGTGTCAGTTGACGCGATACGGGATGTATTTGGTGCGACCTTGAGTCTTTGCCTTGGCCCCAAGCGTGCGCGTAAAGCTCTCTGCGAAGACCAATACTCCGTCACGCCCGTCCAGTTCAAACGAACGAGCAGGGCTCTTGGGCGTCAGGTCGGGGCGCGCGGAAGTGTCGATGGCTACGTCGACCTTGTGTACGGAGCGGTCGACACGCAAGAGCACGTGCGCGTTGCCGTCAGCGTCAGTTGAGCCTGCCAGCTTGCCATCGACCAAGAGCGGAAGAAACGGGGCGTGCTCGGCATGCATCACCAGCACGATGTCTCGGGCCGTGCGCGAGCACACCACCTCGATCATCACCGGTTGCGCCCCCTTGTCGGATATCCGGCGCGCGTGAGCCAGCCGGATTTCGGGGACCGCGTCGGGGGCCACATAGCCCTCGGGGCAGCTCAGAGCCGTGCGCATCGATTGGCCTTCCCGGCCACGCAGATTGAGCCGTAGGACCCCATCAATACCGGTTTCGCCGAGGGCTGATCCGTTCGTGGTCCATATCGCCCCCGCGAGCGGTGCCCCGTCGTCGTTCAGTGCACGGAGCTCCACTTTGAAAGTGTCCGTTTGGGGCCGCGACCCAACCTGAGCCCCGCAGGCGCTGTTCATGGCCCCGAAGCAGGCCGCCACGCTGACGATTGAACGAAGTCTCATCGGTGAACTCCAGGACAATTCTTGGGTGCCGCTGAACACTCGGTGTCTTCGGCTCGAGCCAACAGGCGTGCTGTCGTTGCGTAGGTCGCTGCGTTGTCGGCTCGTTGTGACAGCGCGGCGTAGGCCGCGCGCGCTTCGCTGTACCGTCCAGCGATCATATATGCGACGGCGGCCGCCAATTCTGGATCGCTCGGCGTCTTTCTTGAGTGTAGGCGTACCGCGACTCGTGACGCGGTATTTGCGGAAATCGCCGCCGAGATCGCGATGATTTGAATGGGTTCGGTCAACCCGAGCACCGCGGGGGCAATGGCTCGAGGAGCGCTGTTCGAAAGCGGAGCGGCGAGCGCCGCCGCCCGCTGTGCGCGCGGCTCTCGATGTCCTGTGACGCCAGTTGCAACCACAACTGTGCCGGTCAGGACGCACCCACCGGCCACGACGCCGCACGCGACCAGTACAGGGCGCGCCTTGGCGAGCAGGCCAAGCCTTTCGAGCCAAGAATGGAGCCTCGCAACTCCCGTCCGCGTCTTGGCACCTGCACGGGGTGTTTCATCACTCGCCCACGCCGGCAACGTCGGAGAGCCCAGGTCCCCCGACACTGCTCTCCTGTCATCAGCAGCGTCCGCCGCAAACGCTTGCTCGGTGCGTAAGGCGGGCGTTTCGAACAGCGTCGTATTGGTGTCCGAGGCTTGATCTGCTAGCGGAGCGGACATTTCGGGCCGTGCGACTGCCGGGAATGTGACTGCGACGACGGGCACGGGCACGATTGGCGGACTGCCGAGCGGCACCGACGCCACGGCGCCCGTCACTCTCTTGGTAGTTCTGACGGTTGGCGGAGCCGCATCCGGATCTTCGTTCGGTCGGTGTCGATGGGGTGACATTCTCTCGGTACCGGTGGGGCCCTGATCGTTCACCCAATTCCGAATCGGAGACATCCGCTCGGTACTCTGCGCAGGCACGGGCATCGGAACCGCTGAGGGTTTCGACTGAGGTCGATATGGCGCTATCCGCTCCGTCTGTTGCGGTGCGAGCCGCGGAAGGTCGGGCGGGCGGTGCATCGCAGTAGTCTGTTGACCAAGGCTATTCGCAGGGCGGACGACAGCGTGCATGGCGACCAGAGTGGTGTCTGTGTCGCCTGGTGGCTCCCAGCTCCGCGGAGTGTCCAGCTCCCAAGCGTCGACCCGTGTCGCCGATCCCTCAGCAACACTGTTGCGGTTTCCTTCCTCGATGACAACGATATCGATCCGCGCGCCAGCGAATTCGATCACGTTTCGTTCTTCAAGTGGCAGGGGGCCAGTGACGCGCGCCGTATTCACCCGCATGTCAGCCGCGCCGTACGCTGGCACAAGCCAGGCCACCTCGGCGCGGCGCTCGAGATGAAACTGGATCGCCGCGCCAGCCGCAGCACCGGTTCCGCTGACTCGAAAATCCGCCCGGATGTCGGAGCCGACCATCAAAGCACGCTCTTCGTCGGGTCGGAAAGCAACGATTCTTGCCTTCCCCTGGGTAGTTAGCTCGACGAGAATCGTCGAGCTCGGGTCCGCGACTTTGAACATCGTCTTCTCAGCTCCTGATTGGCCGGTGATCGCGCGTTGCGCGCGAAGTCGAGGAGTCGACGGCGTTGAAAAGGCGTTGTCGAGGGCACTGCCGAATAGGCTTTTTCTGGCTCACGTATCTAATCGGTCAGCGTCCCTGGTCCGTTGCCGATTTTCTTTCGGGGCTCTGACTATTGCCGATTTTGTGTCGACGCGGGTCTCAGCTCGCAGTTCGCGCGCGGCGCGCAGTTTCGTAGACGCCCTCCGGCAACTCGCAGCCGTGCGAGCGGATCAAGGGCATGCAATCGGGCAGGACGCCGGTCGGTTCCAGCTGAAAACGGGCCTTGCCATCGGCACCGGGCTGGCCGGGAACGCCGACAAAGATGTCCTTGAGGCGATAGCCGTGCGTCGGATCAGCGCCGCAAACTTCGGTGATGTGGGTAACCATGCGGCGTCCGTCGCGGAGCCGAGCTGTTTGGACGACTAGGTCAACGGCGGATGCCAGCTGGGCGCGCAAGGCGAACAAGGGTAGCTCCACACCGCTCATGAGCGCGAGCGTTTCGAGGCGATTGAGCGTATCGATTGGGTAGCTCGCGTGCACCGTGGTGAGGCAGCCTCCGTGACCACTGGTCATCGCTTGGATCAGGTCGAGCGCTTCGCCGGCACGGATTTCGCCCAATACGATGCGGTCCGGGCGCATGCGCAGCGTGGCCTTGAACAAATCACGGATTGAGATCGCGCCCTTGCCGCGAGCATCCGGGGGGCGCGCCTCCAATTGGACCACGTGCTCGCGTTGAAGCTGAAGCTCGCGAGCGTCTTCAATGACGACGACGCGCTCGTCTCCCGGGATGAATGCCGACAACGCGTTCAAAAGAGAGGTCTTCCCGGATCCCGTGCCCCCCGCGACCACTATGTTTCGCTTGCACTCCACGAGGACACGCAGAGTTTGCGCGGCGTCTTCGGTGAGCGCGCCGAACTGCAGCAACCTTTCTAGCGTCAGGCGTTCCTTGGAGAAGCGACGGATGGCAACGGATGGCCCATCAGGCGCGACCGGCGGCAACAACGCTTCGACACGCGAACCGTCCGGAAGTCTCGCTTCGAGAATCGGATGAGCCTCATCGAACGGTCTCCCGACGTACTGAGCGATCACGCGAAGAGCCGACAGCAGCTTGTCGACCGATCCGAAGCGCGCGTCTGTGCGTGACAGTTGGCCCTTCCGTTCGACGAAGACCTCCGACGGTCCGTTAATCATGACTTCAGTGACGGATTCGTCCGCGAGAAAAGGCTCGATCGGCGTCAAGAACGCACGGATCGTGCTCTCGTAGATGGCCTGGGAAATCACGGCTTATTTTCTCGCTGAAAGGTGGGCTTTTCGGTGCGTGGCGCGCGAACATCCAGCCACTTGCGCTCGTAAGAATCGTCAGAGCCGCCGGCGTGTCCGCGAAATTCGGTTTCGTAACGCGGTCCCCGTTCGGCGCTGTCCGTTCCGCGCGAGACACGAGGCGAGCGAGCGATGCGAACAGCCATTTCGGAAAGGCGGCCGCGCACTTCCGGCGCGTGCTCGCCGTTGGGCGCGAGCTCTAGGCAGCGCAAGAGGTGCACGCGGGCCTCGCTCTCATCCTCTTCCGACTCCAAGACCCCAAGCAGGAAATGCGCGTCCGCATAGTCGGGGTTGGCGCGCAGCAGCTGCTCCAAGTTCGTTCGAGCTTCCTCTCGCTGACCGAGGCCGAGATGGATCGTCGCAACCAAGTATCTCAGCCGTTGATCGTCGGGATGCTGGCGGAGATATGGCTCTGCGTGGTTGAGCGCGGCCCGCAAATGTGAGCCTGCGATACAGACCTGGAGCAGTAGCGGGATGATGACGCTGCGCTCGTAACCCCGCGCGAGTGCCAACGACAGGTATTGCTCGGCGCGAATGGCGTCGCCGCGCTCGGCAGCCTCGCGGCCATTCGCAAACAGGACCGCGGCATCCCTACTGTCAGGATTTGCGTTCGGTGCCGCGACTATTGGGCCGCTGCCGGCTCCGCAGCCAGCAAGCAGGGAAGCGACGGCGATAGCCACCGGCCAGAGTCGGACGGTGAAGGGCTTTCGCAGCCCCCTGGTATGGTCGTTTCTTTTGCTCACGTATCCCTATCGGTCAGCGCGCGCAGACGGGTGCCGGTTTTCTTCACTGCGCGGACAAACTTAGCCTTTCGGGCGGCCGAGTTTGTTCTCCGCCTCACGGCGCACTGAACGGAGCCATTGGCGGTAGGGAGGATCCGAGCGGTTGAGCAACGCTTCGAGCCCGCGGCAGGCGGCTAGAACGTCTTGCGGGCGGTCGTTGTCGAGCGCCACCCGAAGCCGGAGTTGGAGTGCCGCGTACTCCTGACCGAGGCGCTCGGACCAACGCTTGAATTCGGCATCCACGCGAACTCGATCCGCTTCCTGCGTGGCGGTCGCGAAGCAAGCGCGTGCTTCGCCGAGGAGGTTCGCCGCTTCAACGCCGTCTTGCGCTTCGAACGGAAACCGTTCTTCCTTGGCCAGCGCCCTACGCTCTGCGTCGCGAGCGTGGCGTTCGGCATCCTGAGCGTTTCTTTGAGCACAGCGATAGTCCTCGTCAATGAGTTGGGGTGCGTCGATCTCGCGTCTCGTCGTGTCGTTGGCCTGCAGCGACTGGAACGCCGCAAATCCCGCCACGAGCAGAGCCAACGGAGCGACGACTAAGAGCACCGGATTCGGTCCGGAACGCTTGCTACCGGCAGCCAGAAAGGCGAGCCGCACCCCCTTGGCGAAAATCTCTCCGCCCCACGGGACCTCAGCGACCGCGACTGCCGCTCCCTCGAACAGGATCGCGCCCTGGGTCTGCGTGGCGTTCCGTACGACTACTCCATTCGACTTGATCAGGACCTCGAGCTCCAAATCGGCGAATCTCGATGTCGAAGAAACCCGCACCGCGGCCTCAGCTCCGACGCCAATACCGGAGCGCGACGCGATCAACTCGTGTCGCTCGGGGCGTCCGCCCGGAATGTGCACTTCAACGAAGCCTTGCGGAGTCAAAATCCAATGCCTTTCACAAAAAACGGACCCATGAGCAAAAGCAAGATGCACATCACGAGCAAGACCATCGGTCCGATCATCAGCACGCCCGCGCGCGCCGCGGCCTCCTCCGCTGCGACGCTGCGACGCATGTTCAACATTCGGCCCTGTACTTGAATGACACGGGCCAGTGGGTTGCCCCGTTGCTCGGCCTGAATCACTGCGTTGACGAAGTCGCGCACCGCCTGAGTCGGAACTCGGTCGGCAAATCCAAGCAGGGCCTCCCGGCGCGTGTGTCCCAAATCGAGCTCCTCCAAGATCGTCGCGAACTCTTCAGAGAGTGCATTTTTGGCAACACTATTCGGCTGTGTGAGCTGCCGAAGCGAGCCGGGGAAGTCGAGTCCCGCGCCCATGCACATGGCAGCGATCTCAATCGCGTGCGGCAACCCGCGCGAGACCTCTTTGATTCGCCCGCGCACGATCTCCTGCACCTGAAGCACTGGCAGGATTGCGCCGAAGGCGGCCGCGGGCAGCGCAATCGTGACGCTGCTACCGCTAGCCTGGGCCAGGGCGCCCACAACGACGGCAAGCAACAGCGCGGACAGAATCGAGAGTGCGCTGTACTCATCGGGGGTAAGCCCCAAGGGGTAGCTTGCCCGCCGAAGTTCGAGCTCCTGTCGGTTTCGCCAGGCTGGTGCGGGGATGAGGGCGACCAGGGCCGCAACGAAGCCGATGACAGGCTCCGCTAGAGCGAACAGACCGCCTGCCTCGAGCGTTTGTCGTCGCCCCGCTCCGCGCCGCCCAAGGCGGGGTGCCGGAGCGACTGATACCCCACTCGCGAGCGTAACAGCCCCGAAGACAGCCCCAGCAACGGCCAGAAGAAGGCCCAGCTCTAGCGCGAGCAGCATTGGATGCCTCTTCCGTTTGCAAACGAGCGCGGTCCTCGGACCACTTCGCTTCGAAGACTAGACGTCGACATTGAGGATCTTCCTCGCGGACAGGACCGCGGCAGCCCAAAGCACGGCAACCGCCGCCACGATCAAGTTGCCCAGGAAGGAATGTGCGAGGGGGTCGAAGAAGTGCGGGTCCATTGCGTTCATGCCAAGCACCAGTGGCACCGGGATCAATCCGATCACGAACGCCTGAGCCTTTCCTTCCGCAGTCTTGGTGCGTACGACCCCTTCCAGGCGAGCTAGCTCACGCAGCGCTGCGGCCGCACTCTCAAGCATTTCCGGCAAATTGCCGCCGCTCTTGCGAGCCACCTTGAGAGCTAAGACCGTACCCGAGACCGTGCTCGAGCCGACGCGCATCGCTAAATTGTCGAGTGCGAGATCGAGAGGAGTTCCAAGTTCGTACTCTTTGACCAGTACATCGATTTCCTGGCTCATCGGCGAGGGGACGAGACCGATGCTCGAGGCGATTGCCTCACCAAGGGACGGGCTTGCCTTGAGTGCATTTGCGACGGCATTCAACCAAGATTCGACCAGTTCCCCGAGTTTGCAGACCCGTCGGGCGACGCGCTGTTCGAGAAACATGCGAGGCCCCAGCACGACGACCGGCAGCAACAGCAGAAGCAGCCAATTCTGCCCGAGCAAGACAAGCAGAGTGGTGGCTGCAAGCGCGACCGCTTGACCTACGACGACCTGCTCGGCGCGTACACCTGAGCGCAAGAATCGGAGCTTTGCATTCAGATATCCCAGGTGCGCCCGTAGAGCGACGCGCCCCGCGCTACTTGGCGTCCCAAACCACTCGAATCCGATCGCGAACGCCGTCAGAGTGCCAAAAACGGCGGATAGGCGCCCGAGCCAGAACGTTCCGGGTGTCACAGAAACGCTCCGTCTTTGACCAACCCGTGAATCACAAATTGATCGACAAATGACGGCAAGTAGCCGGTCGCAGCAAAGTCTCCCAATACCTTTGCGCCGATCCCGGCATCCGTGACCTTGAAAGTAAAGATCTCGCGCAGCTCGACCTCCCCTTCATCGGAAATTCCGACGACTTCGGCGATGCTGGTCACACGGCGGGAGCCGTCGGCAAAACGCGATTGTTGAACGAACAAGTGCACGCTCGACGCGATCTGCTGCCGGATCGCTCGCACAGGCAGATCGAGCCCGGCCATCAGACATAGCGTTTCGATGCGCGAAACCGCCTCCCGTG
>Ga0315912_10004668_pt1 | contig 12879 bp, 8 predicted proteins | sample VfabasoilMG_FD_204469 | JGI IMG/M metagenome (GOLD analysis project Ga0315912, IMG submission 204469) | Garden soil microbial communities collected in Santa Monica, California, United States - V. faba soil | ecosystem: Environmental > Terrestrial > Soil > Garden | place: USA: California... | reverse complement strand
ACGTCATCCTGATCAACTTTATATTCTGCTTCACGACGCCCCCAAGGTCGCACGCCTGAAAAAGCGGCTGCCGGGACTGTACGTGGAGAGGATGACAGTGGACGCAGTGACGGCTCACTGATCGCCGACTCGACAGAATGTGAGACAGGCGGCGTCGGCACGTCTCCTGCATGTGTAGCCGGCCTGCCAGCCGTGGGAGGGGTGGTGGTGCTTTGCGAACCGCTTCGAAGAGGTAACGCGTCATGATGTGCAGATGTTTGCTCGTCACCGCACTGCTATTGATGCAGTCATTCGCTGCGGATGGTGCCGAGCTGCCGGTCATTCCGTTGCCTCAGCGCGTCGAACCGGCGTCAGGCTCGTTCGATGTGGCCAGCGATACCAAGCTGCTGATCGGTGATCCGCGTGCTGCCGCGACGGCGCTCTATTTTGGTGATTTGCTGTTCCAGTCGCGCGGTTTTCGCCCCGAAACTGTTCAATCCACCGCTTCACAGCCCGCCAAAGGCAGCATCCTGTTCACGTTGGACGCTACTGCCGTTCCTGGCAGTCCCGAAGCGTACGACCTCGAAATCACCTCCAAGAGCATTCGCCTCGTAGCCAATGATCCTCGCGGGCTGCTCTACGGTGCTGTGACGCTGTGGCAGCTGCTGAGCGCCAGCCCCGATAAGGACAAGGAAATCACGCTGTCCGCGATGCGGATCAGCGATGCACCGCGTTTGCAGTGGCGTGGCCTGTTGCTCGACTCTGCTCGCAGCTTCCAGTCGGTGGCCTTCGTCAAGCGCTTCATCGACAACATGGCCGTGCACAAGCTCAACCTGCTGCACTGGCACTTGGCCGATGATCAGGCCTGGCGTCTGGAGATCCGCAAGTATCCCAAGCTCACCGAGGTGCGCGACCAGGGCTTCTATTCCCAAGCCCAGGTGCGCGAGATCGTGGAGCACGCCGCCAAGCGCAACGTGACCATCGTGCCGGGGTTGGAAATGCCCGGGCATGCCACCGCGGCCGTGCTCGCGTATCCACAGCTGGGCACCGCCGCACCCGTGACCAACCGGGCCGATGCCGGCAATCTGTACGGCGTCGAGGAATACACTTTCAGCTTCTTCGAGACCGTGATCGGCGAGCTTGCAGAGTTGTTCCCCGGTCCGTTCGTGCACATCGGCGGCAGCGATGTCAGCAAGGAACAGTGGCAGGGTGCACCCAGCGTCCAGGCGCGCATGCGGGCACTCGGCATCCCCAACGAACAGCGCTTGCAACGCTACTTCTTCGAGCGCATCTCGGCACAGTTGAGTCAGCGCAATCGTCGGCTGGTGGGTTGGGACGGGGCTATGACGGGTGGCTTGGCCGCCAACTCGATGATCTCCACCAGCAAGGGTATCGATGGTGCACTGGTGGCCGCAGCCTCGGGCTATGACGTGATCATCTCGGCCCCGGGTTTGAGTCTGGATCGGCGCCAGGCCTCGGCAGCACCAGGCCAGGTCGTGACGGATCGGCTGGTGAGCCTCGAGGATATCTACAACTTCGATCCGCTGCCGCCAGGCTTGTCAGATCAGGAGCGACGCCGCGTCGTCGGGCTGCAAGCCAATATCTGGACCAATGCCATGGACAGCGAAGAGCGCGTGGAGAACATGGCCTTCCCACGTGCGGCAGCGCTGGCCGAAGTTGGCTGGTCGGAACCCTCGCGCGGTCGCTGGTCGAGCTTCCTGCAGCGCCTGGCTCCGCAGCTGGGACGCTACGCCAACCTGGGCGTTCGTTATAGCGATGCGGCCTTTCGTGTGATGGTCATCCCACGCGGCATGAAGTCCAATGACCGGGTACGCATCGAGCTCGCAAAGCAGACGCCGCTGGGCGAAATTCGCTACACCGTGAACGGCACCGAGCTGACCCCACGCTCCAATGCCTACGCCGACGTGTTCGAAGTGACCATGCCCGCGGTAGTCAAGGCCACGACGTACTTGAACGGTGTGCCCCTGGCGCCTGCGGTGAGCATGCAAGTCGACCGTACGACGGTGGCGCAATTGCCGGGCGCCAACTGAGCTCGGAGGTCCCTTGGCGCGCTGGGATGCAACCCTGGGAAGGGATCACTGCAGAGCTCATCCGAGGCTTTGCAATGGACCGTGGGTGCGACGCGCTGCAGTGATTCCAGCCTGCACCTCCACCTGAAAACAAGCGCCGCAGATGCAGTCAACTCCAGCTTCGCCGCGGCCTCCAGAGGACCTGGTCAATGAGACCACGGCGCGCCTGCAGGCGCTGCTGCAGAACTATTTCGACAGCTTCCTGGCACTGCATCCACTACAAGCAACCTTCGCAGGTGAGCATCGCTACGATGACCGGCTGGCCAACGACCTGAGTCCCGAGCATCGCGCGCAAGTCGAGACCTTGGAACGCGATTGCCTGCGCGCCGCGCTGCGCCTCGATCCGGCGTGCTTGAGTGCCGAGGATTGGCTGAGCTGGGAGATGTTCGTGCGCGAGCGGCGCACCGCGATCGCGGCCACCGAATTCCCCAGCGAGTGGTTGCCGATCAATCAGCTGCTGAGCCTGCCATTGCTCCTGCCGTTGCTCGCCTCCGGCACGAGTGCCCAGCCCTTCGAGTGCGGTGATGACTATCAGCGTTTCCTCGGACGGCTCGATGGCTTCGTCGCCTGGTGCGAGCAGGCCATCATCAACATGCGCATCGGGCTGGCGCGGGGCGTCACCCAGCCGCGCTCGCTGATGCTGCAAGTGCAGCTGCAACTCGCCGAGGTACTGCACGCGGACTGGCGGCGCAGCCCGTTCTGCCTGCCGCTGGCGAGCTTTCCGCCGGATTGCACGCTCAAGCAACGGCACGCGCTGGAAAAGGCGTTTCGCAAGTCGCTGCGCTCCAAGGTGCTGCCGGCCTACCGGCACCTGCACGACTTCATTCGCGACGAGTACCTGCCGCACACACGCGCCAGCGTGGCATGGTCCGACCTCCCGGATGGTGCAGCCTGGTACGCGTTCCTGGTGCGCCAATACACCGACTCGGAGCTGTCGAGCGAAGCGATCTGCGAGCTCGGCTTGAGCGAAGTGGCGCGTTTGCGCCAGCAGATGGAGCAGCTGGAGGAGCGACTGGGCTTTCAAGGCGACTTGCCGCAATTGTTTCGTTGGCTGCAGCACGATCCGCGTTTTTATCACGACGATCCCGCGGCGCTGCTCGCGGGCTATCGCGAGTTGCAGGTGCAGATCGCACGTCGCTTGCCCGATCTGTTCGCCGAGTGTCCCCAGGCCGAGTATGAAATCAGGCCGGTGGAAGCGTTTCGCGCCCACGCGTCGGCGGGTGCGTTCTATCAGGCCGCGGCACCCGATGGACGGCGCCCCGGCATCTTCTATGTGAACACCAGCAATCTGAAGACGCAGCCCAAGTTCGGCATGGAGACCCTGTTCCTGCACGAGGCCGCGCCGGGGCATCATTTCCAGATCGCTCTACAACAAGAGTCGCGACACCTGCCCCGCTTTCGGCGCTTCAGCAGCCGCTACGTAGCGTTCACGGAAGGCTGGGCACTGTATGCCGAGTCGATCGGGCCGGAGCTCGGCATGTGCCAGGATCCGTTCCAGCACTACGGGCGACTCAACGATGAAATGCTGCGGGCCATGCGCCTGGTGGTGGATACGGGCCTGCACGCGCGTGGCTGGACGCGTGAGCAGGCGAGCCGCTACATGTTGGCGAACTCCTCGATGACGCCCGCCGAAGCGCAGGCCGAAGTCGAGCGCTACATTGCCGATCCAGCGCAGGCGCTCAGCTACAAGATGGGACAGCTGCGCATCCGCGCCTTGCGCAACAGCGCCGAGGCCGCTTTCGGGCGCAATTTCGACGTCAAGGAGTTCCATCGGCGGGTGCTACGCAACGGTGCCATGCCGCTGGACCTGCTCGAGGCAACACTGCAGCACTGGGTACACAGCGCCTGCGAGCCACAGCCGCGCGCCATCGCTGTATAGTCGCGGGCTGCGCGCGCCGCGTTGCCAGCTGCCCGTTCCGACATGAGCACCAGCCCGCCTCTTTCTCCGTATCTGAGCGCCGTACGCTGTTTCGAGTGCGACAAACAGCACGATCCTCGCACCTTGCTGACCGTGTGCAGCGACTGCGGACTGCCGCTGCGCGTGGACTACGACTTCTCGAACTTGCGCCTGACGCTCGCCGACCTGCGCGGGCGTGAGCCGACGCTGTGGCGTTATCGAGAGATGCTGCCGCTGCAGTCGGGCGCCGAGGTCTCGCTGGCCGAAGGCTTCACGCCGCTCCTGCCGGTGGAGCCCAACGTGTGGGTCAAGGACGAGTCGCGCAATCCCACCGGCTCGTTCAAAGCCCGCGGCATGGCAGTGGCAGTCTCCATGGCGCGCGTGCTCGGCGCCAAATCACTGACAGCACCATCGGCAGGCAACGCTGCCGGCGCGCTCGCGGCCTATGCAGCCCGCGCCGGCCTGCCAGCCACGGTGGCCATGCCGAGCGACACGCCCAAGGCATTCTTCGACGAGTGCGCGTTGTATGGAGCGACGATGCATCGCGTCGCCGGGACTATCTCCGATGCCGGCAAATTCCTGCGCGAGAATTTTCTGAATCAGCCGGCCGGACGCGGCGCTTTCGATATGTCGACGCTGCGCGAGCCGTATCGCATCGAAGGCAAGAAGACCATGGCCTATGAACTGGTGGAGCAACTCGAGGGGCGCGTACCCGATGTGGTGCTCTATCCGACGGGCGGCGGTACCGGGCTGATCGGCATGCACAAGGCCTTCGCAGAAATGGCCACGCTGGGTTGGATTGCTGCCGGGAGCTGTCCGCGTTTCGTCAGTGTGCAAGCGAGCGGCTGTGCCCCGGTGGTCAAGGCGTTCGCGGCGGGCGAGCAGCGAACTCAACCCTGGGTCGATGCACAGACCACAGCCTACGGACTGCGCGTGCCGGCGCCGCTCGGCGGCTTCATCTGCCTGCGCGTGCTACGGGCCTCGCGCGGCACTGCCATCGCCATCGACGATGCCGCGGCCCAACGTGCCACCAGTGAGCTCGCAGCCCGTACCGGCATCGATGTGTGTCCGGAAGGCGGCGCCGCCTGGGCCGCACTGCAACGACTGCGCGACAGCGGCTTCATTCAACCGCAGCACAGCGTGGTCGTCTTCAACACGGGCACCGGCCTCAAGTACCGATAGGTCATCGCGATGCAGCCCCCTGCCCATGCCGCCTATAGCGAGAGGCTGGCAGCCCGGCGCGCCCGTGCACAGCAGCTCGAAACGCGCCACGAGCGGCTTGCGAGCGCGCGCCTGTGGCTCGCCAGCGCGGCCGCCTTCATGGCCCTGGCTGCGTTGCTGTGGGAGTGGTTCGACGCGGCATGGCTGTGGTTGCCCGCCGCCGCTTTTCTGGCACTGGCGCTCTATCACAACAAGGTTGCCGCACAGCGCGACTTTTCGTTGCGCGCCGCGAATTTCTTCGCGCGCGGCTTGGCGCGCATCGAAGATCGCTGGCAAGGCAGCGGGCCCAGTGCGCCACCCACGGCGACATCATGGGCCGATGCGAGTCACGTCTACGCGGCCGATCTGGATCTGTTCGGGCCGGGAAGTCTGTTCGAGCTGTTGTCCCTGGCGCGAACCCGGATGGGGGAGGACGAACTGGCACGCTGGTTGTGCGCACCGGCCATGGTAGAGGAACTGCTGGTGCGTCAAGCCTGCATCGTCGATCTGCGTGAGCGCATCGACCTGCGCGAGCGGCTCGCGTTGCTCGGGGACGATGCAGTCACGACCGTGCAGCCCGAGGCCCTGGTGCGATGGGCCGAGGCGCCGAACCGGCTGCACACGGCGGCGATTCGCTGGTCGGCGTGGCTGCTGCCCCTGGCATTCGCTGCGACGGTGCTGCTGTGGGCGCTCACCGGTCTGGCAGCGCCCATTCTGGTGAGCGCGCTTGCTGCCTTGGGCGTACTGCGCGCACTCAAGGAGCCGCTGCAACACACGCTCGGCAGCACCGAGAACGCCTTCGAGGGACTGAAGACGCTGACCGCAGTGCTGGACACGCTCGAGAACGAAAAATTCAGCAGCCCGCAGATGACTTCGCTCCTGCAGCACTTGCGCGATGCGCAGCACAGCGCCTCGCAGATCATGGGACGGTTGGCGCTGACGGTGCAGCTGATCGAGTCGCGCCGCAATCTCTTCATGCAGATCCTGGAGCTGCCGCTGCTCTATTCGCTGCAGGTCGCCTTGGCGGCCGAGCGCTGGCGCAGCCGCCATGGGCGATTGGTCGGCGCCTGGCTGCAGGCCACCGGGCGCATCGAAGCGCTACTGTCGCTGGCTGCCTACAGTCACGAGCACCCCGCTGATCCCTTTCCTGAGTTCACCACCGGCAGCGCGCGCCTCGAAGGCACGGAGCTCGGCCATCCGCTACTGGCAGCGCAGAGGTGCGTGCGCAACTCGGTGAGCATTGGCGAGCACACTCGCCTGCTGCTGGTGAGCGGTTCCAACATGTCGGGCAAGAGCACGCTGCTGCGCACCGTCGGTATCAACGTGGTGCTGGCCATGGCCGGCGCACCGGTGCGCGCCAGCTCACTGCGCCTGACGCCGCTGCAGGTCGGGGCGAGCATTCGCATCAACGATTCGCTGCAGGCCGGCAGCTCGCGCTTCTATGCCGAAATCACCCGGCTGCGCCAGTTGTACGACCTGACGCTGCAACCACTGCCCGCACTGGTGCTGCTCGATGAAGTGCTGCAGGGAACCAACTCGCGTGACCGGCGCATCGGGGTCGAGGGTATGGTGAGCGCCTTCATCGACAAAGGCGCGATCGGGCTCATCAGCACTCACGATCTGGCGCTCACCGACATCCGCGGCGTCGCCGAGGCGCGCGTGGTGAACATGCACTTTCAGGACGAGCTGCAGGATGGCCGCATGAGCTTCGATTTCACGCTGCGTCCCGGCGTGGTCACCAAGAGCAACGGCGTGGAGCTGATGCGCTCGATCGGTCTGCAAGTCTGATCGGCTGTGCAGCGAGCACGGGTACATACATGTACCCAGGCGGCAGCACTCTAGTAGATCGACTTCAATAGATCGACTTCGTTGCTGCCCATCACTCCGCGCCACCGCCTTCGATGCGTCCGAGCTTGGTGTAATAGCCGCTCACCTCGAGCACGATGGTCGCGGGCGCACTGCTCTCGTTGCGCCAGTACCAACCGTGTCGACCCGTGAACGGCGCGACGAACGAGCCCTGGGCCGCGGTGCTCTTGTCCGCCATCTCATAGCTTTGAAAAAAATCCTTGGGCCAACGCCCTTCGGTGGGCTCACCGTGAAATTCGAAGTGCACGGTGCTGCCCTGCACGTTCCAGGCGTACAACAACGGTTCACCCTTGGCGAGCGTGGCTTTGTATTCCAGCTCCTCGCCGCCTTGCAGCCGGATCTCGATGCGCGCGCTCAGGTGCTTGCGCGGATGCGCGTGCATGACTTCACCCGTGCCGCCGCCGCTCATGGCCTTGAGCTGGCCGATGCGCGTCAAGCCGAGCAACCGACCTGCCCCGCTCGGATCGATGCCATATTCAGCGGGTAACACCACTGACACCAGGATCAGCGCCGCCACCACCAAGGCGAGCAGCGTACTGAGCAGGAGCTTGCGGGGCGCGGCGGGCGTGACCTGGGCGTTCATGGACTCACTCACTCTGGTGTTCATAGCGGGCCGAGCGTGTTGTCGAACCACCAGGCGCTCAGTTGCAGGCCAGCGAGCAGGAAGCCGCTCGCCATCAAGGCCACGTTGGTCAAGTACGCATGCCGCACGAAGCTGGCACGACCACGCCAGTAGTTCATGGCGATCAGGATCGCACCGAGTGCCAGCAGCTGACCGAGCTCGACGCCGACATTGAAGGCAATCATGTTCGGCACCAGGCCGTCACTCGACAGGGTGAGCTCCTGGAGCTTGCTGGACAGGCCGAGTCCGTGGCAAAAGCCGAACAACAGCACCGCCGCCTTTTGATTGGGCACCACGCCGAACCAGGCACGAAACGCATCGAGATTGTCGAGCGCCTTGTACACGACGGACAGGCCGATCACCGCATCGATCATGTACACATTGACCTCGATACCGGCCAGCACGCCGAGCAGCAGCGTAGTGCTATGTCCTACGGCGAACAAAGTCACGTACAGCGCGACCTCGCGCAATCGATAGAGAAAGAAAATCACGCCGACCAGGAACAACAGGTGATCGTAGCCAGTGACCATGTGCTTGGCGCCAAGATAGGTGAAGAGGATCAGCTGCGCGCCGGCATTCTGAGCCAGCGCGCTCTGGTCCGAGGCCGAGACGTTGTGCGCGCAGACAGCTGCAGTTGTTAGCAGCGACACCAACGCGATGAGCAAGAGTGCGCAACGAAACACGTCGGTTGATGGGTCAAGAGCTGCGGCACACGGCTTGGCACACGATTGATCTGCCAAGCAGCTCGACCCTGCGTGCTCAGGGTTCAAACTCAAAATTGGGTTCATGGCTGGATCCATACGAAAAATTGTCTTGTGATCGACGTTGCAAACTGGGCAGACTCGCGCGCCCGTCCTGGCATAACCACCGCAAGGCAGAATTCAAAGCTTACCTAAGCGGTCGGATCTTTGGCTGAAGCAAGACGTGAGAACTGCAAACCCTGCAGACCTGCGCTCGCATCGACCCTTGCACCGCACGCTCCTGGCACGCCACGTATTCCGCACTTCGGCATTGAACCTGCGCACCGGCGGTCCATACCCCCCGCTGCGCCTGAATTCTAAGGAATGCCAGATTCCGGGACGCTGAGCGCATTCATAAAACCTAATCAGATTTTGAAGGAGCACTTGCGCTATGGAATCTAGACGATTGAAGATCGCAACATTACTGGCATTGGCCAGCTGTGCGGTTCCCGCCATCACGTTGGCGCAAACCGATCCGGGCGTACGCCCCGGCGCGGGTGCCAACGGTGGACCACTACCGGGATTGACCGCAGGGGAGCTGGACTTCTTCAACGAAGGCCTGGCTGATTTCAACTCAACCGAAGAAACCGACGAGGGGCTTGGGCCCCGCTTGAACCTGGACGGCTGCGTCAGCTGCCATTCCCAACCGGCAGTCGGTGGCACCGCCCCGGCGATCAACCCGCAGGTCGCATTCGCCACGGCCTTCGGCCAACGCAATGTCCTGCCGTCCTTCATCACTCGTACTGGCCCGATCCGTGAGGCGCGCTTCAAGCGCAACCCGGACGGTACACGCGATGGCGGCGTCCATTCGTTGTTCGTGATCAGCGGCCGTGAGGATGGCAGCACCAGCGCCGCTGGCTGCAACATCCAACAGGAAAACTTCGCGCAACAGGTTGCCAACAACAACGTGTCGCTGCGCATTCCCACGCCGGTATTCGGCTTGGGTCTGATCGAACAGATTCCTGACAGCACCATCATTGCCAGCCTGACCGCCAATGGCCCCACCAACCAGGGACTGGGCATCGCTGCACGCGTCAACCGCAACGGCAACGACGGTACCATCTCACGCTTCGGCTGGAAGGCCCAGAACCAGTCGATCCTGATATTCTCCGGCGAGGCCTACAACGTCGAGATGGGCATCACCAACCAGACGTTCCAGGTCGAGCGCGATCAGAATGCGAACTGCCAGTTCGCGACCGTACCGAACGATGTGACCACCACGGATGGCGAGCCGAACCCTGCGGCAGCCGTCAGCGGCGAAGAGAAGTTCGCGTTCTTCATGCGCTTCTCGAATGGACCGATCCCGTCAGCCACCGTGCCCGGTGGTGCGACGTCGATCGGCCGCGGCCGCACGGCGTTCATGAATGTGGGCTGTGGGCAGTGCCACACGCCCACTCTGCGGACCGGCAACTCCACCGTGGCGGCGCTCAGGAACAAGGATGTGAACTTGTTCTCCGACTTGGCGAACCACAACATGGGACCCGGCTTGGCGGATGACATCATCCAGGGTCGGGCCGGTGGTGATGAGTTCCGCTCGGCACCACTCTGGGGCCTGGGCCAGCGTGTGTTCTTCCTACACGACGGTCGTACCAGCAACCTGTTGACGGCCATCGCGGCGCACGCCAGCAATGGCAACAACCAGTTTGGGGCATCCGAGGCCAATACGGTGATCGGCCGGTTCAACCAGCAGCCGGCCGCGACCAAGCAGGACATCCTGAACTTCCTGCGATCGCTGTAAGTAAATACAGGCCACGACTCTACTGAGAGTCACGGCGCTGAATCAGGGGCACATGGAGGTGCCCCGTCCAGCCCGTGTAGACCCCCGGCGCAGCCATTCAAGCGTCACTCACACCATCGCCGCGTTGATTCTGCAACCAGCAATGTTCACAGTGCGGCGGTCATCTACGTTAAAGAACACTAAGAACACTCTGGCAACTTGCGACAGCAGCACGGCGCTGCGGCCCCTCGCCGGCGCTTGCACAATTCAAGTCGCAACGTGTTCCACTATTTGGACTACGACGAAAGATTCGCTTGTGATCGACGTTACAACGTGGGCACACTCGCGCACCCGTCCTGGCACAACCGCCGCAAGGCAGAATTCAAAGCTCACCTGAGCGCTCGGATGTTCGGCTGATGCAAGACGTGGGAACTGCAAGTCCTGCAGACCTGCGCGTGTATCGACCTCCCACCGCACGCCCCTGGCACGCCACGTATTCCGCACTTCGGCATTGATTCGCGTATCGAGCGGTGCTCGCTGCGACGACTCTGCGGAGTGCCAGATTCCGGGCTGCTGAGCGCATTCATAAAACCTAAATCAGATCATAAGGAGCACTTGCGCTATGGAATCTAGACGATTGAAGATCGCAACGTTGCTGGCATTGGCCAGCTGTGCGGTTCCCGCCATGACGTTGGCTCAAACCGATCCGGGTGTACGCCCCGGCGCGGGTGCCAACGGTGGGCCGCTACCAGGATTGTCCACAGGCGAGCTGTCCTTCTTCACCGAAGGGCTGGCTGATTTCAACTCTACCGAGGAGACTGACGAGGGCCTCGGGCCCCGTTTGAACCTGGATGGCTGCGTCAGCTGCCATTCACAACCAGCAGTCGGCGGCACCGCCCCTGCCATCAACCCGCAGGTCGCATTTGCAACGGCCTTCGGCCAGCGCAACGTGCTGCCTTCATTCATTACCCGCACCGGTCCAATTCGGGAGGCGCGTTTCAAGCGCAACCCGGACGGGACCCCTGACGGCGGTGTCCACTCCTTGTTCGTGATCAGCGGCCGTGAGGACGGCAGCACCAGCGCTGCTGGCTGCAACATCCAACAGGAGAACTTTGCGCAGCAGGTGGCCAACAACAACGTATCGCTGCGCATCCCAACGCCGGTGTTCGGCTTGGGCTTGATCGAACAGATCTCTGACTCCGCATTGCTCGCCAGTGTGGCTGCGAATGCACAGGCCAACGCGGCGGTGGGCATCACGCCGAGGTTCAACCGCAACGGTAACGACGGCACCATCTCGCGCTTCGGATGGAAGGCCCAAAACCAGTCGATCCTGATCTTCTCTGGCGAGGCCTACAACGTCGAGATGGGCATCACCAACCAGACGTTCCAGGTGGAGCGCGACGAGAATCCGAACTGCCAGTTCGCCACGGTGCCCAACGACGTCACCACCACGGACGGTGAGCCAAACCCGGCAGCCGCCGTGAGCGGCGAGGAGAAGTTCGCGTTCTTCATGCGCTTCGTCGCCGGCCCGATCGCGTCCACCACCGTCCCGGGTGGCTCGGCGTCGATCAGCCGCGGACGCACGGCGTTCCTGAACGCGGGCTGCGGGCAGTGCCACACTCCATCGCTGCAGACCGGCAATTCCACGGTCGCTGCGCTGCGAAACAAGACGGTGCCGCTGTTCTCGGACTTGGCGATTCACAACATGGGACCGGGCTTGGCTGATGAGATCTCGCAGGGTCTCGCTCGGGGCGATGAGTTCAGAACGGCTCCGCTGTGGGGGCTCGGCCAACGTGTGTTCTTCCTGCACGACGGCCGCACCAGCAATCTGATCACGGCGATCACTGCGCACGGCAGCAACAACAACGGACGGTTCCAAAGCTCCGAAGCCAACGCGTCGATCAACAGATTCAACGCGCTGGGGGCTGGGACCAAGCAGGACATCCTGAACTTCTTGCGGTCGCTGTAAGTAAGTAGAGGCCACGCTCCTCAAAGAGCTCGGGCCGGCACGGAGCGCCAACAGGGGGCACAAGGATGTGCCCCGTCAGCGCGTATACACGCGTTCTGCCTGCGGAAAAATCCATGTTTTACTTGGATTGACTGACACGATCCGCTGTCTGTTGATCCTGCAACGCCCGAGTTTTCACACTGCAGGACACAACGCGCTCCCACACAAAAAAAAGCTGTCAAAGTAGTGTGCGTCGGATCAAACTTGCGGCGCTCGATTTGGACACCTCCCCTGGGGAGTGGGGTTGGCCTCGCATACGAAGATCTTGTTTCTGGCTGTGGGGATATCGGGAAGTAGCTCGACACGGTGGTAAAACTGGTTGATGCCGTATTGGCGCCTTCCTTACAAATTCTTCATGTCCCTCTCAAGCAATTCGCTGCGAGAGCTACCCGGCATGGCTGCCCGCACCTGCTGATGCGGTGCGGGAGTCATACCCATGGAGCGCCCATCTGCGAGTACACAAAGCGCATTCAAATACTTCCAATAGATTCAAGGAGCCTTGCGCTATGGACTCAAAGTACAAGCTGAGATTGGCGACGCTGGTCGCTTTGGCCGCCGTAGGGGGAACTGCTTTCGCACAATCGGATCCGGGCGTGCGTCCGGGTGCCGGTGCCACCGGTGGGCCGCTCGCGGGATTGTCCGCGGGAGAGCTCGAGTTCTTCACGGAGGGCCTGGCCGACTTCAACTCCACCGAGGAGACCGATGAAGGCCTGGGACCCACACTCAACCTCGACGGCTGCGTGAGCTGTCATTCACAACC
>Ga0315912_10004667_pt1 | contig 12884 bp, 12 predicted proteins | sample VfabasoilMG_FD_204469 | JGI IMG/M metagenome (GOLD analysis project Ga0315912, IMG submission 204469) | Garden soil microbial communities collected in Santa Monica, California, United States - V. faba soil | ecosystem: Environmental > Terrestrial > Soil > Garden | place: USA: California... | reverse complement strand
ATATCCGCCAAGCTTCCAAAATCACCCCATCCTGAGCGAAATTTTCGCCCCAGCGGGCCGAATTGGGCCGGGTTGAGCTACGCCATCGTGGTCGCCGCCAGGAAGCCGGCCAGGGCCGGATGCGCCATCAGCTTCGCCAGTTCACCGTCATCGGGGAGCTGCGGCCGGTCGCGCTGCTGGTTCACCATGCACAGAAAGCCCATCGGCTGCCCGCCGGTGGCGCGGAACTGGTGCCAGGTCCAGGCCGGTATCGTGACGAGGTCGAATTGCTTCACGGGGCGCACTTCCTCGCCCAGCAGGCATTCGCCCTCTCCGCGCAGGATCATCACCGCATGCGCGTGCTCGTGCCGCTCCAGCGTGGAATAGCCCGTCGCGTCCATTTCGAAATAGCGCAGCTGGCACAGCAGGGCCGGGTCGTCGAACAGCACCTGACGGGAAATGTCCTTGAACGGGGCGGAACCGTCGTCCTTGTAGGGAATGCAGGCCACGTCCTGCCAGCGGAACGCGTCCGTCACGGGGCGGAAGCCGCCCGAGCTTTCCTCAGACGGGGTCCCTTGCTCTGACATGGCGGTGATCCTCTAGCGGTAGGTGTGCGCGGCGACGGCCGCGGTGAAAGCGGCGGTTTCCTCCGTCAGGCGCGATTTCGCGTCCAGCAGGCTTCCGCCGATAAGCAACATCGTCTCCGGGCCGTAGAAGTCAAGAATCTCGGCCGTGCGGGCCAGGCTGATGCCGCCGGCGGGCACGGGCATCGAGCCGTGGCCGGTTGCTCGGGCATTGGCGGCAAGGTCACGGCACGTCTGCGCCGAATACCCGAAGCGCCCGCCATGCGTGGGGAACACCACCGTATCCGCGCCGAACAGCGGAAACAGCTTGCCGATCAGCAGTTCCGGCGCGATGCGCGCCACGCCACCCAGCGCCGGATGCGCCATGAAGGCCATGTCCGGGAAGGCGTTCACCAGGGACTGCATGGTGGATACCCCGGCGACCATCGGCGCAACCATCACGGTGTCGATCCCCTCCGCCCGCGCCACAGCGACCTGCGACTTCATGGACCCGGCATCGCCGGACAGGCTGGGGATGTAGCGCGTCGGGTGCCCCGTCTCCGCCGTGGCGATACGCAGAGCGGCGGCGATGGCGCGCACGCGGGTGGCGAAGGGGGAATACGTCTGGTCGGCCAGCCCGTGGTCGTCCTTGATGTAGTCGAGCCTGCCGCGCGCCAGCCGCGCCGCCAGAGCGGCCAGTGCATCGGGCGGCATGCCCTGCGGCTTCAGAGCCGAGCAGGTGAGCGCACGGCCGGAGGTGACGCGCACGCGCTGGCGCAGCCCCGCCAGCCCATGGCGCGGGCCATGGAATTTTTTCGTCAGTTCCGACGGCAGCGTCACGTCGCGCAGGGTCACGTCGTCCTGCAGCGACGTATTGCCGAACAGCATGTTGAGCAATTGCCCGGCATCGCCGCCCACGGTTTCCGCGGCGAGGCCGATGCGCACCGCGAACACGCCATTGCCCAGGTCGGAAATATCCTCGACCTGGCCGACGATCTCCGCCATCACGCGCGCATCCTCCACGGCGGACAGCGGCATCTCCACGCTCTGCTCCACCGCGATGCCCTGGGCGCGGGCGGCGATGGAACCAGCATCGGAGCGGACGTGATACAGCGCCTGGATGCGCATGGGCGTCAGCCCTTCTCGGCCTTCAGTTCTTCCTCCCGCAGCTGTGCCACCGGCTGCTGGAAGAAACGGGCGAAGCTGGCCACCGTATCGTCCTCCACTTCCCAGCAATTATAGCCGCGGCAATCCGTGGGGCGGGCGGCATACACGCTGCACTTGCGGTCGTCGGTGAGGAACTGGCAGGTCTCATAGCCGGCCTTGATGCGCTTGCTGCCCCGGCGGGTGACATGCACCAGGTGCTTCTTCTCGAAATCGGCCACCGTCAGGCCCAGGTGTTTCGCCAGCCGGCGGATGTCATCGCGCCGCACCTCCACGTAGCCCGCCATGCGGCAGCAGAAGGCCGGGCAGGCCTGGCAGTCGATCTTCGCGGATGGGGGCATGGCGGGGCTGTGCGATGCGAAATGGTTCCCGCGCAGCTAGCTTAATTGCCGCCCCCGTTCAAGGCGTACCCATTCAACGCACGGCACGGCCGCGCTATCCTGCCCGCCGCCACGGAGGACCAGCGCCATGATCGCCTACCAGTTCGACCATATCCACCTGCGCAGCCACAACCCCGACGAGATGGGCAGGTATTTCGAAACCATGTTCGGCGCCGAGGTGAAGCGCGACATCTACCCGCCCGGCACGCTCTATCCCGGCCAGATGCGCGTGATGATGAAGGTGGGCGGACAGACGGTCCTTGTCGCCCCGAAACACCCGACCGACACGATGGCGGAGGCCCCCGGCTTCCCCTATTACGGCCTGGAACATTTCGGCTTCACGGTGGAAAACCTGGACGCAGCCATTGCCGACCTGAAGGCCAAGGGCGCCGAAATCGCGGTCGGTCCTGTCACGCGCAGCAAGGGCCTTTATCTCGCCTTCGTGCGCGGGCCGGAAGGCATCATGATCGAACTCGTCCAGCGTTAGAGAGCCCACGACCCCACGCGATGATTGACCGGTGCTCCCCGGTTGGGGAAGTTGCGGTTGCAAGCCATCGCGGCGGGGGAAAATGGTCGAGTCATTCCTAACGATCCTGCGGGTGCATCCCGAGATCGCGCTGTTTCTCACGCTCGGCGCCGGCTACGTCATCGGCAAGATCCGCGTCGCCGGCCACGACCTCGGCCTCGTCACCGGCTCGCTGTTCGCAGGCCTCGCCATCGGCCAGATCGGGGTGGAGGTGGCGCCGGAGATCAAGACGATCTTCCTGTTGATGTTCCTGTTTGCCAACGGCTACGGCGCCGGGCCGCAATTCTTCCAGGCCCTGCGCGGGGATGGGATCAAGCCGCTCATCCTCACCGCCGTCATCTGCCTCTCGGGCCTGGGCATGGTGTGGCTTATGGGCACCATCATGGGCCTCGGCCCCGGCTACACCGCCGGCCTGCTGTCGGGCTCCCTCACGCAATCCGCCGCCATCGGCACGGCGACCGAGGCGATCATGGCCCTGCCCCGCCCGCTGGCGGAACGCCAGGCGCTGGTGAACCAGATCCCGATCGCGGACGCGGTCTGCTACCTGTTCGGCTTCTGGGGCGAGGTGTTCTACGTCGCCGCGCTGATGCCGCGCATGATCGGACTGGACCTGGAGAAGGCGGCGCGGGAGATGGAAGGCCGCATGGGCCTGAAGCAGGAAACCGGCGCGCATTCCGCCTATGTGCCGCACGCCGTGCGCGGCTTCCGGCTCCGGGACGGCCTGCCCTGGCCCGACGCCGCCGGGCTGGAGGCCGCCGCCCTGGCGCGCGGTTCACGTGTGTTCGTGCTGCGCGTGCGTGACGCCAACGGGCGGATCGAGCCTGCCGATGGCGCCACGCGCCTGCACGCCGGCGATACCATCGCGCTCGCCGGCCAGCGCGGGGTGCTCGCGTCCTTCGGCGCGGAACTGGGCACTGAGGCCGACGACGCGGAACTGCTGGACATCCCCATGGAGCGGATCGACTGCCTGGTCAGCAACTCCGCCGCCATCGGGCCGACGCTGGGTGAACTCGCAGTCTCGCATGGCGGCGTACGCGGCATCTTCGTGCCCCGTATCATGCGTGGCGGGCAGGAAATGCCGGTGAACATGAGCCTGCGGCTGGACCGTGGCGACGTCGTCACGCTGATGGGCCAGCCTGACCTGGTGGAAAGCGCCGGCCGTTTCCTCGGCTTTCCGATGCGGGCGACCAACGTGACGGACATGTTCACGCTCTGCATCGGCATCGCCGTCGGCTGCCTGATCGGCCTGCCAGCGCTTTACATCGGCACAGTGAAACTCTCCCTCTCCACCGCCGTGGGCACGTTGCTGGCCGGGCTTCTGGCGGGCTGGCTGCGCTCCTGGAAGCCCAACGTGGTGGGCGCGATCCCGGAAGCCAGCGTCTCCTTCATGATCAGCTTCGGCCTCGCCGGCTTTGTCGCCATCACCGGCCTGCACGCCGGCCCCGCCTTCATCCCCGCGCTGAAGGAAATGGGCGTGGCCCTGCTGATCGCCGGCGCGGTGTGCACCTGCGTGCCGCCGACGATTGGGCTGTTCCTGGGCCACTACGTGCTGCGCATGAACCCGGTGCTGTTGCTGGGCGCCATCTCCGGCGCGCAAACCATGACGGCGGCGATGGTGGCGGTGCAGGAGCGAGCGAAAAGCCGCATTCCGGTGCTGGGCTTCACCGTGCCCTACGCCGTGGGCAACATCATCCTGACGACCTGGGGCACCGTGATCGTGCTGCTGATGACGTTGTAGGAGGCCTTACCGGAACCTTCGCGCCGAATACGGAACCGGATCGATCCGCGGTGGCCTTCCAGCGATCAGGTCCGCCACCAGCTTGCCCGTCATCGGCCCTGCGGTGAGGCCAATATGGCCGTGGCCAAAGGCGTGCACCACATCCGCGCACCCGGTGGCCAGGCCGATGCAGGGCAGCGAGTCCGGCATCGACGGACGATGCCCCATCCACACCTTCACCCGCTCCGCCGGCAGGTCGCTGGGCAGCCCGGTCCAGGTCTGCACCGCGAAGTCCCGCAATATCTCCGCCCGCTTCCAGTTTGGCGCCGCCGCCAGCCCGGCCAGTTCCACCTGGCCGGCGATGCGCAGGCCCTGCGGTGTCATCACCATCGCCATCTTGCCGTCGGACGGCATCATCGGTGTGCGCGGCCCGCCTTCCGGGTGAGCGATCAGCGCATGGTAGCCGCGTTCCGTTTCCAGCGGCACAACGTCCCCCGCCGCTGCCGCCAGCGCCTTGGAATGCGCCCCCGCCGCGATCACCGCACGATCCGCCGCGATCTCCCCCGCTTCCATCCGCACCGCCTTAAGCCGGCCACCCTCCATACGAAAGCCCTGCGCCCGGCCCTGTCGCAGCATCGCGCCATGCGCCACCGCCGTACGCACCAGGGCAGAGACATAGGCGCCGGGGTCGATGCACTGGCCGTTCTCCTCCACCAGCAAGGCGAACGTATACCGCCGGTCCAGCCCCGGCTCGCGCTGGCGCAGTTCATCGGCCGACAGTTCGATCCAGCGCGTGCCGTTGTCCGCCCGGATGCGCCAGGATGTCGCCTCCGCCTCGTAGTCCGCCCGCGTCGGGAACGGGAACAGCACACCCTGCTGGTGGATCAGTTCCGGCACACCCGCCTCATACGCCAGGGCACGGTGCAGCGCGGGTGAGTCGGCAATCAGCGGGGCGATGGCGCGGGCGGTAGCCTCCACTTTCGCCACAGTGGATCCGGCGCGAATGAATCGCCGCAGCCACGGCCACAGCCTGGGCAGATAGGACCAGCGAATGGTCAGCGGCCCCAGCGGGTCCCGCAGATAGCCCGGCACCTTCTTCCACAGGCCGGGCGACGAGACCGGGATTACCGATGACGGATTCAGCAGCGTGCCGTTGCCATAGCTCGCAGCCTGCTCGCCGCCCGGCTCGCCCGGTTCCAGGATCGACACCTGGTGGCCGTCGCGCAGCAGTTCCAGGGCGGTGGCGGCGCCGACGATGCCGGCGCCGATGACCACCACATGCACGGGGCTAGGCCCGCTTGACGGAGAACATCACCGGCCAGCCGGTCTGCATATCCTTCAGGTAGTTCCAATAGCCGGTCGGCTGGGAGAATTCCCCGGTCGGCACGTAGGGCACGTCCTGCCAGAACTGGGTTTGCATGTCCGTGGCGATCTTCTTCGCGCTGTCGAAATCCGGCGCGTCCAGCCAGGATTCGCGCAGCGCCTCCAGCTTCGGCGCGTTGGGCCAGCCGAACCAGGCGTTGGGGCCGGAGCGGATGGCGTTCGACGCCGGGATGAAGATGTTGCCTGTGCCGCCCAGGTTGGTGATGAAGATATTCCAGCCGCCCTTGTCGATGGGTTCCTTGCTGGCGCGTCGCTGCACCACGGTGCCCCATTCTAGGGACTGGTAGTCCACGTTGAAGCCGATCTTGCGCAGCAGGTCGTCCGCCACCTGGGACTGGGCATGCAGCGTGGCGATGGTGGAGGGGCCAAGCAGGACGATCTTTTCCCCCTTGTAGCCGGCGGCGGCGAGTTCCTGCTTGATCTTGTCGTAGTCCTTGCGGCCCTTGGTGATGGCGTTGCCGGCGGTGCTGGCCATGGGCGAGGCCTTCGCCAGCATGCCAGCGCCAAGCTGGATCAACTCCGGCTGCGCGCCGGCGACGGCTTCCATGAAGTCCTGCTGGTTCACGGCGGAGAGCACGATGCGGCGAATGGCCGGATTGTCGAAGGGCGGGTTCAGGCTGTTGAAACGGATGCAGCCGATGGAGCCCATGTTGTTCTTCACCTCCACCACCAGCTTGGCGTTCTTCTTCAGCATGGAGACGAGGTCGATATTGGGCTGCTCCACCCAGTCGAACTCACCGTTGGTGAGCGCGGCGCCGACGGTGGCGGGATCGGGCACGAAGGTCCATTCGAGGCGGTCGAAATGGGTGACCTTGGGGCCGGCGTAGAAATCCGCCTTGCCGTCCGCGCGCGGCACGTAGTCCGCGTTGCGGGTGTAGACCACGCGCTGGCCGGGCACGCGCTCGGACGCGACGAACTTGTAGGGGCCGCTGCCCATCACTTCCGTGATCTGCGTGTTGGCATCGGTCTTCGCCAGGCGCTCCGGCATGATGACGCAGGCATACTGGCCGAGCGCGTCCGGCACCTGGGCGAAGGGGCGCTTGAGGCGGATGACGATGGTCTTGTCGTCCGGAGCAGAAATCTCGTCCGTGCGGGCCAGCAGCGCGCTGCCATAGGGGTCGCGCACGCCCCAGCGCTTGATGGAGGCGACGGCATCCTTCGCCAGCACGGCGGAGCCGTCGTGGAACTTCAGCCCGTCGCGCAGGGTGAGCTTCCACTGCTTGCCGTCATTCTCGATGACATGGCCGGCGACCATCTGCGGCGACGGGCGGAAATTCGAGTCCAGGCCATACAGCGTGTCGTACACCGCGGAGGAGAAGTTGCGGGTGATGTCCGCCGTGGTCCACATCGGGTCGAGCGAGGCGAGGTCGGCATGCGGCATGAAGCGCAGCAGGCGGGCGGGTTGGGCAACGGCGGGCTTCGCCAGCGGGGTTGCAAGGCTCGCGGTGGCGGCGGCGAGGAATGTACGGCGCTTCATTCGTGGTCTCCCGTTCTTATTGCCCGGGAGGGTACACGGGCGATGGCCTGCGCCGCAATCGGCGCGTGCGGCGTTATGCCTTGGTCGCGCGCATGGAATAGGACAACGGCAGCCAAGGCTTGTCCGGCCAGCGGAACAGACCGTCCGCCCCTTCCACCAGGCAGCCGAACATCCGCCAGGTCACGGCGTCGTGTTCGTGCAGCCATTCCAGCCGCAACCCGGCTTCCAGCAGTGCGCCGATCACGCCGGACAGCGGATGCATGAAGGAATGGTTGCGCGTGTTCGCAAGCCGCGCCGTCGCGTTCACGTAATCGGTGGCGTCATCCATCACCACCGCTTCCTTCTGGAAATACGGCGCAAAGAATCCCGGCCGGCCATCCGGAAGCTTGGCCGCGTCGTCGAACACATAGGCCGCCGGGTGCCCTTCGGCGAGATAGAGGGAGCCACCCGGCCTGAGGAAATGCGCGACGATGCGCGCCCACTCCCCGATGTCCGGCAACCAGCAGATGGCACCCCATGTGACATAGGCCAGGTCGAAACCCGCCGCGTCCACCGTCCCGATCGCCTGGCGCGCATCGTATAGGTCGGCGCACACAAAGCGCGCCCGCCCGGCCAGACCCAGTTCCGCCGCCAGCCGGTCCGCCGCGGCGATGGCGGGGGGAGAAAAATCCAGGCCGACGACCGAGGCCGCCCCGCGCTGGAGCAGGCACAGGCTGTCGCGGCCGAAATGGCATTGCAGGTGCACCACGCGCTGGCCGGACACATCGCCGAGCTCGGCCTCCTCGATCGCATTCATCCGCCCCCGCCCGGCGCGCAGATCGTCCAGCGCGTAGCCACCCGGCCCCAGATGCACCGCCACCCGCTCGTCCCAGAATTTCCGGTTGAGCGACCGCCAGTCCTCCTCGATGCCACTCACGACGCGCCCGCCCGCGCATGCAGCGCCGCCGCCGCCACGGGCACGGCGGCCTCGGACATGCGCCGCCCGTCATGACCCACATCGGCCACGTCGATAACCCGCCATGCGCAGGTCGTGCCCAGCCGCGCCGCCGCCGCGTGGCCCAGTTCCACATAGCGATGCGCCCGATGCCAGCGCGTCGGCCCCTGCTTCATGGAACGCGGTCCCTTCGGAAAGAATTTCCCGGTCGTCTTCGTATCCGCCGTCCCCGCCATCACGGTGATGGGGAATTGCACCAGCGCCGCCAGCGCCGTGTCATCCAGCCCCATCTCCCCAAGCCCGAACGGCCAGGGTGTCACCAGCTCCGGCATCGCATAGGTGCCGGCATTGGCGCTGATGGCCAGCGCCACCCGATCGCGATACCCGAAGGACAGCATCCGGTGCACGAACTGCCCGCCCGCCGAGTGCCCGAACAGACCGTAGGTCTCGCGCCGCGTCACACCGGCGGCGCGCAGCGCCGCGAACAGCCGGGGAATGATCCCGAAGCTCCACGCATCGCGGGGGTTGGGCAGCCCCGCGGCATCATGCAGGTTGCCGAAATTGTACCAGAGATATTCCGGGAACGTCGCTTCCGGAAACTCCACGGAAATCGCCAGGATGCCTGCGGCATCGACATGCCCCGCCCAGTAGTCCCGGTAATCGCGCCCGTTGCGTGCCACGCCATGGTGCACGAACAGGAGCGGCGTCTCCGGCCCGTACCCGGCCGGACAGGCGCTGTGCAGGCGCAGCGTCCGTTCGGGAAACATCGGATCGTGGTACTCCAGGCTATGCCCCCCGGGCCCGGCCACCAGCGCCGCCAGATCGGTCATCCATCCCCCACCACGCACCGGCCAGGTTCAGAGATAGCGCCCGCGCTCCATGATCTCCAGCGTGTATTCCTTGTAGGTCATGCCCAGCTCCTCCGCCCGCGCCAGGCGGCGCAGCGCGATTTCGCGCGGCGGGGTTTTCCAGGCCTTCTTGTGGGCCTTGCGCCAGCAATAGCCACGCCAGGAGGCGTTGGGGTCGGGCTCCTCCAGCGGCGGGCCGCCGTTGTGGCCGATAGTGGGCGTGGACAAGGTGGTGGCAGACATGGTTCATCCTCCTTGCCAACTTCCAAGCAAGAAAGGGGCCACCGTTGCCGGTGGCCCCTTCCCCGCTCCGTACTGACGGAAAGCCTGTCTCAGCGTGCCTTGGCCACCGCACGCTTCGTCGTCACGCCGATCAAGTGCGCCCGGTATTCGGCGCTGGCATGGATGTCCTCGTTCAGCCCGTCGGCTCCATGGCTCACATTCGCCAGCGCGGCCTCAGAGAAGTTGGATGACAGAGCCTGCTCCGCCGCCGTGTGGCGGAACACGCCGCCCTGGCCGGCGCCGGTGATCGCCACGCGCACGCCCCCTGCGGTCTTGGCGACGAATGCGCCGACGATGGCGTAGCGGGAGGCCGGGTTGCGGAACTTCTCATATGCCGCCTTTTCCGGGACCGGGAATTCCACGGCGGTGATGATCTCGTCCGCCTCCAAAGCAGTCGCGAACATGCCCTGGAAATAGTCATCCGCGGCGATGGAGCGCTTGTTCGTCTTGATCGTCGCGCCCAGCGCCAGCACGGCGGAGGGGTAGCAGGCAGCGGGGTCGTTGTTGGCCAGGCTGCCGCCGATGGTGCCGCGATGGCGCACCTGGATGTCCCCGATGCCGCCGGCGAGGTCCGCCAGGGCCGGGATCTTCGCCTTCACGTCGGCGGAGTTGGCGACGGTGACATGCGTCGTCATCGCCCCGATGGTGACGGTGTTGCCGGACACGCTGATGCCCGACAGGCCAAGGCCCGACAGGTCCACCACAGCGGACGGCTTGTTCAGTCGCTGCTTCAGCACCGGGATGAAGGTCATGCCGCCGGCCAGCGCCTTGGCATCCTCGGCGCCCATCGCCTTGGCGGCATCCGCGACGGAACCGGGCTTCACATAGGAAAAATCATACATGGCTCGTCTCCCTCACGCCTTGCCGTTGATGATCGACCAGATCTTCTCGGATGTGGCCGGCATGTTCATGTGGCGCACCTTCTTGTCCTTCAACGCGTCGAGAATCGCGTTGATCACCGCCGGCGGGGAACCGATGGCCCCCACCTCGCCGCAGCCCTTCACCCCGAGCGGGTTGTGGGTGCAGAGCGTGATCTCCGTGCCGACCTTGATGTTCGGCACGTTATCCGCGCGCGGCATGGTGTAGTCCATCATGGAACCGGACAGCAGCTGGCCGGAGCTGTCATACACCGCGTGTTCCAGCAGCGCCTGGCCGATGCCCTGGGCGACACCGCCCTGCACCTGGCCTTCCACGATCATCGGGTTGATCACCCGGCCCACGTCGTCCACCGCGGTGAAGTTCACCACGGCAACAACGCCGGTCTCGGGGTCGATCTCCACCTCGCACACGTGGCAGCCGCCGGGGAAGGTGAAGTTCTTCGGGTCGTAGAACGCCGTCTCATCCAGCCCCGGCTCGATTTCCTCGATCGGGTAGTTGTGCGGCACGTAGGCGGTCAGCGCGATCTCGCCCAGGGTCTTCACCTTGTCGGTGCCGGCGACGGAGAAGTTGCCGTTGGCAAACTCGATGTCCTCCACCGAGGCTTCCATCAGGTGCGCAGCGATCTTCTTGCCCTTGGCGATGATCTTGTCCATCGCCTTCACCATGGCGGAACCGCCGACAGCGAGCGAGCGGCTGCCGTAGGTGCCCATGCCGAAGGGGATCTTCGCGGTGTCGCCGTGCACGATCTCCACCTGGTCGAACGGCACGCCGAGTTGCTCGACGACGAGCTGGGCCAGCGTGGTTTCATGCCCCTGACCGTGGCTGTGCGTGCCGGTCAGCACCGTGACGGACCCGGTCGGGTGCACGCGGATTGTGCCCACCTCATACAGGCCGGCGCGGGCGCCGAGGGAGCCCACCACCGCCGACGGCGCGATGCCGCAGGCTTCCAGGTAGGTGGAGATGCCGATGCCGCGCAGCTTGCCGCGCGCCTTGGCTTCCGCGCGCCGTGCCTCGAACCCGGCCCAGCCGGCTTCCTGCAACGCGCCGTTCAGCGTGGCGAAATAGTCGCCGCTGTCGTACTGCAACGCCACCGGCGTCTGGTACGGGAACGCGTCCGACGGGATGAAGTTGCGCTTGCGGATTTCCACCCGGTCGATGCCGGTGTCGAACGCCACCGCGTCCACCAGGCGTTCCAGCAGGAACGTGGCTTCCGGCCGGCCGGCGCCGCGATACGCATCCACCGGCACGGTGTTGGTGAAGATCGCCTTCACCTCCACATAGATCGCCGGGGTCTTGTACACACCGGCCAGCAGCGTGGCATACAGGTAGGTGGGAATGCACGGCGCGAAGGTGGAGAGATACGCGCCCATGTTGGCCTGCGTGTGTACCTTCATGCCCAGGAAATGGCCATCCTTGTCGATCGCCATTTCCGCCACGCTGACATGATCGCGGCCATGCGCGTCCGACATGAAGCTCTCGGTGCGCTCGGCGGTCCACTTCACCGGGCGCTTCACCTTGGCCGACGCCCAGGTGACGATGGCTTCCTCGGCGTAGTGGTAGATCTTCGAACCGAAGCCGCCGCCCACGTCCGGCGCCACCACGCGCAGCTTGGCTTCCGGAATGTGCAGCACGAAGGCGCCCATCAGCAGCCGGATCACATGCGGGTTCTGGGACGTGGTGAACAGCGTGTAGTCGCCGGTCGCCGCATCGAACTCGCCCACCGCGGCGCGCGGCTCCATGGCGTTCGGGATCAGCCGGTTATTCTCCAGCTCCAGCCGCACCACCTTGTGCGCGGAAGCGAAAGCCGCGTCCGTGATCGCCTTGTCGCCCAAATGCCAGTCGTAGCAGATGTTGCCGGCGACATCGTCGTGCACCGTCGCCGCGCCGCCGGCCTGCGCCGCCGCCATCGTCGCCACGGCCGGCAGGTCGGTCATGTCGATGTCCAGCAGCTCGGCGGCGTCCTTCGCCTGCTGCCTGGTTTCCGCGATCACCACCGCGATCGGGTCGCCGACATGGCGTACCTTGCCCTGCGCCAGCACCGGGTGCGGCGGCTCCGCCATCGGGGAGCCATCCTTGTTGTGGATCTGCCAGCCGCAGGGCAGGCCGCCGATATTGTCGGCCGCCATGTCCGCGCCGGTGAACACCGCCACCACGCCTGGCGCGGCCTGCGCCGCCGCGATGTTGATGGAATTGATCCGCGCATGCGGCCGGTCCGACCGCTTCAGATACGCATGCAACTGGCCGGGGCGGTTGATGTCGTCCGTGTAGTTGCCCTTGCCGGTCAGGAACCGCTGGTCTTCCTTGCGCCGTACGGAGGCGCCGATGCCGTTGTCACCCATTGCCTGATCCTCCCTGCCCCATTGCCTACTCGGCCGCCATGGCCGGCATCGGCTTGCCGTGGATCAGCGGCCACGCGGCGGCGATGGCCTTGACGATGTTGTGGTAGCCCGTGCAACGGCACAGATTGCCTTCCAGCCCCTCGCGGATCTGGCGTTCGGACAGGCCCTGCGGGTGCATCTTCACCAGGTCTATCGCGGCCATCACCATGCCCGGCGTGCAGAAGCCGCATTGCAGCGCGTGATGCTCCCGGAACATCTCCTGCATCGGGTGCAACGTGCCGTCGGCCGCCGCCAGCCCTTCGATGGTGGTCACGCTGGCGCCATCCGCCTGCACCGCCAGCATGGTGCAGGACTTCACGGACGTGCCGTCCACATGCACCACGCAGGCACCGCACTGGCTGGTGTCGCAGCCC
>Ga0315912_10004666_pt1 | contig 12886 bp, 8 predicted proteins | sample VfabasoilMG_FD_204469 | JGI IMG/M metagenome (GOLD analysis project Ga0315912, IMG submission 204469) | Garden soil microbial communities collected in Santa Monica, California, United States - V. faba soil | ecosystem: Environmental > Terrestrial > Soil > Garden | place: USA: California... | reverse complement strand
GATCGATAAGGTTTTTGTGGCAACTCAAATCTAATCAATCATTAAGGGAGGAGAAATCCTCCTTTTTTATGTGCTTTTTCTTAACTTTCCCCGGACAACAGTGATCAACGAATCAGCTAATCTCCAACTTCTCAACTTTGTTGTTGGCGGAAATTAATGCTTGCCCTCTTCTTATAATTTCTATTTTTGGGCAGAATCAATAATTTCGTCGTACCCTTTCTAACTAAAACGAAGTGCTTGAATTTTTTTTGATTGTTGGATATTCTTTTCTCTTTGCCTTTCTTATTTCACGCGGTTCCTTCTTCCGGTGCCCGGGTTTAAGCTTAAAACAATTGCAGGTTGCCTTCGGAATCAAAATCGCCGCCGGACTGGTGTTGGGATATATTTATACCTACCATTACCCCGACCGGCTGAAAGCCGATACGCTGAAGTTTTTTGATGACAGCAAGGTAATCTTCGACTTGCTGAAGACGCATCCCATACAATTCCTGAAAATATTCACGGGCATCGACGCCGCTTCTCCGGAGCTTACGCCTACTTACATGCAGCTGAACAGCTGGATGTATGAAGAGTTTCTTAACTCCAACCGCATGATGATCCGGATTGACATCCTTTTCCGTTTCCTGATACCCGGAAATTTCTATTTCGTACATGTCATCTTCATCAACTTTCTTTCTTTCACAGGCCTGGTTTATCTGTACAGGATGTTCGCGCAGTCAACAGGACTGAACAGGACCTTGCTTTATTTGCTTATATTTTTTCCGCCCTCACTTTTATTCTGGGGATCGGGGCTGTTGAAAGAATCTGTCTTGCTGCTGGCATTGGGCGGTTTCCTGTATCACTACTGCCTGTTTATGAAAAATCCGAAGGAAATTCGCCGGCTGCTGCCCATGCTTTTTTTCGGGCTCCTGATGTTTTTTATTAAGACTTATATGCCATTGGTATTGGCTGCCCCGTTGCTGGCTTATTGCTCGGTCGTGCGGTTTCCCGGACGTATCCTGGCCAGATATGTCGCCAGCATTTTTGTTTTTTTTATGATCCTGCTAAATGCCAACCTGGTATTTCCGCGCTTCGATCTGAGCCATTACCTCTACATCAAGCAGCGCGATTTCCTGGCCCTCGTGAAAACGGAAAAGCCGGCCAGCGCCATATCGATTCCTGTACTGGAACCTTCTTTTGGCAGCATCCTGAAAAATGCGCCGCGGGGATTTATTACTGCGCTTACCAGGCCCTACATTGGCGAGTCGAAATCGCCGTTTATCCTGCTGGCTTCTGCAGAAAACTTCCTGATCCTGGTGCTGCTCCTGCTTTGCATCCTTTTTTTTAAAAAGGCGCCGCCTGAGGAAATCAATTTTCTCGCCCTCTGCCTCAGCATGGTCGTTATCCTGTTTGTACTCATCGGCATGATCACCCCTATTGAAGGCGCCATCGTACGTTATAAATGCGTTGCCTTGCCATTCCTTTTCGTTCCGCTTTTCATCATGACAGACTGGGATAAGCTGAAAAGTAAAATCATGCCGGCAAGATGATTCTTCACTGGCTCATCACGGCATGCTACCTCTTTCTTTTTCTATTCATCCTGAAAAAGAGCCGGTTTCTAAACGACCATTCCCTTCCCTGGCGTTTGCTTGCTGCCGCCTTTGTGATCAAGGTAATCAGTGGTATCGTATATGGATACTTCGATGCCTCGTCGGGGCGGCATGGCGGCGACAGCATGAATTATTTTTGGGATGCCAACTGGATCTTCCGGGCCTTTCATGAAAACCCTGCCGCGTATTTCCAGATGCTAACGGGTATTCACGACGGTTCCAGGGAAATTTATACCAACTATTACCAATACCTGATCACCTGGAAAGTCAATGACTTTGACAACTTCTTCAACGACAGCCGTACGTTTGTGAGGCTGCATGCATTCATCCGGCTGTTTTCATTCGGTGTGTATAACGTACATGTCATGGTGCTGGCCTTCCTGTCCTTTATAGGCCAGCTTTTGCTTTTCAAAACCTTTCGTCCATACCTCGGTGGCCATGGCATCCTTTTGTTTGTGTTGCTTTGCTTCCTGCCATCCTCCCTGGTATGGTATTCCGCGGCTTTGAAAGAACCGTTGCTGATGCTGGGACTTGGACTTTGCGTATGGAATTTTTACAGGATTATCACCTGCACGTGCGGCAACTCACATATTGCCGGACTCCTGGCTTCGGTACTGTTGTTACTGGCCATCCGGTTTTACCTATTAGCATGCCTGGCGCCGGCAATCCTGGCCTGGTGGTGGCTGGCTAAAAAACCGGCAAAGCCCTGGTTGAAAGCCGCAGGAATTTCTGCCGGGCTCTTAGGAGCCATACTTGCCACGGAATTCACGGGAGGTGAATATAAAATTTCACGCCTGCTTTACGATCAGCTGATGAACTCTGTGAAACAGGTAGAATATTACGAGCCCGGAACAAAAGTGGAATACACGCCAATGGAACCGGACCTGGGTGATATCCTGGCAAAATCTCCGGGAGCCTTTTTGAAGACGCTGGCTACACCCCTGACAAATAGTGCCACCAACATTTACAAGCTGCCCTTCTTTGCTGAGAATATCTTCCTGCTGCTGCTGGCGTGTTTTGTCATGTTCCGTTTCAGGAAAGCCGGCAAGCAATCCGACCCGCTTTTATTCTTCAGCCTGTTCTTTGTTGTGATCCTGTATATACTCATTGGCCTGACCACACCGAACGAAGGAACGATTCTCCGCTATCGTTCGGTGGCGCTCCCCTTTATCCTTTTTATCCTGCTCTCCTTTTATCGGGCCCGTGCCCCGGAGTCTGAAAAAAAAATCCCATCTTAGTCGGGCCTATAAGGGATATAGGTTTCTCCCGCCTCATCTAAAACACAGCCTATGAATGTCTCCCGAAAAAAATCCATTTCCCAGATCATGCGGCTAACGGCCGAAAGATCCGGGGATGGCGAACATGCGGATATGAATAAGGTGCTGCGCGTGCGCGACCTCACCTTTTTCGGCATTGCCGCCATCATCGGGGCTGGGAGCTTCAGCAGCATGGGAGAGGCCTGCTTCAAAGGCGGTCCGGGCGTGATCCTTCTTTTCATCATCTGCGCCGTTGCCTGCGGGTTTACCGCCCTGTGTTATGCGGAGTTTGCTTCCCGCGTGCCTGTTTCTGGCAGCGCTTATACCTATGCCTATGTTTCTTTCGGCGAGCTCTTTGCCTGGATCATTGGCTGGGCCTTGCTTATGGAATATTCCATCGGAAATATTTACGTGGCCTTTTCCTGGAGCGGCTATTTCACCAATCTCCTTGGCGGACTGGGCCTGCACCTGCCGCCGTGGCTAACCACGAATTACATGGCTGCCCACCAGGCGGCCTTGGATCAGGTAGCGGGAGAAGGCCTGAATGCATGGAACAGTGCGCCGCTGGCAGGAAACCTCCGCATAATATTTGACTTGCCTGCTGTACTGATTAATGTTTTCATCACCTGGCTTGTTTATAAAGGCGTGAAGGAGTCGCGCAATGCCAGCAATGCCATGGTCATCCTGAAACTGGCCATCATCGCCCTCGTGATTGGCGTCGGCGCCTTTTACGTCGACATTGACAATTGGCATCCCTTTATGCCCAACGGATTCAGCGGCGTGATGGGTGGCGTCGCCGCCGTCTTCTTTGCCTACATCGGCTTCGATGCCGTATCGACGCTGGCTGAAGAATGTAAAAACCCGCAACGCGATCTTCCGAAGGGCATGATGAACTCACTCCTGGTATGCACCGTCGTATATATCGTGCTGGCTCTTGTCCTGACAGGCATGGTATCCTACAATTTGTTAGGCGTCAATGATCCGCTCGCTGAAGTATTTAAAATCAAGGAAGTAAAATGGATGCTGTTTGTCGTCTCCATAGCAGCCGTTATAGCCATGACCAGCGTGCTGCTCGTTTTCCAGATGGGACAGCCGCGCATCTGGATGAGCATGAGCCGCGACGGACTGCTGCCGAAAAAGTTCTCTTCCATCCACCCAAAATATAAGACACCGGGATTTTCAACGATTGTTACCGGGCTGGTCGTCGGCATTCCGCTGCTCTTCACGAATGAAAAATTTGTGCTCGACTTCACCAGCATCGGTACACTCTTCGCCTTCGTGCTGGTATGCGGCGGCGTTCTTACCCTGCCGAAACAGGACAAAAGTCAGTATCCTGATCGCTTCAGCCTGCCTTACATCAATGCCAAATGGATCCTCCCCATTCTCCTGGTGGCCGTCATCGGCACGGTTTCATGGTTCAATGGCGAATACATGCAAAGCATCTTCGTACTGAACAGCGAAACCATCGGCACGAATTTACCGATGCTCCTCTTCTTTATTCTCTGTGCGGTGATGGCTGTGCTATCGTTCATGAAGAATCTCTCCCTCATTCCCGTCCTCGGGCTCGTTTCATGCTCTTACCTGCTTACAGGAATGGCACCTTCAAACTGGAAGTGGTTCTTTACCTGGTTGGCGATTGGGTTGGTAATTTATTTCTCGTATAGTTATAAGCGTAGTAAGTTGAATAATTAGAAGTATTAACCCTGTGTTTTCGTGCCTCTGTGGTTAAAAAAAGGTTCACCACAGAGACACAAAAGCACAGAGAAAAAACAGACCGAAATGAATACTAAAATAATTTTCATTACCGGCGCCACTGCCGGTTTTGGCAAGGCTATTGCATACCAGTTCGCGCAGGTTGGCTGGAACCTGGTGCTAACCGGCCGCCGGCAGGATCGGCTCGACGAAATTGAAAAAGATATCCTTGCCAACTACTCCGTAAAGGTCCAGACGCTTTGTTTCGATGTGCGTGACCGGAACAGGACCGAACAGATGATTAACGATCTTCCGCATGACTGGAAAGAAATCGACGTGCTGGTCAACAATGCCGGACTGGCTTCGGGGCTATCGCTTATCAACGAAGGCTACATTGACGACTGGGAAAAGATGATCGACACCAACATCAAAGGTCTCCTGTACGTCTCCCGTGCCATCATGCCCTGGATGGTGGCCCGCAATAAAGGACATATCATCAACATAAGCTCCATTGCCGGCAAGGAAGCGTACCTGAAAGGCAATGTCTACTGCGCCACCAAGCATGCCGTGGATGCCCTCACCAAAAGCATGCGTATTGACCTGCTTGTTCATGGCATTAAAGTTTCATCCGTGGATCCCGGCGCCGCCGAAACGGAATTTTCCCTGGTACGTTACCAGGGCGATGAAGAACGGGCCAAAAAAGTGTATGAAGGATATACTCCCTTACACGCAACAGACATCGCCGAAATCGTTTATTTTATTGCCAGCCGGCCTCCGCATGTGGTGATCAATGACCTCATCGTAACTCCGCTGGCACAGGCGAGCACGAGTTATATAGTGAAGAAAAACTAGCAGAATTGAGAATCTCTGTGATTTTGTGCCTCTGTGGTGAAAAAGAATTTACCACAGAGACACAGAAGCACAGAGTCAAAATAGACCACTAATATTTAAATTATATGATACTAACTACAACAAACACGTTGGAAGGAAAAAAAATTTCCTCCTACCTAGGTATTGTTACCGGGGAAACTATTATCGGCGCGAATATTTTCCGGGACTTCTTTGCGGGCATCCGCGACATCGTAGGCGGACGCTCGGGCGCTTATGAAGAGGTATTGAAGGAAGCACGGGAAACCGCACTTAAAGAAATGGAACAAAAAGCTATGCAGGCCGGCGCGAATGCTGTGCTGGGCGTGGATTTAGATTATGAAACGATCGGGCAGAGTATGTTGATGGTGACTGCTTCCGGTACTGCCGTGCGATTTGAAGGATAGTCACCACGGAGGCACAGGGAACACAGAGGAGCACGGAGAGAATACTCACCTGGTGCAGATTTCTCTAAATGCGCAGTAGTTACACCGTTTGATATCCTCCGTCTGAACAAAGGGTTTGTCCGGATCGTATATTTCTTCTACCAGCGTGCGCAGGCGGGCTTCGAATTCATTTAACTGCTCTGCGGAGAACGCATGCCCTTCGTTCACGTACTTCACCCCTTCTCCCAGTTCCCTGGCTACTACGAGCCCGGCGCGTATGGCTGTGTTGCCGGAGACTTTACCATAGAGCCAGCCGTAAATCCAGGTTTGCAATTGTTCCTTGTTTTTTGCTTCTGAAAAGAGATCGTCGATGGATTTAACTTTTTTCCATTCCACCTTTCCTGTCTTGTAATCCAGGATTCGGATGCTTCCTCCTTTTTCATCGATGCGGTCCACGACACCGCCCATGTTGACGGCCAGGTCGCCGCTGATTTTGAAGGGAAAAATAAAGTTCTTTTCCAGGTGCAAGACGGAGAACGGCGCCTGTTTGCTGTCTTGTTTTACGATTTCGGTGACGAGATGGGCCAGGACATTCCGGAGGACTATGTTCTTTCCTTCCAGCTTGTCGGCGGGGGTATTGTATTGCTCTTTGATGGCACGATCGACGGCTGCCGGTGCCGACTTTACCAGTTCCTCCATCGAATCAGGTGTATAGGCTATACCTTCCCCGTAGAGGTTCTGCATGGCTTCATGCAATACTTCACCAAAAACCCTTGCATCCATTTCATCTTCTACCTCTTCCTTCTCCTTCAGTCCGGCCACGTATGAAAAATAAAATTTTAAGGGACAATGAATGTACGTGCTGATGGCCGAAGGGGAAATTTTCCGGGCAAAGGGATTGTTTGAATTTCCGGCAGCAAGAAACTTATCCAGGGCCCTCATCACCTCGTCGCTTTTTTCAATGACAATCGGAGTCGCGGAAAGCGTTTCAATCGTTGGCAGGAGCACTTCTTCCTTAAAATGAACTTGGCCGGGATACTTCTTTGCCATTTCCAGCTGTAGCTGGCTGATGAAGCGGCTGCGCTCACCCGATGTCGTTCCTCCGGCCTCGGAGTTATAAAGCATCCATACCCCGGCAGCGCGTTGCAGCAGCCTGAAAAAGTGATAGGACGATACGGCATGGTTTTCTTCATGTCCCGGCAACCCGAAGGCTTTGCGGATGCCATAGGGAATATAAGAGACGCGCTCGGATTTCGCGGGAAGGATGTCCTCATTTACGGAAAGAAATACCAGGTAATCGAAATCCAGGAGCCGGGATTCCAGCAATCCCATGATTTGCAGGCCCTGCAAAGGTTCGCCGGTGAATGGAATCTTTACCTGCCCGATCACCTGCCTGGCCAGGTACCAGAACGTTTCATGGTCCATCCCTTCTCCCAGCTGCGGCAGCAACTCCTTCAGCCTGTTCATCTGGGTGAAAAAATGGAAAAGAAATTCGGATTCTACGGCCTGCGCATGTCCCTTGAACTTTCGCGTATGAAGCAAAAGGTGCTCCATGATTTTTCCCAGGTAACCCGGCATTTCCCGGGGAATGGCGGTTTTGAAAATAAGCCGGATAAGCTCGGGAACTTTTTCTCCTGTCATTTGGGAAAGGTCAATGCGCATCCACCGGTGTTCGCGGTAGTCGTTAAACCATTGTTTGCAGAATGCAGGCTCGGCCAATTGCACATAAGGATGCGACAATACGTCGGCCACATGCTTGTGGTACCACGTTACCGCTTCGCCTGTCCTTGCATTTCTTTGCAGCTGGGATAGGCTTTCCACCAGGTGGTAGGCCGGAGTATCACGCAACGGAAATCCCATGGTGACGTTTACTGCCCTTACCGATTGCGGCAAAGAATACAGTACGGGGAATAACATCTTCTCGTCGGCCAGCAGTACGGCAATACGCTGGGGGTCGATGTTTTTTGTACGTACCAGCTCGTCGATTAGCTGTCCCGCGCCCCGTGCCTGCCCAACCTGCAGGGGAACCGCCATCGAAGTGATCTCCCGGGGCGCTGTGGCGAAGTAATCAAACTTCCATTTGTACGATCCTTCCCTGATGAGTTTATTTTTCCGGATAAAGGCGCCTGCTTCCTGGCGGATATCATCCGTATAATACGCATCGGTATCCCAATACAATTTTGCCTTCCCCTGTTTGATCAGATGTTCCATGATGGACTCTTCCGATTTCGACAAGGCATAGAGCCCGGCGAACCAGACGCTGGCGTGGGGAAGTTTGAGCGTTTGCTCCTGCAGGGATTCGCTGAATTTCCTGTAGGCCATTCCTTCATAAGCCCATCCCTTTGAGGACAGCGCCTCGCGGAAATCACGGTAAATATTTTCGAGGTGCCGCCAGGAATCGTAAAAGTTCTTCTTCAGCACCCCCTGCTCCTTGTCATAAAATGCCTTCCAGAATTCACGGACCTTTGCATCATCTTCCGGAGACAACCCAAAAGAATCCTCCACTTCCTTCAATTCGGCAATGTTGCGGAAGAAAGATGGAACATGAACCAGGTAACGGTCGGCTTCTTCAAAATCCTTCAGCAGCACATCGGCCCAGGGTAAAAAATGCCCGAACGATTCGTCCGGAAAATAGCGTTTGTAAACATGAAACAGCTCGACCTGCAAGGTAAGCGTGTCGGGAATAACGGCGCCGGCCTGTGACCGGATAAAATCCTGGATGGAAAAAATTTCAGGCATCCAGACCGGCTTTTTAATCTTTGCCGCCAGGGCCCTGCGAAAAAAAAGTCCGGCCCTCCGTGTAGGAAAAACGACGGCTACGGAAGCCAGGTCGTCACCGTGCCCGGCAAGCATTTCATCGGCCAGTTTTTCTAGAAAAGTGTCCATTTACTGATAGAACGGGCAAGATAACCATTCTGAAAGGGTCGTTTATCAAGTAGTTGCCGTTTTTGGTCATAAACATTTAATTCACAAGGTCCTATTTCTTAACTTAGCGAAGCAAATACCGGTACCGTATAATGCCGACAGGAAAAAAAATCTTCTTCATTTTTCTATGTCTTGCCTTTTCATTGGATTGCTTCCCTGGCATTACCAAAAAGGAAGCCGATCCGTATGGCCGTTCCAACCTGCTTTTTATCGAAAATAAGAACCAGTGGGAGCCCTTTATCCGCTACCGCGCCGACCTGAAAGGAGGCCGAGTGTTTTTGGAAAGCAACCGCTTTACTTATGCGTTTTACAACCAGCAAGATGTCGCTGCACTCCATCCCGGTCATGGCTCCATTCCGGATAAGATCCGCATGCATGCCATCCGGGTAACGCTGGCAGGCTCTTCCCCATCCTGCAAAACAGAACCCGGAAACGAAGCCTCCTACCATCACAATTATTTTCTCGGGAACGATGCCACGAAATGGGCTTCGGATGTGAAGCTGTACAAGCATGTGCTGTATAAAAATATTTACAACGGCATCGACCTGGATTTTTACAGCAACCGTTCCGATATCAAATACGATTTTATCGTGAAACCCGGCGCTTCCGTCTCTTCCATTGCCTTGCGTTACGAAGGCGCCGACCGGATGGTACTTGAAGAGGGCAACCTGAAGATATCGACTTCCGTTGGCGACCTCGTGGAACAAAGGCCCTATGCCTACCAGGTGGTAAACGGTGAAAAGAAAGAGGTCCCTTGCTCTTTCAAGCTGACTGAAAATGTGATCCGGTTTATGTTCCCTGCCGGTTACAATAAACGGATTCCGCTCATCATTGACCCCACGCTGGTGTTTTCCAGCTTTACCGGTTCGCAGGCCGATAACTGGGGCTTCACGGCCACCTATGATGCATCGGGAAATGCGTACGGCGGCGGCAACGTAAATTCGTTTGGCTATCCCGTTACGCCGGGAGCATACCAATTAACATACGGAAACGGCGGCAGCGGCGGGAATGGCTGGTCCTGTGACATGGCTATTGCCAAATTCAATTCGTCCGGAACCTCACTACTCTATGCTACCTACCTCGGCGGAAGCAACAATGAACAGCCCCAAAGCCTGATCGTAGATTCAAACAACGACCTTTTTATTTACGGCGTAAGTTATTCAACCAATTTCCCCGTCACGGCAGGCGCATACGACACCTCGCCGAACGGCATGGGCGACATCGTGGTTTGCAAGCTTAGTCCAAATGGCAATGCCCTGCTCGGTTCTACATTTGTCGGGGGAACCAGAGATGACGGCGTGAATACAGCGGCCGGCCTGGGTTCACCCGGACCGATTAAATACAATTATGGAGATGATGCACGGGGTGAAATCGTTCTCGATGCCGCCGGAAATTGCGTAATCGTGACCAGCACCCGGTCGCTGGACTTTCCCGTGCCGGCAGGAGCCTACCAGCCGGCCCTGGCAGGCGGCGGGCAGGATGGCATAATGTTCAAGCTCAACTCATCCCTGACGAACCTGACCTGGGCAACCTACCTCGGCGGAGCAAATATGGATGCCATTTATTCCTGCGTCTTTGATCCGGCAGGCAACATCTATGTGACGGGCGGGACGACCAGCGCTGACTTCCCCGCAACGGCAGGCTCCCTCCATCCTTCCTATATGGGCGGCACGGCCGACGGTTATATCGCCCATCTCAACAGCAACGGAACCGCCATGCTGAATGCTACATTTATAGGCACTGCGGATTACGACCAAACCTTCTTCGTGCAGCTTGATGCCGCCGGAAATGTATTTACGACGGGACAGACGGAAGGAGCTTACCCCGTGAGTTCCGGGGTCTATTCGAATCCCGGCAGCTCGCAGTTTATTCATAAACTCAGTCCGGATCTTTCCGCTGAATTTTTCTCCACCGTTTTCGGTAACGGATCCTCCACACCCAATATGTCGCCTACCGCATTCCTGGTGGACACCTGCGGCAACATCTATGTTTCAGGTTGGGGACGCTGCATTTCGCTGAACGGCATGGCCACGGAATCCGTTTCCGGAATGCCGATTACACCGGATGCCATGCAGAGCACGACGACGGGCTGTGATTTTTATTTTATCGTACTGAGCCGCGATGCCGGCGCTTTGCAGTACGGAAGTTATTTCGGCGGAAATGCCTCCGAAGAACATGTGGACGGCGGCACCAGCCGCTTTGATGCGAACGGCGTGATTTACCAATCCGTATGCGCGGGATGCGGCGGCAATTCCGATTTGCCGACGACGCCCAACGTGGTTTCCAATACCAATGAAAGCAACAATTGCAACAATGCCGTCATTAAAATCCAGTTTAACTTCTCAAAGACAAAAGCACGCGCCGCCGCCACTCCCGCCACCGGGTGCGCACCACTGAACGTGCAGTTTTCAAATACCAGCATTAACGGTATTTCCTATACCTGGGATTTCGACGACGGTTCGCCACGCAGCACGGCATTCAGTCCGCCCCATACGTTCACCACGGCAGGCGTTCACAACGTCATGCTGATTTCACGCAACAACCTTTCCTGCAATATTGCCGACACCGCCTATGTGCCGGTGACGGTTAGCATTGCCCCGCCGGTGGTTGCAGCCATGAATTTGCTGCCTGCACCTACCTGCGATTCCATGTCGCTGCAAACGGCCTTTACCGGCGCGGGAGGCAATTCCTACCTCTGGCGATTTGGAGACGGTGCCACCGCGCGGGGCCTGACTGCACAACATACGTATGCCAATCCCGGGAATTATTTTGTTACCCTTGTCGCGCGGGATACCGTATGCATATCGATCGACAGCGTGACTTCACCGGTTCTTTTCCGTCCCAATGTAGACGCGCAGATTTCCGACGGCGGCATACTCTTCGGTTGCGCCCCGCAAACCATTACATTCCGAAGCCTGAGCCCATCCACCTATCACCCCCAATGGAATTTCGGCGACAATACCTCAGACTCCGGTACGGCAGTGACGCATACCTTCAACAACACAGGCCATTACGTAATCCTGCTGACCGTAACCGATACGGCTACGTGCAATCAAACCGATACGGCCACTTTCAGCCTGGACGTTTATGCCATGCCCAAAGCCGGATTTATGTATGACGTCAAGAATCCCTATTACCCGTCCACCGCTATTACGTTTATTGATACGAGCTTCCAGGCTGCTACCATCCTTTGGGATTTCGGCGATGATTCTTTCGCACAGGATTCCGTGGTAAAGCATGCCTACCGGAAAGGAGGCGCGTACGACATCTGCCTGACGGCCACCAGCCTGGACGGATGCGTGGATTCGCTTTGCCGGACCCTGGTTATTGAGTCGGCAGAAAGCATTTATGTTCCCAATAGCTTTACCCCTAACCATGACGGAAATAACGACTACTTTTTTCCAGTCACCCTGGGAATCCTGGAGATGAAAGTCAGGATATTTAACCGCTGGGGTGTACTCATTACGGAATGGGAAGGTTTGGACGGATCCTGGGATGGCCGGACAGGAGGACAGGAATCTCCGCAGGATGTATACCTGTACCAGATCGATGCCATCGGCTCTATTACACCTGTCATACAAAAAATCGGCCGGGTAACGCTGGTTCATTAATTTTGTTGATCTTTGTTATTGAACACGGGCAGATGGTTAAGAAACTCGTTAAAAAAGACAAGAAAATTGCCGGCGTATGCGGCGGGCTGGGAGCTTACTTTGAAATCGATCCCACGCTCGTGCGTGTATTATTCCTGGCATCCGTACTGATGTTCGGCACGGGCGTACTGCTGTATATCATCCTGGCACTGGTCATGCCCGACGAAGCCGCCTCCTGAACTTTTTTCGCCCTTTTCATGTACCTTGCGGGCGCTTTTTTATGGTGAAGAAAAAATACTTTTTATGGGTCGTAGGTTGTTTCCTGTTTACAGGACTTTCTCATTCTTTCGCCGAAGGTCCGGACAGCACGCAACAAAAAAAAATAAGGATCACCCCTTACCTGCGCTGGGTCAACGAAGAAAGCTTCACGCATGACAGGCTGAAATCATACCAGGTCGATACTTCTATTCAAACGATACACCTGGTAAACAGGATGGAAACGCATTTCCGCTCCTACTTATGCAATAACGGCAGTGCCAGCGACCCCGGACTTTTCACGCTACCGCAATCCGTGATGGCAG
>Ga0315912_10004665_pt1 | contig 12891 bp, 12 predicted proteins | sample VfabasoilMG_FD_204469 | JGI IMG/M metagenome (GOLD analysis project Ga0315912, IMG submission 204469) | Garden soil microbial communities collected in Santa Monica, California, United States - V. faba soil | ecosystem: Environmental > Terrestrial > Soil > Garden | place: USA: California... | reverse complement strand
GGCAGCGGCGGGCATTGACCGACGGACCTCCCCACCGCCGCAGGGTGCGTCTCGGACGCACCGCCGTTGACGGTCGAATCGCAACGAGCCGGTGCGTCCGGGACGCACCCTGCGGCAGGACACAGGCGAATCGTCATGGACACCGATCTGGTACTGCACAACGGCCGCATCACCACGCTCGATCCCGCGCGTCCCGAGGTCCAGGCGATCGCGATCGCCGACGGTCGCATCACGGCGATCGGTACCGACCACGAAGTCCTTGAGAATGCGCCGCCCGCGTCGCGTCGCATCGACCTCGCCGGCCGGCGCGCGATCCCCGGCCTGCACGACAACCACCTGCACATCATCCGCGGCGGCCTGAACTACAACCTCGAATTGCGCTGGGACGGCGTGCGCTCGCTCGCCGATGCCATGGCCATGCTCGCGCGCCAGGTGGCGATCACGCCGCCGCCGCAGTGGGTGCGCGTGGTGGGCGGCTTCAGCGAGCACCAGTTCGCCGAAAGGCGGCTGCCCACGCTCGCGGAGATCAACGCGATCGCGCCGGACACGCCCGTGTTCCTGCTGCACCTGTACGACCGCGCGCTGCTCAACGGCGCGGCGTTGCGCGCGGTGGGCTACACGCGCGACACGCCCGACCCGCCCGGCGGCGAGATCGTGCGCGACACGCAAGGCAACCCGGTCGGCCTGCTCGTGGCGAAACCGAACGCCGCCATCCTGTATGCCACGCTCGCGAAGGGCCCGAAGCTGCCCTTCGACTACCAGCTCAATTCCACCCGCCATTTCATGCGCGAACTGAACCGGCTGGGCGTGACCGGCGCGATCGACGCGGGCGGCGGCTTCCAGAATTATCCCGACGACTACGCCGTCGTGGAGCAGCTCGCACGCGACGGCCAGCTCACCGTGCGGCTGGCCTACAACCTGTTCACCCAGAAACCCAAGCAGGAAAAGGACGACTTCCTGCGCTGGACCGCGAACGCGAAATACCGCCAGGGCGACGAGTACTTCCGCCTCAACGGCGCGGGCGAGATGCTGGTGTTCTCGGCCGCGGACTTCGAGGACTTCCGCCAGCCGCGGCCCGACATGGCGCCCGCCATGGAGGGCGAACTCGAAACCGTGGTGCGCATCCTGGCGGAGAACTGCTGGCCGTGGCGCCTGCACGCGACCTACGACGAGACGATCCGGCGCGCGCTCGACGTGTTCGAGAAGGTCGACCGCGACATCCCGCTCGCGGGCCTGCGCTGGTTCTTCGACCACGCCGAAACCGTGAGCGATTCGAGCCTCGAGCGCATCGCCAGGCTCGGTGGCGGCGTCGCGGTGCAGCATCGCATGGCCTACCAGGGCGAGTACTTCATCGAGCGCTACGGCAAGCAGGCCGCCACGCGCACGCCGCCGTTCAAGCGCATGCTCGAGATGGGCGTGCCGGTGAGCGCCGGCACCGATGCCACGCGCGTCGCCTCCTACAACCCCTGGGTCGCGCTGCGCTGGTTGAGCACCGGCCTGACCGTCGGCGGTGCACGGCTGTATCCGGACGCGCAATGCGTGGATCGCGAGACCGCGCTGCGCATGCTTACCGAGCGCACCGCGTGGTTCTCGAACGAGGATGGCCTCAAGGGTCGCCTCTCGCCCGGCCGCTACGCCGATCTCGCCGTGCTGGATCGCGACTACTTCACCGTCGCCGACGAGGCCATCGCCAACATCAGCGCCGTGCTCACAGTGGTGGGCGGCCGCATCGTGCATGGGTCCGGTGACTACGAACAGCATGCCCCGTCGCTGCCGCCGCCGATGCCGGACTGGTCGCCGGTGCGAACTTTCGGCGGCTACCAGGGCGCGCCGCCGGTGGCACGCGCGTCGAACGCGCCATCGGGCTGCGGCATACACGGACACGCGCACGCGAAGGCGTGGCTGTCGACCCCACCGGCGCACGATGCGCCCGCGTTCTGGGGCGCGCTCGGCTGCTCGTGCTGGGCGTTCTGACCGGTGACGTCGCCGACCCCGGGAACATCCGACACGCGCGAACGCGACGCGGGGCCCTGGGCGCCGTTGTCGCAGCCGATGTTCCGGGCCATGTGGCTGGCGGTGCTGGTGTCGAACATCGGCACCTGGATCAACGACGTCAGCGCGAGCTGGATCATGGCCGAGCGCACCGGCTCGCCCTTGATGGTGGCGATGGTGCAGGCCGCCACCACCGTGCCCATGCTGCTGCTCGCCATCGTCGCCGGCACGCTGGCCGACATCGTGGACCGGCGCCGCTACATGATCGCCGCGCAACTGCTGATGATGGGCGCCGCGACGGGCCTCGCCACGCTCGCGCACCTCGATCGCCTCGATCCCGCCTGGCTGCTCGGCCTGACCTTCGTGGCCGGCGTGGGCGCCGCCCTGGCCGGCCCCGCACAGCAGGCCACCACGCCCGAACTCGTGCCGCGCACGATGCTGCCGGCCGCGATCTCGCTGGGCGGCCTGAGCATGAACATCGCGCGCGCCTTCGGGCCGGCGCTCGGCGGACTCATCCTCGCGAGCTTCGGCGCGGCGTGGTCGTTCACCCTCAACGCGCTCTCCTTCGTCGGCATGCTGGTGGTGCTGCTGCGCTGGCGCCGCGCACCGCGCACCAGCACGCTGCCGCCGGAACGGTTCGCGGGCGCGCTGCGCGCCGGCCTGCGCTACGCCGCGCAGGCGCCCGTGCTGCAGGCCGTGCTGGTGCGCGCCGCCGCGTTCTTCCTGTTCGCCAGCGCCGCCTCCGCACTCATGCCGCTGGTGGCGCAACGCAAGCTCGCCGCGGGACCGTTCGCCTACGGCGCCCTGCTCGGCTGCATCGGGATCGGCGCGATCATCGGTGCGGTGGCGCTGCCCCGCATCCGCAAGCGCCTGGATCGCGATGCCCTGATCTTCGTCGCCACCGGCGCGTACGCCATCTGCATGGTGGCGCTGGCCTGCGTGCCGCGCATCGAATGGCTGTATCCCGCCATGCTCGCCAGCGGCTTCGCCTGGATCGCGGTGCTCTCCTCGCTGCAGGTGGCCGCGCAATCGTCCGTGCCGGCCTGGGTCCGCGCGCGTGCGCTGTCGCTGTACATCGTCGTGTTCTCCGGCGGCATGGCCCTGGGCAGCCTCGGCTGGGGCTGGCTCGCCCAGCACACGTCCCTGCAGACCGCGCTGCTGGCCGCCGCCGCCACCGGCGTCCTCGCCGCCATCGCCACGCAGCGCTACCGCATCGCGGGCGCGGAACAACTGCGCGTCATGCCCTCCGCGCACTGGCCCGAGCCTGCGCCACCCGAGGCCATCGAAGGCGAACGCGGCCCGGTGCTGGTCACAGTCGAATACCGCGTGCGGACCGCCGACCGCCGCGCGTTCCTCGCGCTGATGCAGGAGCTCGGTCGTAGCCGACGGCGCGACGGTGCCCTGCAATGGGGCGTGTTCGAGGACACCGACCATCCGGGCACGTACCAGGAGTACTTCGTGGCCGCGTCCTGGCTCGATCACCTGCGACAGCACGAGCGGGTGACGGAGGAGGAGCGCGCGTTGCAGGAACGGATCCGGTTGCTGCAGACGAGCGAAGGGGGTCCCACGGTTCGTCACTTCGTGGGTGGCGAGCCGGGAACGCCGATCGCCGTGGACCTCCACCCGAACGCGGAGATCGAATCCCGCGTCGCGAAAACCGACTGATCGCGGGCTCGGACTCGAAACTCGGCGCACTGCGTCGAGCACCACGCCGTCGGGGCGCCACGCGCGCGTCGGCGCGAGCGGCACGCGCCCTCCGTACGCGCTCCGTTCATCCGCCCGACGAGTGACATCGGCGAACCGGTGCCCCTCGGGCCGCGCCCTACCCGCCTGCCGGACGAAACCTCCCACCCCCTTGCGCGCCTGCCGCGAGTTCTTCATACTGAACCACATGGTTCAGCATTATTCGGCCCACGTCAACGCGTCCTTCGCCGCCCTCGCCGACGCCACCCGCCGTGGCGTCCTCGACCAGCTCGCGCGCGGCGACGCCTCCATCACCGACCTGGCCGACAAGTTCGAGATGACCCTCACCGGCATGAAGAAGCATGACGGCGTGCTGGAACTGGCCGGCCTCGTGACCACCGAGAAGATCGGCCGCGTGCGCACGTGCCGCATCGGCCCGAGCCGTCTCGAGCGGGAAATGGCGTGGATCGCGCGATACCGCCAGGTGTGGGACGCGCGCTTCGAAGCATTGGACGGCGTCATCGACGAACTCAAGCGAGAGGAGCAGGCCCGTGGTCGCAAGCAGCGAAAATGAATCCCGGCGCACGACGGTGCGCAAGGCGTCCGAGCGCGAAGTCATCGTCACGCGAACGTTCGACGCGCCCGCGCGGCTCGTGTTCGAGGCGTGGTCCAGGCCCGAGTTGTTCCGGAAATGGTGGGTGCCCCGCTCCCTGGGCATGACCCTGCGCTCGTGCGAGATGGACGTGCGCACCGGCGGCACCTACCGCCTGGTGTTCGGCGACGATCCGGCGAACCCGATGGCGTTCTTCGGCAGGTACCTCGAGGTGGTGCCGAACGCGCGCATCGTCTGGACGAACGAGGAAAGCGGCGAGGCGGGATCCGTCACCACCGTGACGCTCGAGGAACGCGACGGCCGGACGCTGCTCGTCATGAGCGAGCTGTATCCCACGAAGGAAGCCCTCGACGAAGCCGGCACCGGCGCACAGGAAGCGATGCACGAGACGTTCGGACAGCTCGACGAGCTGCTCGCCGGGCGATCTGCGCATTGACCGGGCTCGAGGTGGGCCCGGCCGATGACCCGGTCGATCCCACGGCCTTGGCTCGGGTCACTCCAGCGACAGCGTGATGGTGAAGCCCGGCCTGGTGCCGGGCCTCACCGATTCGGGGCCGATGGCATGCCTTGCCCTCCGCGATGGCCGGGTGCAGCCATCATGCGTCGGCGCCGCGCACGGCACGCTGCTGTCGGGTCATGATGTGCACGCAGGCTCGGCCGCTGCCACGCCGGCGCGCCCGGCCAACTGCCGATGCTGTCGCCTGGCGTCGAGCGGTCCAGGGCCAGACACTCCTCGGTGCTCGGGCTGCTACGCTCAAGGGCTCCCAGGACGCCATGACCACCGCGCATCGGAGTGCCGAGACGACGTCGCGACCTGGCACAGTACCGGCGCTACGAGTCGGAGGCTGCCGGTCCGCTGGTCCGACACGTTGCCGTTGGCGATCCTCCGATCATCGAACGCCACAGTGACCCACAACCCCAAGGGGCGAAGCATGAACTGGGATGCCGTCAGTGCCATTGGCCAGGTCGCTGGCACCGTTCTGGTCGGCATCAGCCTGGTGTACCTCGCCATCCAGCTGCGCCAGAACACCGCTGCGCTGAAGTCGTCGACCTTCCTGTCGGTGAGCACGCAGATGGGCTCGAACATGGAGACATTCGCGAGCCTTCCCGAGGTCGCGCCCTTGTTCATCAAGGCGCAGGCGGGCCTGGACGCGCTGTCCGCCGCCGAGCGCGTCCGCTTCGGCTTCCTGATGATGATGGCGTTCCGCCGCGTGGAAACGGTGGTGGTGCAACGCCATCTGGGTGCGATCGATCCGGACCTGACCATCGGCTTCGAACGCTCGGCGATGTCGGGGCTGCGTTCGACGGGCCCGCGCCAATGGTGGGAGACCTCGAAAGGCGGATTCAGCGACCTCTTCTCGGCCTGGGTCGATCGCCAACTGGCAGCGGATCTGCCGACGGCGATGCACGCCGGGCTCGGACTCGAGGTTTCCGATGAACCCTAGGGATTGACGATCAAGCGTCTGAGGCGAGTCGCGACAGTTCGACATCGACAGGGCTCGGAGGCCGAAGTCGGCCAGGGCCGAAAACGCACCTTGCGTCATCGACGCCGGCTCGATCGCGAATCCGAGACCCGGACGAATGGCGCAGGCCGCGACTGCCCCACCCATTCCGTCGAGCCGGGACCCTCTCTGCCCCGTCCCAAGGCGCGAGGATCCACCTGCGAAGCATCGCCGTGCCGGCACGATGGGGACCGCACGCAGGTGCCAATTTCAGCATTCCGATACAAGCGGCGTTCCTTGAACCGGGGCTACCTTTCCCCGGCGGCCGTCCCGCATCGAATCGGAGTACGACATGTTGGGTCTGACCTCAATGGGTGTGGTGCATACCGCCATCAGCCTGATCGCGGTGGCCGCGGGCATCGTGGCCCTGGTGCTGTGCGGGGAGATCTCGCCGCGCACCGGCACGGGCAAGCTGTACATCGTCACGACGGTGCTGACCTGCCTCACCGGCTTCTTCATCTTCCAGCATGGCGGCTTCGGGGTGCCGCATGTCCTGGGCATCGTGACGCTCGCCGTGCTCGGCGTGGCCGGCATCGCGGGCTACACGCAGGCGTTCGGGCGCTCCTCGCGCGCGATCGAGACGGTGGGCTATTCGCTCACCTTCTTCTTCCACATGATCCCGGGATTCACGGAAACCGCGACGCGCCTGCCGGTGGGCGCCCCGCTCGCCTCGGGGCCGGAATCGCCCGGCCTGCAGGCGGCGATCGGCGTGGTGTTCCTGGTCTTCCTGGCGGGCGCGACCTGGCAGGTACGTCGTCTGCGCCGCGGCGGAGCGGCACAGGGCAGCAGTTTCGCGGCGCAGGCGAGGTAGCACGCCATGGGCGCCATGGGTGGCGGCGTATCGCCCGCCGGCCAGCACGAGGACGCCAACCGGAGCGTGACCTTCGTGGTGGAACACCGCGTACGCGCCGCATCCTTGGCGCGATACGAGCGGTGGCTCGGCACCATCATGGCGCGTTGCGCGCAGTATCCGGGACACCTCGGCGTGCAGGTGATCCGGCCGCCGCCGGGCGGCAACGACTACGCGATCATCGTGCGCTTCGCGAGTTGGACCGATGCGCGCCGCTGGGCGACGTCGGACGACCGCAGGCAACTGCTCGCCGAGATCGCCGACGACCTGGAGCGGGAGGATCGCACCCACTTCCACCCCGGCGTGGCATTCTGGTTCACGCCCGGCGGCAAGCGCGCGCCGGGTTGGAAGCAATGGTTGATCACGACGTCGGTGATCTGGCCGCTCACCATGGTCGTGCCGCCGCTGTTCGACCCGCTGTTCGCCGCCGTCCCCGCGCTCGGGGCCTGGGGCGTCAGCCACGGCGTGCTGGCGGCCACCATCGTCGCGCTCGTGGTGTTCATCGTGATGCCGAACGTCGAGCGGGCGGTATCCGGATGGCTGTATCGCTGAGCATGCGAAGGCGTAGGCTAGTGCCGACGCCCGGGTCGCGCTCCACCCCACCCTGCGAGAGGATGTCCCGATGTATGCCACCCGAATCGACCTGCCCGTCGCCCTGCGCGAGCAGGTGATCCCCGAGCTCCAGGCGCGCCTCGCGATGGCCGTGGACCTGTTCACGCAGGTCAAGCAGGCGCACTGGAACGTGAAGGGACCGACGTTCATCGCGCTGCACGAATTGTTCGACAGGATCGCCGAGATCGTCGAGGAGCACGGCGACACGCTCGCCGAGCGCATCACGGCCCTGGGCGGGCGTGCCGACGGCACCGCGCGGGTGGTGGCGGCGCAGTCGGGCTTGCCGGAGTATCCGACCGAGGGCGACAGCGGTCGCGCCCACCTCGAGGCGGTCGCGGAGCGGCTCGCGGCCTTCGGTCGATCCGTGCGCGCGGGCATCGACCGCGCGTCGGCCTTGGGCGACGCGGACAGCGCCGACCTGTTCACCGGCATCTCGCGCGAAATCGACAAGCAGTTGTGGTTCGTCGAGGCGCACCTGCAATCGGATCGGTGATGCCGCGCCGATCCCCGTACCGGAGACCTGCATGAAGACCCTGAATCGCGTCGCCATCCTCGGCGGCTCCCGCATCCCCTTCGCGCGGCAGAACACGGCGTACGCCGATGCCAGCAACATCGAGATGCTCACCGCCGCGCTCCGGGGCGTGGTCGAGCGCTACGGGCTCCAGGGCCAGCGCCTGGGCAACGTGGTGGCCGGTGCCGTGCTCAAGCACTCGCGCGATGCGAACCTGACGCGCGAAGCGGCGCTCGACAGTGGCCTCGCGCCGGAGACGCCGGCGTTCGACGTGCAGGAGGCCTGCGCCACCTCGATCGAGAGTTCGCTGGTGGTGGCGAACAAGATCGCGACGGGGCAGATCGACTCGGGCATCGCCGGCGGCGTGGACTCCGCCTCCGATGCGCCCATCGCCGTGGGCGAGAAGCTGCGCCGGCTGATCCTGCAGTTGAATCGCGCGAAGACGTTCGGCCAGCGCCTGGGCGTGCTCGCGAAGCTTCGCCCGGGCATGCTCTCTCCGTCGATCCCGAACGTGAACGAGCGCCGCACCGGCATGAGCATGGGCGAGCACTGCGAGGCGATGGTGAAGCAGTGGCGCATCCCGCAGCGGGCGCAGGACGAACTCGCGCTGGCCAGCCACCTCAACGCGGCACGCGCGTACGACGAGGGCTTCTTCGCCGACCTGATCGTCCCGTTCCGGGGCCTGTCGCGCGACAACAACCTGCGCGCCGATTCCACGCTGGAAAAGCTCGCGAAGCTCAAGCCCGCGTTCGACAAGAGATCGGGCAAGGGTACGCTCACGGCCGGCAATTCCACCCCGCTCACCGATGGCGCGAGTGCCGTGCTGCTCGCGAACGAGGCCTGGGCGGCCGCGCGCGGGCATGCGCCGCAGGCCTGGCTGGTCGATGGCGAGACCGCGGCCGTGCGCTTCTTCGGCGAGAACCCCGAAGGCCTCCTGATGGCGCCCGCGCACGCCGTGCCCCGGTTGCTCGCGCGCAACGGGCTCACGCTGCAGGACTTCGACTACTACGAGATCCACGAGGCCTTCAGCGGCCAGGTGCTGTGCACGCTCGCCGCCTGGGAAAGCGCGGACTACTGCCGCGACTCGCTCGGCCTGGCCGCGCCGCTCGGCGCCATCGATCGCGCCAAGCTCAACGTCAACGGCGGATCGGTGGGCCTGGGCCATCCCTTCGCCGCCACCGGCGCGCGCATCATCGCCTCGGCCGCGAAGCAGCTCGCGATGCATCGCGCCAAGACCGGTCGCGCGGGGCGCACGCTGGTCTCGGTATGTGCTGCCGGAGGATTGGGCGCGACGGCGATACTGGAAGGGTGAGCGCAGGCATCGCGCGGGATCGTCCCGGCACGACGATGCGCGGGCCTTGCGCAGTGCTACCGTGGGTAGCCGCGCCGGCATCGCACCGCCAGGGATCCCTGTCGACATGAACGCGTCCGAGCCCGCCGTCGAACATCGCGAGCAGCTGATCCACGTGCTCTCGGAGGCCTCCGAGATCGAGCACGGCCTGATGTGCTGCTACCTGTACGCGGCCTTCAGCCTCAAGCGCTCGGATCCGGCGTGGTCGGCCGAGGAGGCCGAGGCGGTCGCGAGTTGGCGTCGCGAGCTGCTCTCCATCTCGCGCGACGAGATGCTGCACCTCACCATCGTGTCCAACGTCCTGAACGCCGTGGGCGGCGCGCCGCATCTGTTCCGGCAGAACTTCCCGGTGTTCGCCGGCTACCACCCCTCGGGCGTGGTGTTGTTCCTGGCGCCGTTCTCGCGCGCCACGTTGGAGCATTTCGTGTACATGGAGCGCCCGGAAGGATCGCAGGACCTCGATGGCGCGGGCTTCGAACCGACGATGCAGTACGAGCGCCGGCGTCGCGCCGGCACGCTCGTGCCGTCGGCCATGGACTACGGAACGGTGGGGCAGCTCTACCAGAGCATCTCGGACGGGCTCGCGGAGCTTGCCGGGAGGCTCGGACCGCAAGCGCTCTTCATCGGCGATCCTCGCCTGCAACTGGATGCAGGCACGCTCGGATTGTCCGGCCTGGATCCGGTCACCGACCTCGCGTCCGCGCAAGCGGGCATCCAGCGCATCGTCGCGCAGGGCGAAGGCAGCACGGGCCGGGATCCGGAGAGCCACTACGCCCGCTTCAGTGCCGTGCTGCACGAGTACCTCGCGCTCACCGAACGCAATCCGTCATTCGCGCCCGCCCTGCCCGCCGCCACGCATCCGGTGATGCGTTGGCCCGCCGACGCCGTGCGACGCGTGCACGTGGTGCTGGAACCCGCCGCCTCGCTCCTGGACCTGGCGAACGGCCTCTACGCGCTGATGCTGCGTGCGCTGGAGACCCTGCTCTCCCCCGTGGCGTTCGATCCGGCCATCCGGCCGTTGGCCGCGGAGCTCGCCACCGACGCGATGCGCTTCCTGACCCCGATCGCGGAGCGCCTGGCGAGCCTGCCGGCGAATCCCGCGCATCCGGGCGTGAATGCGGGCCTGAGTTTCGCCATGTCGCGCTCCCTGCGGAACCTGCCCGATCCGCGCGCAGCCGTAGCCGTGCTGTCGGAGTGGTGCGACGGACTCGCGCGCGAATGCGCGCGCCAGCAGGATGTCCTGCCTGAGGTGTTGCATCGCGCCGCGGCAGGTTTCCAACGCTATGCGACGACGCTGCGGGAACTGGCCGATCGGGTGCCCGCGGCGGCGGTACCGATTCCGGCATCGGGCGGGTCGGGCGACGCGGCAGCGCCCGCGTCGGTCGCGGCGGATGCCGCGGATGCGGAAGCCGGATCCGGCGACGTCGAAGTCGCGGTCGGCCGGGACCTCACCGTGTACTTCGAGGCGAAGCGCTGCATCCACTCGCGCCACTGCGTGCTCGAGGCGCCCCAGGTGTTCCTCGCGAACACGCCGGGCGAGTGGATCTTTCCCGATCGCGCATCGACCGAACACCTGCTGCACGTGGCGCGGAGTTGCCCCTCGGGCGCGATCCGCTACCGCCGAAGCGACGGCGGCGCCGACGAAGCGCCGCCGCCCGTGAACGAGATGCGCGTGCGCGAGAACGGCCCGCTCGCCGTGCACGCGGAACTCCACCTGCACGGTGCGGCGCGCCAGGATTTCCGCGCGACGCTGTGCCGCTGCGGGGCGTCCCGGAACAAGCCCTATTGCGACGGCAGCCACGTCGCGGCGTCCTTCACCGCCAGCGGCGAACCCGCGACCGTCTCGGCCGATCCCCTGGCGTTGCGCGACGGACCGCTGACCGTCACGCCGATCGAAAATGGTCCGCTGAAGGTCGAGGGCAACCTGGAGCTCTGCGCGGGCACCGGACGCACGGTGCTGCGTTGCACGCGCACGCGGCTGTGCCGGTGCGGGCAGTCGGGCAACAAGCCGTTCTGCGACGGCTCCCACACGCGCGTGGGCTTCGTCGCGCCGGGCGCGTAGTCCCGCGTCGCGCGTCACCCCCAGGCATCGCGCCGCGACTGTCGCGCTACGCGCCGGGCCAAGCGCGCATGGCGAGCGCCGCGGTGGCCTCGAGCGCCTCGCGCGTCGCGCCATCCCGGGCCTGGACCGTCATTCCCTGCATGACCGTCATGTAGTACTTCGCAAGGGCCGCGGCGTGCGTGCCGGCTGGCAGTTCGCCCACCTCGATGCCGCGCTCGATCCTGGCGCGGATGCGCGCTTCGGAGGCGATCCGCCGCTGCTTCAGCGATCGCTGCAGGTGGACCGACCCGTCCGAAACGACCAGGGTGGAGGTGACGATCATGCAGCCCGGCGGATGCGACTTGCGCGTCATCTCGTGCGCCGACCCCCAGAGCAGGGCCTCGATCGCCGCGCGCGCCGTCGCGGATTCGGCCAGGATGCGCGCGGAATTCCCGGCGCCGCACTGGTACCGCTCCACGGCCTCGAGGAAGAGTCGTTCCTTGTCGCCAAATGCGGCGTACAGGCTCGGTGGGCGGATGCCCAGCGCCTCGGTCAGGTCGCTGATCGAGGTCGCTTCGTAGCCTTGCCGCCAGAACAGCTGCATCGCGCGTTCCAGCGCGGCGTCGCGGTCGAAGGCCCGGGGTCTTCCGCGCGCGCGCCGAGCACCGGGGAGGCGTGTATTCATAGCGATCGATAATAAATTGCTTGACCGGTGCGCACCATGGGAATATTGTGTATCGAACGATACATATATATCACGGCCGCCCGCGCCGGCATGGTGCCGTGGACGTCGAGGCGTCGATCCGGAGGCAACGCATGAACACGACAAGGCTGTCAGGCAAGGTTGCATTGGTCACCGGCGGCAGCAGCGGCATCGGCCTGGCGACCGCGAAGCGCTTCGTGGCGGAAGGCGCGCATGTCTACCTCACGGGGCGGCGCGAGCCGGAACTGGACGCGGCGGTCCGGGAGATCGGCGCCAGCCACGCGACGGGCATCCGCAGCGACGTGTCCAGGCTCGACGACCTCGATCGCGTGTACGACGCCGTCGGGCGGCAGCATGGCCGGCTCGACGTGCTGTTCGCGAATGCCGGCGGCGGCTCGCTCGCACCCCTGGGCGAGATCACCGAAGAGCACTTCGATCGCACCTTCGGCACCAACGTCCGCGGCCTGCTGTTCACGGTCCAGAAGGCGCTGCCGCTGATGCCGCGCGGGGCGTCGATCGTCCTGGCGGCCTCGACGACATCGATCAAGGGCACGCCTGCCTTCAGCGTCTACAGCGCGACCAAGGCGGCCGTGCGTTCCTTCGCGCGGAACTGGAGCCTGGATCTCAAGCCCCGCGGCATTCGGGTCAACGCCATCAGCCCGGGCGTGGTCCCGACGCCGGGATACGACCACCTGGGACTCAGCGCAGAGCAGATCCGGGGATTCATCGACAGCCAGGCGGCGAACATCCCCCTCGGCCGCGTCGGGACGCCGGACGAGATCGGCAAGGCCGTGCTGTTCCTCGCATCGGACGACAGCAGTTTCGTCAACGGCGTGGAGCTGTTCGTCGACGGCGGGATGGCGCAGATCTAGCGGGCGGCCGCAGTCGTGGCATCGCAACGGCGCCCTGCCCCACCGGCATCGAACGCGCGCGCAGCAACACCGCAGCGACCGCGTGGGACGCCACCGTCACCGGGGCCTCGGCACGCCGGCGCGATCCGCGTTCGCGGAGGGCTCTCCGTTTCCGCGCTCAC
>Ga0315912_10004664_pt1 | contig 12891 bp, 8 predicted proteins | sample VfabasoilMG_FD_204469 | JGI IMG/M metagenome (GOLD analysis project Ga0315912, IMG submission 204469) | Garden soil microbial communities collected in Santa Monica, California, United States - V. faba soil | ecosystem: Environmental > Terrestrial > Soil > Garden | place: USA: California... | reverse complement strand
GGGCTCGCGTTCGCCTACGACGACCACAACCGGATGACCGAAGCCACGGTGTCCTCGGTGCTCCAGGCGAGCTATGCGTACAACGGCCAGGGCCAGCGGGTGAAGAAGGTGGAGGCGACGGGGGACGAGCGGACGGTCATCTTCCACTATGGCCTGAGTGGCGAGCTGATCGGGGAGACGATCTACGACGACGGGGGCGCAAAGATCGGGGAGAGGGACTATCTCTGGCTCGACGATCTGCCGGTGGCGCAGTCGGAGAGGACGTTCTCGGGATCGACCGTCACGAGCGACATGTTCGTGTACCTGCACGCGGATCAGTTGAACACGCCGAGACTCGCGACCGACGGCGTCGGTGATGTGGTCTGGCGGTGGGATAGCGATGCGTTTGGCATCGGCGACGCGGATCTCGATCCGGACTCAGACACAAACGACGTTAGCGTTCGGCTCCGGTTCCCTGGGCAGTACTACGACGAGGAGACCGGGCTCCATTACAACTACTTCCGGGATTACGACGCGGCCACTGGGCGATACATCCAGAGCGATCCGATCGGGTTGGCTGGCGGGTCAAACACGTACGACTACGCGCTCGCCAATCCGGCGAATTACACGGATGCCTTCGGTCTTTTCACGTTGTCTGACGCTAGGAGCAGCTTGCGGCACCGAGGCGTTACGGCGCATGGACGTGGACACCGAAGGTATTCTGATACGCAGGTCTTCAATGAGTGGCTGAGACTCGAAAGAGCAGAAACCGAATGGCTGGATGAACTTCCGAGATGTCCTGAAAGCCTATCGTGCGAAGACGGGATGTGGCAAGTCGACGGCGACGTGTGGCAGGCGCCGGAAGAAGCCAACCCATTACATCCAGGAGCTACATGGGAAATGAGATCGCATCCCACTCCTGGCGGGCACTCAAATCAATGCTCATTTGACCAGTTGCGCCGACTAATGCGGAGCATTCCGGCTGCCGGGACTGCGGACTATCGAGCTTGCCCGAGAATACCGGAGTGTTTACCCCACCTAATTCACGACGTCTTGCCATTTAATCTGGCAACACGATTGGGAAGAGTAACTGACTACTACGGCGTAAGGCCGACAATGTGAGCTGACAATGTTTGGTAGATTCGCAGCAATCGTCGCTTTTGTATTCGCATGCGCAGCCGCTTACTGGTGGGAATCTCTTCTTTCTCCGACGGTTACTTCCAGGGTTGAAGTCGCCGCATTCATTGCTGTATTGGCCTTAGTCAGTGCCGCGGTAGCGGTGTGTTGCCTATATGTTATCGGTCGACTCGTGCCCGCTGTGCATACTAGATCTGGCTTGTATCTTCTGATTGCGCTACCGATTGCGATGGTCGTTTTGATCATCCTGGGAGCCACGTTAGACTTGCTGTTCACTGTTACGTAGTTCGCCTGTGCCGTGTGCCGCGAAACACAGACTGCGATCACGCGTGAGGTCGACGACGCTGACGGTTGCGGATGCTGTGACCTACGAGCCCTTCGGTCCCCTGAACGGCCTGACCTTCGGGTTGCCGCGAACCACCTGATGCAATCAGGCTTGCGGTCGCAAATACTTGGCACTTCCTCCTGCCTGCACGGTCTCACTCCCGTCGGCCGGATCCCCTTGAATCCCCGGCTTATGGTTAGAATGCCCGGCCATGCAAATAAAAAATGCCTTGCTGCTCCCCCTCGTCTTCGCTGCCCTTCCGGCGGCTGCCCAGGACGCCACCTGGAACTCGACACTGGAACGCATCGCGAGCGCCGTCGTCTCGATCCGCATCGACAGCCCGCGGGCCTTCGACACCGAGCGTAACGTCTCGAGCCAGGCAACCGGTTTCGTCGTCGACGCCGAGCGCGGCCTGATCCTCACGAACCGCCATGTCGTGACGCCGGGCCCGGTTCGCTCGCAGGCGATCTTCCTGAACCAGGAAGAAGTCGACCTCGAGCCCGTCTATCGCGATCCCGTCCACGACTTCGGCTTCTACCGCTACGATCCCGCGGCGCTCCAATTCATCGAGCCCGCCGAGCTCGCGCTCGCGCCCGAGGCGGCGCTCGTCGGCCGCGAGATCCGCGTCGTCGGCAACGACGCCGGCGAGCAGCTTTCGATCCTCGCGGGCACGATCGCCCGCGTCGACCGCCAGGCGCCCGACTACGGCCCCGGCAGCTACAACGACTTCAATACCTTCTATATACAGGCGGCCTCGGGCACCTCGGGCGGCTCCTCGGGCTCGCCCGTCATCGACATCGAGGGCCAGGCCGTCGCCCTCAATGCCGGCGGCGCCTCACAGGCCGCCACGAGCTTCTTCCTGCCGCTCGACCGCGTCGTCGTCGCCCTCGAGGCAATCCGCCAGGGCCGGCCCGTTCCGCGCGGCACGCTGCAAACCGAATTCGTACACAGGCCCTATGCCGAGCTACGGCGTCTCGGCCTCGATCGCGGCACCGAAGAGCGCATGCGCGAGGCCTTTCCGGGCCAGACGGGACTGCTGACCGTTCAGAGCGTCCTGCCGGGATCCCCGGCGGCCGGTGCGCTCGAGACCGGCGATATTCTGATCTCCGTCGACGACGAGCCCATCGCCGAGTTCGTTCCGCTCGCCGAATTTCTCGACGCCAGCGTCAACGGCACCGTCAGCGTGCGCATCGAGCGCGGCGGCGAACTGCTGCAGCGCGAGCTGGCCGTCACCGACCTCCACAGCATCACGCCGGCCGAGTTCATCGAGTTCGGCGATGGCGTCTTCCACGAGCTCTCGTACCAGCAGGCGCGGCATTTCTACCGTCCGGTCGGCGGCATCTACGTCGCCAATCCCGGCTACATCTTCGGCACGGCCGCGATTCCGCGCGCGAGCCTGATCACCGAGTTCGACGGCCGGCCGGTCGCCTCGCTCGACGATTTCGAGGCCGTCGTGACCTCGATCGCCGAGGGCGCACAGGTCCGCGTCCGGTTCCTCACGCTCGAGGATCCGCGCACCGAACGCCAGCGTATCCTCAACAACTTCAGCGGCTGGTATCGCGGCGTCCGCTGCGCGCGCGACGACGCGACGGGCGAATGGCCCTGTCGCGACCTTGCGCTCAGCACCGAGAAGGCCCGCCTCGAGCCGCAGGAGACGACCTTCCCGCCGCAGCGCGAGCCGCACGTGAGCGCGATCCTGCCGTCGCTCGTGCTCGTCAACTTCAGCATGCCCTACACCGTGTCGGGCGTCTCCGATCGTTACTACTACGGCACGGGCCTCGTCGTCGACGAGGAGCGCGGCTGGGTCGTCGTCGACCGCAATACCGTGCCCGTTGCCATGGGCGACGTGCAGATCACGTTCGCCGGCTCGATCGAGGTCCCGGGGCGTGTCGAATACGTGCATCCCCTGCACAATCTCGCCGTCGTCTCCTACGATCCGGAACTGATCGGCGACACGCCTGTGCGCGCCGCGCGTTTCGGCGACGCCGTCTTCGAGACCGGCGACGACGTCGCCGTCGTCGGACTGACGCCGACGCACGAGATCATGTCGCAGTGGAGCCAGGTCGCCTCGGTCAGCCAGCTGACGCTGCCGGTCTCGCGCACGCTGCGTTTCCGCGATGCGAATCTCGAGGCCGTGGACCTCGTCAACGGCCCGACGAATTTCGACGGCGTCATCGTCGACGCCGAGGGCCGCGCGCTCGCGGTCTGGGCGAGTTTCGCCTACCAGGCGGGCCGCGACATGACGCAGATCAACATGGGCATCCCGGCCGATCTCGTCGTCGACATGCTGGACTCGATGCGTGCCGAGGAGCCGCTGCGCTCGCTCGAGGTCGAGTGGCAGCTCTCGCCGCTCGCCGCGGCGCGCAAGCTCGACCTGCCCGAGGACTGGGCGCGACGTTTTGAGGCGGCGGATCCCGAGCGGCGCCAGGTGCTGTCGGTCGCGAATACCGTGGCCGGCGCGCCGGTCTCGGAAGTGCTGCGTGTCGGCGACCTGCTGCTCAGCGTCGACGGCGAGGCCGTCAACTCCTTCCGCGGCCTCGAGCGGGCCACGCAGAAGGAATCCGTCGAGATCGTCTATCTGCGCGGCGGCGTCGAGCAGACGGCGAACGTCGCGACAGTGGCGCTGAACGGCGTCGACATCGACCGTGCCGTGCTCTGGGCGGGCGCGCTGCTGCAGGCGCCGCATCGCGAGCTCGCGGTGCAGCGCGGCCTCAATGGCGGCGGCGTCTACGTCGCGTACTACAACTTCGGCTCGCCGGCGAGCCGCGGCGGATTGCTGGCGGGAAGGCGCATCGCCGCGCTCAATGGCATCCCGACGCCCGACGTCGACAGTTTCATCGCCGCCGTGCGCGCGATCGGCGACGTCGAATCGGTGCGGCTCAACACGGTCACCTTCAACGAGGTGCCCGAGGTCATCACGCTCGAGCTCGATGAGCAGTACTGGCCGGCCTATGAGGTTCGGCGCGTGAACGGCGAGTGGCAGCGGCAGGGGATCCTTCAGTAGAAGCGTTGGCGAATCCCGGTGCCGGCCGATGACAGGTGGGCGCTGGCTCAGACAGTCCTCGCGCGCCGGGTAGGCGCGCTGCGGAACTCGCCTTCGCCCACCTGTCATCGGCCGAGACCGGGATGCCGGCGGCATCGGGTGGGGAAGAGGGCGGGAGTTCTCTTCTGCGCGGCGACGCACCCGCCATGTCACGTCGTGGTTTGCAGGTGCTCCGCCAGTATCTCGATCGAGTCGATTGGAGCCTCGCAGCTTGTGCCGCGGCAGAGATAGGCGACGGGCCGGCCCGTCGCGGCGCGCGTCGCGAGCAGGCCGGGCAGCTTTCCGCAATCGTCGGGAATGAAGAAGCTCAGGCGCCCCGGCGCGTGAGCGCTCTCGATGCGCTGCCGCCATGCCTCGATCCCGGTTTCCGGTCCGCGCACGATCAGCAAGGTTGGCGGCTCCAGCTGGCGGTCGAGCGCGGCGAGCAGGCTCGCATGCGCCTCCGGGTAATGCCCGACGTTGACGAGCGCTGACCGAACCGTCCCTGCCGCGGCTTCGAGGTAGCGCGGCTCGCCGAGCAGATGCCCGAGCGTGTCGAGCACGAGCGCCGCCGTGCCGTTGCCCGAGGGCAGGGCCTCGTCGGCGAGCGACTTCGGGCGGTGGATCAGTTTCTCGTGATCGTCCGCGGTGAAGAAGAAGCCGCCGTTCGGGTCGGCGAAATGCGCGAGCATGGCCTCGGCGAGCTCGACGGCGAAACGGAGATCCTCAGCGCGGAACCGCCACTGCAGCAGCTCGACGAGGCCCGCGGCGAGCAGCGCGTAGTCGTCGAGATAGCCCGCGAAACGCGCGCGGCCGTCCTTCCACGTGGCCTTGAGCCGGCCGTCCTGCCAGAGCTCCCGGCGGATGAAGTCGAGCGCCGCGACGGCCGCGTCGCCGAGCGCAGGATTGCCGAGCCGCCGCGCCGCCCGCGCGAGATTCGCGATCAGCAGCCCGTTCCAGCTCGTCAGGATCTTGTCGTCGCGGCCGGGCGGAACGCGGCGACTGCGCGCCTCCAGAAGCTTGCGGCGCGCGTTTTCGATCGCCTCACCGCCCGCGCCGAACGGCAGTACCCGCGATCGCGGCTGCAGATGCCAGGCATGGCCCTCGAAGTTGGGCGGCCCGTCGAGGCCGAAATACAGCGTGGCGGCCTCGCGCTCGGCGGCGTCGAGCAAGCTCTCGAAGTCCTTGCGGACGAAGGTGTAGTACTTGCCTTCCTCGCCCTCGGAATCGGCATCGAGAGTCGCATAGAAGGCGCCGCCCGGCGCGCGCATGTCGCGGAGCAGCCAGGCGGCGGTCGATTCGGCCGCGCCGGCGTAGAGCGGCTCGCCGGTGACGGCATGCGCGTCGGCGTAGAGCCCGAGCAGCGCGGCGTTGTCGTAGAGCATCTTCTCGAAATGCGGGATGCTCCATTCGGCGTCGACGCAGTAGCGGTAGAAACCGCCGGCGAGATGATCGAAGAGCCCGCCGCCGGCCATCGCAGTCAAGGTCGTCCGGACAACGCGCATCGCACCCGCATCCTGCGGTGCCAGAGCCAACAGCAAGCTGAGCTCGGCCGAGTGCGGGAACTTGGGCGCCCCGCCGAAGCCGCCGTTGGTCGCGTCGAAGGATTCACCGAGTCGCCGCCGTGCCGTCTGCCGGTAGCCCAGGTTGGGCGCCAGGCGGTCGGGCGCGGGCTCCGTCGAGCGCCCCAGCGCGTCGAGCAGCTGCCAGGAATTGCTGGCGATCTCCGCGCGGTGCCGGTGGAAGTACTCCGCGACGCGCGTCAGCACCTCGCGGAAGGAGGGCATACCATATCTTGGCTGCGGCGGAAAATAGGTGCCCGCGAAGAACGGCCACTGCTCCGCGGGTGTCAGGAACACCGTCAGCGGCCAGCCGCCGGCGCGGCCGGTCAGGAGCTGCTGGCTCGACTGGTAGATGCGGTCGAGGTCGGGCCGCTCCTCGCGGTCGACCTTGATGTTGACGAAGAGCGTGTTCATGAGCCCGGCCGTCTCGTCGTCCTCGAACGACTCGTGCGCCATGACGTGACACCAGTGGCAGGCCGAGTAGCCGATCGAGAGCAGGATCGGCTTGCCGGTCGCGCGCGCCCGCTCGAGGGCCTCGGGCCCCCAGGGCAGCCAGTCGACGGGATTGTCCTTGTGCTGCAGCAGATAAGGGCTGGTCTCGTGCTGCAGGGCATTCGTCATCGCCGGACTATAACGGTTCCGGCCGCCATTTCGAAAAAAGGCGCGCGACCCTTTTTGGTATTCTGCGCGGCGCCGTGTTCGAATTTCCCGAATTCAACAAGATCGCCTTCGAGATCGGTCCCGTCGCCGTCCGCTGGTACGGGATCAGCTACGTCCTGAGCTTCATCGCGGGATGGCTCGGGCTGCGCTGGCGCGCGCGCACGCCCTGGAGCCCGATCTCGTCCACCGCGGTCGAGGACCTCGTCTTTTACGTCTCGCTCGGCGTCATCATCGGCGGCCGCATCGGCTACGTGCTGCTCTACATGGTCTTCTACGAAATGCCGGAGCTGATGGCTGCGCCCTGGAAAGTCTTCTACATCTGGGAAGGCGGCATGTCCTTCCACGGCGGCCTCATCGGCGTGATCGTCGCGATGGCGCTGTTCGCGCGGCGCCGGAAGCTCGGCTTCTTCGTCGTGGCCGATTTCGTCGCGCCCTGGGTGACGCCGGGGCTGTTCTTCGTGCGCATCGCCAATTTCATCAACGGCGAGCTCTGGGGCAAGGTCACGGACGTGCCCTGGGCTGTCGTCTATCGCGGCCAGCCTCTGCATCCGAGCCAGCTCTACGAGGCCCTGCTCGAGGGCCTCGTCATGTTCCTGATTCTTGTGCCCTGGACGCGGAAGCCGCGGCCGCCGATGGCGGTCTCGGGTCTGTTCCTGCTGCTCTATGGCCTGTTCCGCATCGGTGTCGAGTTCGTCCGCGTGCCCGACGACGGGACGTACCTTGCCTTTGGCTGGCTCACGCGCGGCATCCTCTACTCGGTGCCGATGGTGATCCTCGGCGCCGTGCTGCTCGTGCTCGCTTATCGCCGACCGGCGCAGGGCAAAACCGTAGCCGCATGAAGCAGTATCTCGAGCTGCTGCGGACGATCGTCGACAAGGGCGTCGAAAAGGGAGACCGCACCGGCACGGGCACGCTCTCCGTCTTCGGCCACCAGATGCGCTTTCCGCTCGACGCGGGCTTCCCGCTCGTCACGACGAAGAAGCTGCACCTGAAGTCTATCGTCCACGAGCTGCTCTGGTTCCTGCGCGGCGACACCAATGTCGCCTATCTGCATGAGCACGGCGTGACGATCTGGGACGAATGGGCCGACGAGCAGGGCGAGCTCGGCCCCGTCTATGGCGCGCAGTGGCGCGCCTGGCGCACGCCCGACGGCGGCCACATCGACCAGATCGAACGCTCGCTCAAACTGCTGCGCGAGGATCCCGATTCACGCCGCAATATCGTCAGCGCCTGGAACGTCGCGGATCTGCCGGACATGGCGCTCTCGCCTTGTCATGCGCTCTTCCAGCTGCATGTCACGCAAGGGAAGCTGTCGTGCCAGCTTTATCAGCGCAGCGCCGATGTATTCCTTGGCGTGCCGTTCAACATCGCTTCATACGCCTTGCTGACGCACATGCTCGCGCAGCAGGCCGATCTCGAGGCCGGCGAGTTCATCTGGACGGGCGGCGACTGCCACCTCTATCTCAATCACCTCGAGCATGCGCGGGCGCAGCTCGAACGCGAGCCCAAGCCTCTGCCGCGGCTCAGGATTCTGCGCCGGCCCGGGAGCATCTTCGACTACCGCTATGAGGACTTCGTTTTCGAGGGGTACGTGGCCCACCCGCCGATTCGGGCAGCGATTGCGGTTTGAGGCTGAACAGCCACTTTCGGGGTCGACGCTAGAGCCTTGATTCGACAAGCTGGCCGGCACGGGCCAGCGCCGCCGTCGTATCCCCGGTCGCCAGGGCTTCCTCCAGAATTCCGGCCTGAATCCGCCCCCGCCGCTCGGCTTCGGCGTAGGGAATTTCGGGGTGGAACATCACCATCGAATAGCGCGGCACGAAGCGCCCCGGGAAACGTCGCTCGAGCTCGAAGGCGAGCTGCGCGCGACGCTCGAAGGCGGGATCGCGAACAAAGTCGCGCATTTCTACGTAGTTCTCGAGCGCCATCGCCGCGATCGCGCGGGAATTGTCGCGCCGCTCAGCCTCGAAGCGAGCGCTGACCCAGGGCCAGTCCGGCCCGATCTCACCGAGCAGCCGGTCGAGGCAGGCGCAGTCCTCGAAGGCGGCGTTCATGCCCTGGCCGTGGAACGGCACGATCGCGTGGGCTGCGTCGCCGACGAGCAGTATGTGTCGGCCGCCGCCGGCCGCGTGGCTCCAGGGATGACAGTGCACGGTGCCGAGTGTCCCGACGGGCCGCGAGGCGTACTCGCGCTCGAGATCGGGCAGCAGCGGCAGCGCGTCGGGAAACTGCGCGGCGAAGAACTGCCGCACGCTCGCTGCAGTCATCGAGTCGAAACCCGGCGCGCCGCGCTGCGGCAGGAACAAGGTCGTCGTGAACGAGCGGTCGAGGTTCGGCAGCGCGATCAGCATGAAGCCGCCGCGCGGCCAGATATGTAGGCCTTCGGGATCGAGCGCAAAGCTGCCGTCGGGACGCGCTGGTATCAGCAGCTCCTTGTAGCCGTGATCGAGCAAGTCTTCGCTCGCCTGGATGCGGCCCGCGGCCGCGAGCTCGCGCCGGACGATCGAGCCCGCGCCGTCGGCCGCGAGCAGCCGGTCGGGCCGGATCGTCGTCTCGCCGGCGGGCGACCTGAGCCGCAGTCGGTGCGTCGTCGCATCGAAGCCGACGCATTCGTGGCCGAAGCGGTAGTCGATGCCGCCGCGTTCGCGCGCGAGCCGTTGCAGCCTGTCGTTGAGCGCCGAGCGCGAGACCGACCAGATGCACTCGTTCGCGGTCTGCCCGTACGGTAGAAATTTCGTCGCGCCGTCCGTCTCATGCACGATGCGCCCGCGCATCGGCAGCAGCAGGGGCCGGATCGCCTCGAGCGCTTCGACCTGCTCGAGCGCGCGCATGCCGCGCGCGGCGAGTGCGAGGTTGATCGAGCGTCCGCCGGAGTCCGGCGCTGAGTGGCTCGCAGCAGCGGGCGGGCCGGCGTGCCCCGCGTCGGGTGCGGGCCCGCGATCGTAGACCGTCACGCCAATTCCGCGGCGAGCGAGCACGAGCGCGAGCAGATTGCCCGCGAGTCCGCCGCCCAGGATCGCGACCGGCTCGGCCACGGCGCTCAGCCGCGCAAGGCCGCCGCGAGCGCCGTCGCCGCGGCCTCGACGTCGGCGAAGCTGTTGTAAAGTGGCGCGGGGGCGAGCCGGAGCGTATCGGGCGCGCGCCAGTCGATGACGATGCCCTGCGCCTTGAGGCGCGCGACGATGGATCCGGCGCGCTCCGGTTGCCGCAGGACCCGGAACGACAATTGCGCGCCGCGCGCCGCGGCATCGTGCGGCGTGAGCAGCTCGAGATCGTCGCCGGCCAGGCGCGCGAGCGAATGCTCCAGATACGCGGTCAGGGCAACGGACTTCGTGCGCAGGCTCGAGATTCCGGCCCGGTCGAAGAGCGCGAGCGAGGATTCGAGCGGCGCCATCGCGAGGATCGGCGGATTCGACAGCTGCCAGGCTTCGGCCGAGGCGATCGGCGAGAAAGCCGCGTCGCCGGCGAAGCGTTGCGACTTGTCATGACCCCACCAGCCTTCGAACCGATCGATGTCGCGATTGCCGATCCAGCGCCGGTTGACGAAGGCGCCACCGATCGCGCCCGGGCCGCCGTTCAGGTACTTGTAGCTGCACCAGACGGCGAAATCGGGCTCGGACGCGCGCAGATCGAGCGCGAGATTGCCGATCGCATGCGCGAGATCGAAGCCGATGCGGCAGTCGTGACGCCGCGCGACCGCCGCACAGGCGGCAAGATCCACGGCCGCGCCGGTCAGATACTGCACGCCCGGCAACAGCACCAGCGCGACCCGACCCTGCTGCGATGTGAGCAGCGCATCGAGCCCTTCGGCCGTCGGGCCGTCGCCGGGCCGTGTCGCGAGCTCGAGGAGATCGCGTTCGGGTTCGAGACCGTGCCAGCGGAGCTGTGAGGCGACGGCAAAGCGATCGGAAGGGAACGCGCCGCGCTCGATGACGATGCGGCAGCGCTCACCGCGCGGCTCGAAAAAGCTCGCGAGCATGAGGTGCAAGTTCGCCGTCAGCGAATTCATGGCGACGACCTCGGCTGACTCGGCATTGAGCAGCCGCGCGAGCGGCGCGGCGAAGCGTTCGTGATAGCCGAGCCAGCCGTCTTCGTCGAAGTGAGCGGCGACCCCGCGTCGCGCCCAGCGGTCGAGCTCGCGTTTTACGAGCGAGCGCGCTCCCCGCGGCATCAGGCCCAGCGAATGTCCGGAGAGGTAGTGTTGCGGCCAGCCATCAGGACCTTCGGGAATGTTGAATTCCTGCTGCAATGGCGCGAGCGCGTCGGCCGCGTCCCTGGCAGCCGCCGTGTCGTGAGCCAGGTCCAGGGAGGACTGCTGCATCGGCGCGTCTCCGCTCACGCCCGCTCGAGCACCGCGCCGCAACGGCGGCACGTGCGTCGGGCGGGATCCGACCAGAAACGCTCGAGGACGGGCGGCAGGTCGACGACGATGTCGGCGACGTGCAGGTACTCCTCGTAGAGCTTCGCGTCGCAGCGTTCGCAGAACCAGAGGAAGCCGTCCCGCTCCGCAGGTTTCCGTTGCCGCTCGACGACGAGCCCCACCGTGCCGGCGAAACGCTGCGGCGAATGCGGGACGTGCGGCGGCAGCAGAAAGATGTCGCCCTCGCGGATCGGGACGTCGACCGGCCGACCGTCCTGCATCGTCTTCAGCAGCATGTCGCCCTCGAGCTGATGAAAGAGCTCGGGGCCGGGATCGTCGTGATAGTCCTTCCGGGAATTCGGCCCGCCGACGATCATGACTATGAACTCGGAGCCCGCGTAGATCTCGCGGTTGCAGACCGGCGGCTTCAACAGCTCGCGGTGCGCGTCGATCCAGTCGCGCAGATTGAAGGGCAGCATCATCGCCATGGCCTCAGTCGTCCCGACAGCTCACGGCGATCGGCGCGCCCGGCGGGTCGAGCGGTACGGCCGTGAGCTCGCGGCCCCAGACGCAGCCCGAGTCGAGCGCCGTGATGTCGTCGCGGCGGACGACGCCGAGCGCCGACCAGTGGCCGAAGACTATGTGCCATTTTCGCGTGCGTCGCTTCGGAAAGTCGAACCAGGGCTTGAGCCGCGACGGCTGGCTGCCTGGCGGGCCCGAGCAATTGAAGTCGAGCCGGCCGCCTTTCTCGCAGAAGCGGATGCGCGTCAGAGCATTGATCGTGAAGCGGCGGCGGTCGCCGGCGGAGAGCTTCGGGTTCCACTGGTCGGGGACGTCGCCGTACATGCCGCGCAGCGCGCGGGCCCAGGTGCGGCCGGCGAGCAGGGCCTCGACCTCGCGGGCATGAGTCACGGCCTCGCGAACCTTCCAGGCCGGCGGGATGCCGGCGTGCACGAGCACGCGCTTTTTCCGCTTGTCGCAGACGATCAGCGGCTGCTTGCGCAGCCACTTGAGGATTTCGTCGGCGTCGTCGGCCTCGAGCACGTCGTCGAAGGTGTCGGCGCTCGTGGCATTGCGGACCCCGGCGGCCGTCGCGAGCAGATGCAGGTCGTGATTGCCGAGCACCGTCGTCGCGCTCTTGCCGAGATCGAGGACGCGGCGCATGACGCGCAGCGAGCGCGGGCCGCGGTTGACGAGGTCGCCGACGAGCCAGAGGTGATCGCGGTCGCGGCGGAAGTTGATCCGCCGGAGCAGGGCTTCGAAGCTCCGGGCGCAGCCCTGGATGTCGCCGATCGCGTATAAGGTCATGCTGCCGCCAGGTCACCGAATGCGCCGATATTCTAGCCGGTCAACTCGCTGAGTCGCGCGAAGTCTTCGGGCGCGAGCGTCTCGGGCCGCGCCTCGGGCGCGAAGCCGGCCTGCTCGATCTCGGACTCGGACAGGCGGCCTTTGAGAATCCGGCGCAGCGTCTTGCGCCGCATCGAGAAGGCGAGGGCGACGAGTTGCCGGAACCGCTCCTCGTCGGCGATCGCGAAGCGCGGCTCCTGGCGCGCGACGATGCGAACCACGGTCGAGCGGACCTTGGGCGCCGGCTTGAAGGCGCCCGGGCCGATGTCGAAGCAGCGCTCGATGTCGGTCCAGGCCGCGAGCATGATCGTCAGCCGGCCGTAGGTCTTCGAGCCTGGGCGCGCGACCATGCGGTCGACGACCTCCTTCTGCAGCATGACGTGCAGGTCGCGCAGGCAGTCGCGGAATTCCAGGAAATGAAACAGCAGTGGCGTCGAGATGTTGTAGGGCAGGTTGCCGACGATGCGGAGTTTCTGCCCCGGCGCGGCGAGCGCCGCGA
>Ga0315912_10004663_pt1 | contig 12892 bp, 12 predicted proteins | sample VfabasoilMG_FD_204469 | JGI IMG/M metagenome (GOLD analysis project Ga0315912, IMG submission 204469) | Garden soil microbial communities collected in Santa Monica, California, United States - V. faba soil | ecosystem: Environmental > Terrestrial > Soil > Garden | place: USA: California... | reverse complement strand
AGGGTCGCCGGAGCCTGCGCGGCACCGCGCAGTTTGGTGTAGAACACTCCGTTGTCGGTGTCGATCAGGACCGGCCATGAACTGCCACCACGATCGGCCCTGATCACTCGCCGAGCTCGATAGGTCTGCATGGGCGCGCCGAGTCAAGGTGTGCTGTGCGTCGGCGCTTCTGGCGTCCGCGGCGGCGGCTCCCGGCGCGCGATGCCCAATGCAACAAGGCCTGCTCCTGCCATGATGGCGACATCGGCAACGTTGAACACACCGGTCCGCAGCGGCCCAATGCCGACGTTGAGGAAGTCCACGACGCTGCCGCTGAGAACTCGATCGATCCAGTTCGACGCGCCGCCCGCAACGAACAGGACGAGGCCCACACCGGAAAGGCCGGCGAACCGATCCCGGACCGCCAGAGCGAGGAGGACCAGCAGCGCGAACCCGGTGGCAATCGTGAAGACCGCGGTTCTCGCCGGACGGGGCAGATCCGCCCCAAGACTCAAGAAACCGCCGGTGTTCTCGGTGTATCCCAGTCGAACGGTGTCGGCGAAATATGAACGGTCTGGCTCTCCGGCCAGGAGTATCGTTGCCGCGTGTTTCGTTGCCCGGTCGCATCCGATCGTCGCCAGGCCGGCTGCCGCGAGAACGAGCCATCGGAGAGTGTTCCCCACCTTCTCGATTCTGCCACGGGCCGAGAGATACACCTTCACATTCGTCCGCGCCCGGGCCACACTGCGCTGTGAGGGCGGCGTGATCCACGCGTTGCGTGCAGCCCGGGGGAGGCGAGATGTCCAACTACTTCTGGCGCGAGTTCGCCGGTCGTCCGCCAGCGGAGCGATTTCCGAATTGGGTGGAAGGCGTAGACATATGGCGCGATTTCATCAATGGCGATGCCGTCGCGCATCAACGCCTGCTCGACGCGCTTGTCTCCAGGCGCGCGTCGGTGCGCTGGGGTGTGCCGGGCACCGAGTTGAGCGGCCCACGCCTGTTCGTGTCGCACCGCCAAGACGATGAGAAACGGGCGCTCGACGTGGCGGCCCTGGCGCAAGCCGAAGGCTTTCAGGTATGGGTCGACGTGCTTGACAGCGACCTGCAGCGCGCGGCGAAAGCAGCCACTGGCAAGCCCGCCGACGCTGCGCTGATCGCGGAGTACATCGAAATCGCCCTGCTGAACTGCACGCACGTGATCGCGCTCATCACCCCCCGCACGCCGGGCACCTACTGGGTCCCTTACGAGTACGGTCGCGTGAAGGACTCTTCGCTCCACTCACTCCGGGCCGCCTGCTGGATCGACCAGCACGTCACCTACGAGCCGGAGTATCTCGAGCTTGGCGTCAAGACGCGCTCGGACGATGAGATCCGCGACTGGCTTCGCGCCGAGATGGCCGCGTGGAGCCAAAAGTTTCCGTTGGCGACGCCAGCGACTCAGGCCCTGCCTTCGAGCACGCGGCTCACACCGGAGCAACTCGATGCGATCGCAAGACCGTTCCTCGAGGGCCTGGGCTACGCCATCCTCGCGCCGAAACGCGCCACCTTCCGCAAGAAACCGCCCATCGACATTCCCGCGGACGAGGGACCAATGCTGATGGTCACCGAGCGCGACATCATCGTGAAAGGAATTCGGCTGAAGAAGCGGGATGCCTAGGCTGAAGAATGCTCGCCCTGATCTCCGATCAGCACTGCGACGTTGCCAATCTTGTGACCACTATCGGCGTAGCGGTGCGCTTCGACGATCTCGTCGAGCCTGTATCGCTGCCCAATCACGGTGCGCAGCTTACCGGCGTCGATCAGCTCCTGTAGAAAAACGAGATCGGCCTGCCTGGGATCGGCCGCGCCGGTGATGAATCGCGCCCGTCCGGAGAGGTGTACGAGCGCGCCGGTTACCAGGACCCGTGCAATCCCTCCGAGCCCCGTTGGAAAGCCGACGAGCAAATAGCGCCCACCGGGCTTCAGCGCGCGCAGGCTGCGCGGGAACCCAGCTTTGCCGAGCACGTCCACGATCACGTCGTGGACCGGTCCACTGGCGATGAAGTCCTGCACCGTGTAATCGACCACGTCGTCGGCCCCGAGCGATCGCACGAGATCGATGTTGGCGCGGCTGCACACAGCCGTTACGTGCGCGCCGAAATGCTTCGCCAATTGCACGGCGAACACGCCGAGGCTGCCGGACGCACCATGCACGAGAACCCGTTCGCCCGGTTTCACATTCGCTTTGCGCAGAAAGTAGAGCGAGCACGCTGCGCCCACGAACACGGTGCCGGCTTCCTCGAACGTCATGGTCGTTGGCTTACGCGCGATGAACCCATCCTCCGCCACGCATGCGAACTCCGCATGAGCGGCGAACTTGTCGCCGCGCGCGCCATACACCGCATCGCCTGGCGCGAATCGCGTCACACGCGATCCGACGCTTTCAACGATGCCGGCGAGATCGACTCCCAAAATTGGGTGTTTAGGTCGGAACCCGCTCAGGAAGCGAATGAGGAGCGGGCCGCTCCGCATCAGTCGGTCGCCAAAGCAGACGCTCGACGCGCGAACACGAACGAGCAGCTCGTTGTCGGCGGGCGTTGGTGTCGGTACGTCCCGGACCCCCACCACCTCCGGAAGCCCATAACGCGTCGTGACGGCAGCCCTCATTTCGGATGCGGATACGGCGAGCGACGTGGGAAGTTCCGCTATCTGGGCATCGGCTTCAAGGCCGGCGCCACGCCTGCCGGCAACGGCGTGCGACCGACGTTGAGCGCCATGGAGATCAGCGAGTAGAAGCCGTTGACGCCCACCAGGTCCATCACGCCCTGCTCGCCAAATCGCGCGAGGGCGCGCGCGTACGTGCGATCCGTGACGGCGTGCTGGTCGTTCAACTCACGCCCGAACTCGTAGACGATGTCCTGCTCGTCGGTCATCTTCTCGGGCCGGCGCCCCTCGGCGACTGCCTGGATGATCTCTTCCGGCAGCCCGGCGGTCTTCGCATCGGCGGCATGGACGTACCACTCGTACTCCTGTGACCAGCGGCGCGCCTGCAGGATAATCGCGAGCTCGCTCAGCGCACGCGGAAGCGTGTTGCCGAATCGCAAGTAGGTGCCCATGCGCGCGGCGTCGATCATCAGTTGCGGGCTGCGGCTCAGCGGCACGAACGGGCCGAAGACCTCCGTCATCCGCTCCTTCTGGAACTCGAGGGCCGCCTTCTTCTGCGCGTCGGTCTGCTTGTCAGCAGGAATCGGCGGAAGGCGATCCTGAGCAAACGATCGCGCTGCCGTCCCGTGCAGACAGACGGCACACACAGCGATGACACACGCGGTCTTGACCCTCGATTCCATATTCCTCGCTCCTCTTTGCGGTTTATCTTATAGTTCAAACGACCTGTCAGTCTTCGGGAGAAGGCCATGCAGAAGATCAGCGCCGTCGCGCTTGCGGTATGTGGGGCAATCGGCTTCGTTCTCGTCGTCCAGGCCCAGGCACCGGCAGCGTCGCCAACTGGCCATGGAGAGACGTACCGCGCGCCGCGAACGCCCTGGGGTGATCCAGATCTTCAAGGCAAGTGGCCCGGCGGTCAGATGGCTGGTGTTCCTCTGCAGCGCGCCGAATCGCTTGGCACGCGCAACGAGCTCACCGACACGGAGTTCGCACAGCGTCGCGCTCAGGCCGATCGCCAGAAGGCCCAGGACACCGAGGATTTCGATTTCGCGAACCCGAGCGTACCGTTCGGCCAGGTCGGTGGCGGGCAGTCACCACCACAACATTGGTTCGAGCGCGGCGAGCCACAACGGCAGGCTTCGCTGATCGTCGACCCGCCAAACGGGCGCATGCCCCCGTTAACGGCTGTTGCGCAGAAGCGCGAGGCACAACGGCGCGCCGAGCGCGCGTCCCGCGGACCGTCTGACTCGTATACGGATTTCTCGCTCTACGAGCGTTGCATCTCTCGCGGCGTCACAGGCTCCATCCTGCCCGGCGGCTACAACAGCGGCAACGAGATCGTGCAGTCGCCCGGCTACGTGACGATCGTCAACGAGATGATCCACGAGGCGCGCATCGTGCCGCTCGATGGCCGTTCGCGCCTCAGCCCAACGATCAGGAACTACATGGGCGACTCGCGCGGGCGATGGGACGGTGACACGCTGGTCGTCGAGACAACGAACTTCCTCGATCGCCCGGGCATCGGCATGAACGACGTCATGCCGACTGACGCGCTCAAGATTACGGAGCGCTTCACCCGCACGAGTGCCACGACGATCAACTACTCGGTTACCGTTGACGACCCGACGACATGGACCGCGCCGTTCACCATCCAGTACCCGCTCAAGCGCGACGATGGGTATGGCATGTTCGAGTACGCGTGCCACGAGGGTAATTACGCCATGAAGAACATCTTGAGTGGCGCGCGCGCGGGAGAACGCTCGCCGAACAAGTAATTCCGCGCAGCAGATCTGGATTGCGCGTCGCAGTAGCGCCTTGTGTCGAACCTGTTAGTCGAGCCCGAACGCGAGCAAGACGTTTCCGGGATTTCCGATGAAGCCGCCGTAGCCCGAATTTACGTAGAGCATGGCGTCTACGACGATTGGGCCCGGCCCATCCAGCCCCCCGCCCTTCGCTTTGACGCCGTTGATTGTGTTGAACTCGCGGTTCGTGTCGAACTGCCAGATGACCGATCCATCGGTCGCGGAGTAGGCGCGCAGCCCACCGTCCAGTGAGCCAGACAGAACAGCGCCAGGGATCGCTGTCACAGCGGCTCCCTGCCCGGCCCGACATGTTGGTGCTGGTGCGCAGAGCCGCGTCTGTGGTTCGGTGCTCCACAGCTGCTCCCCGGTTGCGAGGTTGACGGCTCGAATTCCGCCTGGCTGCTTTGTCAGAAGATCCGCGACGCCGAAGTACGCCTGTCGCTCGTCGGTCGCGACACCATATTGGCCACCCATCGCACTGCCTTGGCCAAACCGATAGGTCCAGACCACTGCTCCCTCACTGTCTGGGTCGAGCGCGTAGCCCATTCCCGACTTCTGCGCGAGAACGAGCAAGTCGCGCCCGTTGACGCGGGAGAGGGCTGGTGACGAGGATAGGTCGTGGTCGGGGCCACGGACGGCAGGGCAGTTGGGATTGTCGACACTCTTCGCGGGACAACCAAACGCCCAGGTGTCGTTCGACGTGACCTGGCGAACCCACTTGACTGTTCCACTCGGAAGATCAAGTGCCATCACCGCATCCGTCGTCGGCTGCGAGGGCTCGGCGTAGTTGTTGCCCACGGCTACATAGACCAGGTTCCTCGCCGCATCAATTGTGGGGGAGGACCAGATGCCGCCGCCAGCAGGGCCCCATGTCTGAACGCCCTCCTTGTTCCTCTCGCGTGGTCTGGCTTCCTCAATCGTGTAACGCTTCCAGAGGACGGTGCCTGTGTTGGCGTCGAGCGCTGAGATGCTGCCGCGAAACGTGCAGCATTCGTAGCCAAGGCGCGCGCCCTGTCCTTCTTCGCCAATGCCCTGAACCGGCACGTAGAGCCTGCCGTTGTGGTACGTCGGAGCGCCTGTGATCCCGGCCGCACGATGGTCATCTACCTTGCGCACCCAGATCGGCTGACCGCTGTTTGCGTCAACGGCGTAGGCATTGGCTCGCGAGTCGCCGAAGAAGACCGCGTACCCGTTCCGGCCAGCATTCGTGTAGGTACCAACTGAGAGCGCCGTCCGTACGCCAGCCTGCGCTCGAAAGGTCCAATGCAGACATCCAGTCTTCGGGTCGAGTGCGTGTACCTCGCTGTTTTCACTCGCCACAAAGAGGCGGCCACCGGCCACCGCAGGCTGCGCCCTGGCGGAATCGATGCCGGCGTAGCCGAATGCCCACTTCAGTTTGAGCCGAGGCAAGTCGGCTGCCGTCAGTCCCCCGGCCTTGACCTGTCGCGTGTTCTCCGGACCGTTTCCCCAACCGTTCCAACTCGGACCGCGGGCCGGATCGGCCATGGCGGGAGTAATCGCACACCGGTTCACCGTGGACGGCGGCTGCGGGGGGCCAATCGTGCGTCCGGCGAGGAACTCGGCGACAGTGCGTTTCTCGTTATCGGTGAGGATGAAGCCCTGAATCGTCATGCGCCCATAATTCAGCGACGTCACGATTGCTTCCGGCGTGAGTTGCCGCAGGGTCTCGATATTCGGTGCGCCAGCTGTTATTTGCGAATGACAAGACGCGCAATGAGCTTTGTAGACAGCCTCTCCGTTTGCCACTTGCTGCGCGAACGCCATCGGAGTGAAGAACGCCAGCATCAGGATAGTGGAGCCCAACGTTCTGCACATCTCGCCTCTCCTTGAACTACGTCGAACGCGTATACGGTGGCGGCTTTCCGTGACGTGCGAAATGTATCAGAAGGCATGACGAGGGATCGATTGCGGCGACCAACCACCAACCACCAACCACCCACCAGTTAGTGCGTCATGGCGTAGAGAAGGACGTTGATCCCCAGCGCGTAACCGTCCACTGAGAACTGGTAGAAGTACGCCGGGTCCTCAGTTTCCCGTTCCCATGAGTTCGATACGTCGGTGTTGTGCGTCATCACCGCGATGATTTGTCCATGCTTGTCGCGAATGGCGCGGAAGTGTGGGACGGCTGTTTCTTCGCCGCGCTCCGAGGTGGTGCGACCACCGACGGCACGCCAGAAGCCGATGCCGGTGACCTGAGGGATCTTCTTCACTACCGCCATCGCGCTGAAGATCGGATCGCTGAGCGGCACGTCTTCGATCGAATACTCCGTCGAAGGCATCGCTCTCGCCAGCTCGCGCGTCCACTGATCCCAGGCGGCCTCTCCCCAGAAGTCATCGACCCACAGGAAGCCGCCCTTCATCAGGTAGAGGCGCAGGCCTGCGACCTCGCCCTCGGACAGCCCGATAGTGCCGACGTCGGACGCCATCAAGAATGTGCATTGGAACAGCGCCGGATCGGTGAGCCGAACCAGCCATACGTGTGGGACACCTGGCTTCAGCCAGCTGACGCGTGTCCTGGTCAGTTCGGACGTTCGGATCAAGAGGTTGCGTTGTGCCCAGGGGTAATCTGTGCGCCAGCCCGATCCGTTGGCTTCGCGCCGGACGCTGTTGTACAGCATGTGGCATCCGGCCACGTCGCGATCGGGCCATTCCTTCGGCGGCAGTTCCGCCGGATCGCCTTGCTCACCCCGCAGCGGGCCGAAACCGGAAAAGAAATCGCGCTGCGCGTATGCGTAGCCGGCAAAGAGGATCACCAGTACGGCTGTAGCGATTCTCAGACTAGAGTAGAACCGTTTGCCCACGCTTCTCTTTATCCTTATCAGCCTTCTCGCTGCAACCCCGGCGGCACCGATCACGGGCACGGTCCTCGACTCGTCCGGCGCACCTGTGCCGAATGCCAGCGTGCGCCTCGAGGCGTCCGGCGCCACAGTCGCGGAATACCGCACGGCCGATGACGGCCGGTTCGAGTTCACGATTGGCGCGCAGGGAGCCCTGCGCATCGTCGTGTCGGCGCCCGGTTTCGCTCAAGCGACGAGGCCCGTCTCGGCCTCGGGCGAGAGCATCCAGGTCACGTTACAGCCCGCGGCCTTCTTCGAGGCGGTGAATGTGACGTCGTCTCGTGGCGACGCGCCGCGGGCCGATCCAACGGTCACGATGACCGTGGTTCCCTCATCGGAGTTGCTGACGACGGGCGCAGTCACGCTGGACGATGCGCTGAAGATGGTGCCTGGGTTCACTCTCTTTCGGCGAACATCGTCGCGCACCGCCAATCCCACGGCACAAGGCGTCGCACTGCGCGGCATCGGCGGCACGGCACAGAGCCGTTCGTTGGTGCTGGTAGACGGTGTGCCGCTCAATGACGCATTCGGCGGGTGGATCTACTGGGACAAGATTCCGCAGGTTGCGCTCGATCGCGTCGAGGTGCAGCGCGGCAGCGGTAGCGACCTGTATGGCGCGGACGCGGTTGGTGGCGTCGTGCAACTCCTCACGCAGCGACCTGGGCGTCCGTCCGGGACAGCGCTCATCGAGGGCGGCGGCCTTGGCACTGGTCGCGTGTCGCTCTTTGCCGGCGGCCGCACGCGCGGCTGGCGCTACAGCGCAAGCGGTCAGTGGTTCAACATCGACGGTTACATTCCGGTTTCCACCGAGCAGGATCCCGGGATCGCACCGCGTGGTCCGATCGACAGTCTGCTGGGATCGACGCATAAGTCGGGTTACGCATCCACGGGATATCAGGCGGCGAACGGATGGCGAGTCGACGTTGGTGCGAACGTGTTCGATGAAGATCGCACCAACGGTACGCCACAGTCGATCAACAGCACAGCATGGCGGCAGGGCTCGGGTGAGGTGGCCGGCGCTCTGGCTGGCGGGCTGCTCAGCGCGCGCGGCTTTGGCGGCACGCAGCAGTACCGGCAGACGTTCACGACGGTCAATGCCACTCGAACGGCGGAAACGCTCACGCGCGATCAATCTGTTCCGTCAACGTCGGGAGGTCTTGGTGGCCAATGGTTTCGCGCGTGGGGAGACCACTCGCTGCTCTTCGGCACCGAGGGGCGCCACATCGAAGGCACGTCGATTGATACGCCGTATGCGCAGGGCCAGCCGCTCCCGATCGTCGAGGTCGGCGGCACTCAGCGTCTCGGCTCCGCGTTCGTGCAGGACACCTGGCGCCCCAGCGATCGCCTGACGATCGCGCTCGGCGCTCACGGTGACATCTGGCACTCCGAATCGGGGCAGACAGACTTTTCGAAATCGTCCGGGTCGTTCAATCCGCGTGCGTCTGCGTCGTACCGCATGGGCGAGAGCGGCGTCATCGTTCGCGGTGCCGCGTATCACGGGTTTCGCGCGCCGACGCTCAACGAGCTCTATCGAAACTTCAGCGCCGGCAACACGCAGACACGGCCAAACGAGAATCTCGAGCCTGAACGGTTAACAGGTGGCGATGTGGGCATGATGGTGACGCGCGGCCGCGTCTCGGCGCGCATCACCGGCTTCTGGAACGTGCTCGACGAAGCGATCACGTCGATCACGCTCTCGAGCACGCCGACGCTGATCATCAAACAGCGCGCGAACGCCGACACCGTTCACGCCTCCGGTCTCGAGCTTGAAGCCACCATGCGATTCTCCTCGTCACTCTCGGCCACATTCGGGAGCGGGTTCGTCAGCTCGACGTTCCAGGGAGAGACATCGCTGAACGGCAACAAGGTGCCCCAGGTGCCGGAGTACAACATCGGGCTTGGTGTCCGCTACACGCCAAAGGAATGGAGCACGTCGGCGCAGCTTCGCATCACCGGCCCGCAGTTCGAGGACGACCAGAACGTCTACACGCTGCGTCAAGCCACCGTGCTCGACGTCTTTGCGGGGCGAGCGCTCACGCGCGGCGTCACCGCATTCGTGGCAGTCGAGAACCTGTTCGATGCGACTTACGACGTCGGTCGAACACCCGTGCTCACAACGGGGTTACCGCGCGCCGGCAGAGTCGGCGTGATGATCGCGCTGCCCTGATCTCGCGTGTGCGATGAAAATCGGCGAAAATTTTCTGGCATGTGGGGTCAGACCCCAAGGAGATGGTCAATGTTCAAGCGCGTTATTCTCGCGGCACTCGTAGCGTCACTTGTTGTTCCGCTCGCGGCACAGGCGCCCGCCGGCTGGAAGATGCGGCTCGACCGCAGTAAGAGCGCCCAGGATCCTGACGACAAATCGGGCGTCACCTTCATGGCGATGGGGAAGGGCTTTCATGTCGCAGGCGGGCCTGCGGGCGTTTACTGGAACCCGGCCGGGACAGCCGCCGGCAACTTCACGGCCAAGGGTACGTTCACGCTGCTGAAGCCAAGCAATCACACCAACTACTACGGCCTCGTGTTCGGTGGGGCGGGGCTCGAAGGTGCTGACCAGCGTTACACGTACTTCACGATCGCGCAGGACGGCACCTTCCTGATCAAACAGCGGACAGGGGAGGCGACGAGGGACATCAAGGGCTACACGCCCAGCCCGTCGATCAAGAGGCCGGATGCAACAGGGAAGTCAGTCAATACACTCGAAGTGCGTGTCACTGCAGACGCCGTCAGTTACCTGATCAACGGCATGGTGGTCCACACGACGCCAAAGTCGGAGCTCAAGACACCAACCGATGGCATCGTCGGCTTCCGTGTGAACCACGTGACCGAGGTGCAGGTGGACGACCTCGTGGTGCAGAAGTCCTAGGTCACGCGAGACGGCGGCTGATCAACGCGACCCGACGCTCGAAGCTTCGTCCCGCAAACTGCAGCGAGCCGTAATAGGCGGCGATCGTCAACAGGACGATCGCCGCGATTGCGAGCGGACTGACGGGTGAGCCGTTGCCAAGCAGGACGATCACCGCCACTCCCGGTGCGCTGCCGACAAACACACTCACCACCATCGTCACCGGATCACCGCCAGACGAGAACTTGCGAGGCTCGGCCCTGCGCGGCTCGAAAACCGAGACCAGGTTGCCCCAGGCGAGGTGCGCCAGGAGCACCACGATCGCCACCAGGACGTCCCCTCCCAGCTGCATGACGCCAGACTGCCACGCACCGATCGCCAGCACGAGCGCCAGCTGCATGGTCATGATGACCATCGCGCTCACGTTCTTCGCCATTAACAGATCCCTCCCACGAATCGGAAGAATGAGATAACGCGTCAATCCTGCGGGCCGGTCGAGGCCAAGGCAGTTCAGCGTCGCGTTGATGTTCAGGGCACACACAATCACGACGATTGCCTGGCGCACGGTTGATGACAGCGAAATCGAGAACGACAGTGCGACTGCGAAGACCACCGGGAGTAGGCCCATCCAGATGTCCAACACTGTCACGATCCTGCGTTGCTCTTTCTGCACGAGAGGGCCCAGGCGGCCAGGAAGCCGGGCGATGCTCGTTGCTCGCTGAGCAGTCGTTTCGGTCGCTTGGTTGTAGAGGCCGCGAACGAAGCTCCAGCGCAGAAGAGACCAGACAACTGTGCCGCTGAGGAACAGGACGAGGACTGGAACGATCATCGCCGACGGTGTGGTCGCCATCGCGACAGCAGTGACTAACGTCGCCGGGTTCGCAGCGACAAGACTCGCCCTCAGCGGGCTCGCATCGCGTTGCAGCACGGTCAAGGCGAACGCGAATACCGCGGCACCAAGAGCCATGACGACGACCCGGATCCCTTTTGTCCGGCGAGCGACGTCGAGCAATTGAGACACACTCACGCCGATGCCGATGGCAAGCGCGAAGAAGACGACCGCCGCCAGGATACCAGGCACGGGATGGCGCGCAGAGAGAAGGGGAGCGAGGCCAAGCACCGACACGAGCGTGGCCAACCATGTGATCGGTGACAGGAAGAGCGACGACAGCCGGAGCGTGAGCAGTGAGCGCACAGTGAGCGGAAAGCGGCGCAGGCGTTCGTTGCTCAAGCTGACGTTCAACCTCTCGCTGAGCACGACGAGCCAGGCCAGGCTCAACGTCAGCAGCAGGGTGTCCATCGACGCGGTTCGACCGGCGGCCAGATCACTCGCGGCTCGAGCCAGGCCGTTGAGGAGCGCGCCAGCAGTACTCCACACGACCAACACCACCACACTCAGGTAGAACTTGACGCGCTCCGTGCGGAGGGCGCGCCGCCAGAACGCGCGCCACTGGTACCGAAACATCAGCGATGCCCCAGCCAATCCAGGTTCCCAGCGTCGGGCCTGCCGGCGTACCGGAGATACAACTGTTCGAGCGTTGTCCCATCGCGCTCGAGATCCGAGACTGCCTGGCAGCAGACGACCTCGCCCTTGACGATGAGCGCAAATCGTTCGGCGAGCCGTTCGACGATCTCGAGGATGTGCGATGTCAGGAAGATGGTGACGCCTCGCTCGGCGAGGACCAGCAGTAGATCCTTGATGTTGCGCGATGAGCCCGGATCGATGCCTTCAAAGGGCTCATCGAGAAAGAGCACGCGCGGGTTGTGCAACAGCGCCATCGCCAACGCGCATTTTTTGCGCATGCCGAACGACGCTTTCTCGACAATGGTGGTTCGGCCTTGTTCGAGATCGAGGTGTCGCAGCAGTTGAATTGCCCGCGCGTTGGTGTCCTGCTGGTTCAGGCCGTAGAGCCGGCCGCACAACTCGAGGTGCTCCCAGATCGTCAGGTCCGGGAAGAGCGCATCCTCTTCAGGCAGAACACCGATCTGCCGCCGCAACTCGAGATCGTGGACCGACACCACGCGACCGCTCACGCGCGCCTCTCCGGCAGAAGGCGCAAGCAGGCCAGTGAGCAGCCTGACCGTGGTGGACTTGCCCGATCCGTTCGGACCGAGAAAGGCAAAGATCATCCCGCCAGGCACTTGCAACGTGACGGCGCGCACGGCCGTCACCGTTCCAAACGTCTTGGTGAGACCGCGGGCATCGATCGCCCAGACGTCGCTGTCAGTGGTCACGCCAGGTCACGATGGAGGAAGCGATTGAAGGGGCTTTTGACGTAGGCGTCGAATGCGCCGCCTTCGGTGAAACCGTACCTGCGATACAGAGCCACCGCAGGCTCGAAGGCCGGGCCAAGACCAGTCTCCAACGAGAGTCGTTTGTAGCCTCGTCGCCGAGCCTCGGCGATGATGTGCTCGAGAATCGTCGCGGCCACGCCCTTTCGGAGATGCGCATCGGCCGTCCGCATCGATTTGATCTCGCCGACACCAGGCTCCAGCTCCTTCAGCGCGCCCACGCCAAGCAGGTCGTCGCCCTCCCATGCTGCATAGAAGCTGATCTCAGGCTTTTGAAGCCCTGACCAATCGAGCGCGAAGACGTGGCCTGCTGGCGAGTTGGCGTGCATGCCTGCAAGGTGGCGCGTGAGCAATGCCTTCACGCGCTCATCATTGAAGTTTCCTGGTGTGACGATCCGCATCGGTCTTCGTTTGTGTCTCCGCTCGATCTGCGCGTATGGTCTTTCATGCGAATCTTTCGATCAAGTGACGCG
>Ga0315912_10004662_pt1 | contig 12892 bp, 11 predicted proteins | sample VfabasoilMG_FD_204469 | JGI IMG/M metagenome (GOLD analysis project Ga0315912, IMG submission 204469) | Garden soil microbial communities collected in Santa Monica, California, United States - V. faba soil | ecosystem: Environmental > Terrestrial > Soil > Garden | place: USA: California... | reverse complement strand
ATAGCCGCGGGACGCGAGGTACACCATCTGGTCGTCCCACGCGTCGCCGGTCAGCGGCCATCCATGGCTGAAGACAATCGGCTGCCCTTCGCCCCAATCCTTGTAGTAGATCTGCGTGCCGTCCTTGGTCGTGATCGTCGCCATCGTGGGTCTCCTCGTTTCTGAACGATAGTCCATTCGGCCGCATCAGATTGCTGCGACAATGCCGGCGACGAGAATGGCGCGCGCGCTGCTCATCTACTTCTGCATCTCAACTGGCACGAACGCCGCGATCGCACTCGTCACGTCGTGGATGGGCTGGACGGTCAACTCGCCCGCGTGGAGTGCGCTTGTACCGATTGCCATGTGGGCACCGGCACTCGGCGCGTACATCGCTCGCCGTGCGGAGCGTCCGCGATTTACCGAACCGATGTCACTCAAGCGTTGGGGCACCACCGGCGCGCAGGTCATCCTCGTACCGCTCGTCATGCCGTTGGCCGTCTATGGCGCGTCGTATGCCGTGGCCGTAGGCTCGGGGTTCGCTTACTGGAATCCTGGAAACGGCAGATGGACGAGCACGTCGCAGATTGCCGCGAACCTGGTCATCAACCTGACCCTCCTCGGAATCTTCGGCACGTTCACGGCGATGGGAGAGGAGATTGGGTGGCGCGGCTATCTGCAGCCGCGCCTCGACGTCGCCGGCATCCGCTCGAGCGTGCTCATCGTCTGGCTCTTTCAAGTGGCGTATCACGCGCCGTTGATGGTGGGGGCGGACTATGTCGCGATCGGAAGCCTGGGCACCACCCTGTTGCTCTTCGCAATCGGTGATCTGCCAATCTCATTCCTCCTCGCGCGCGAGGCATACCGCGCTCGCAGCCTCTGGCCAGCCGTCTTCTTCCACAGCTTCCACAACACGATCTCGCAGTGGCTGTTTCCGAAATTCTTCACGGTGAGCGCCGGTCAGCCCTGGGTGCAAGGCGAGGCCGGGATTCTGCCGACGCTCGGCTACGTGATTCTGGGCGGAACGATCTATCTGTGGATGCGTGCACGTGGTCAGTCGTGGCAGTCGCTCTCACGCGAAGCGCTCGCGCCACGTTCGCTCTGACGCCGCGTCGGCGGGAAAGAACGTTTCGATCCGAAGCTCCTGCAACGTCACGTCCTGCGGTGTACCGAGCGTCATGTACGTGCAGAAGAGACGCAGTTCGAGATCGTCCTTCTTCACGTGAATCGGCACGAGCAGATCGGCAACGTCAGGCCTGGCCGGGAAGCGCTCGTGAGCCGGCGTGCCCAGGTATCCGCGCATCTCGTCGAGCAACGCCGCGCCGGCGGGATCGTTCGTCGTCACGCCCAGCTCACGCTCAGCCCGTCCCAGCAGATGCCGCGACAACTCATCCCAGTTGACGATCCAGCGGCGTGCCCCACGCGGGTGATAGGTGATGCGCAGGAAGTTCACGGCGCTCCCGAGCAGCGAGGGGTCGACGAGCGCGGAGACGAGTCGCTGTGACGCGTCGTTGCCCATGACACAGTTCGAATAGCGATCGAGCACGACAGCGGCGTACGGGTTGTGCCTGTCGAGGATGAACTGCAGCACGGTCCTGATGTGCGACATCTCGTCTGCCGCGAACGGCGTGTGCCGGTAGATGTGCGCGTAACCGCCGGCCTCGAGAAGCTGGTTGCGTTCACGCAGCGGGATGTCGAGTGATTCCGCGAGCACCAGCAACGCCTGCCGGCTTGGTTGTGTGCGGCCCGTTTCGATGAAGCTGACGTGACGCGCTGAAAACCCCGCGTGCATTGCGAGATCCAGTTGACTCATGCCGCGGGCGGATCTCCAGTCGCGCAGCAGTCGCCCAACAGCATTGGACTGCACGTCGTGTGGACGAGGTAGAGACGATGTGGCTTGCATATCTCGATCATGCTACGACCGCAATCGCAGGGCTGCCATTACCTCCGACGTAATTGCAACCGCACGACCGCTGCGGCGATGCTCGTTGCAACGGGAGGTTACGTTGCCCACACACACACTCGACCATGCCCATACGATTGCCGCGGACCTTGATGGCGTCGGGGTTCCGCATGAGGAGGCTCATGATGACGGCGGCCACAGCGACGATTACCCGAGCCTTCGAGCGCTACGTCGATACCTTTCGATCGCTCGATCCGAAAGCCACACTCCGTCATCTGAACGTCCCGTCGCTGGTCCTCGATGCGCGGGGCCCGCACGTGTTGTCGACCGAGGCGGACGCTGAGGCCTTCCTGTGCAGGGTAATGCGCGATCTCGAGGTGCGTGGTTACGCGCGCAGCGAGATCGTCGAGTCACACGTTCACGCGTTGAGCGAGACGCTTGCAGTCGTCAGCGTCAGCCGGATCCGTTACGCCGACACAGGACGCGAGATGGAACGGCTCGGAGAGACGTACACGCTGCGCAAGACCGGCGACGACTGGAAGATCGTCGTCGCCCTCGTGCACGATGCGAAAGGGGTGCTACGGGCAGTTGGCTCCAACGGACTGCAGTGACGTCAGGTTAATCGCGTTATCTGAGTTCGATCTGAAGATCAGTCCTCGCGCTTCGACCTTCTGCCCCGCGTGGCCGTCGGCCTGATATGCGGGGATCACGCTGACCAGATCGAAATTCAGCTTGCCGAGGGCCTGACCGCCAGCCTTCGCAAGCGACGCGGACGTCGAGGTCTCTTCTTTCGTCACGACCGGCTCGCTGGCGTTCGTGATCTTCCACGCTTTGTTATCAGCGGGCGTAAGGCAGCCCACCAGTTGAACGAGATTGAAGTTGGAAACGCCTTCCGGCACGCCCCCCTGCCGGACGATTGTGATGGCTTCCAGTGCCGGAAGCTCGAGACTCAATTCCTCTTTGCCTGCAGGGGCGCCGTTCTTCGAGAGCACGAACGCGAGGATGTCGAGCTTGCCCGCGTCGGTGACGCTTTCGATTCCGCCGGCCGGCATCGTGTCGCGAATCTTGGTGAACAGCTTGTCGAGCGTGTCGTTCTCCCAGTGCGAGAAGAAACCATCGCCCTTGAGCGCGGGCGCGCGTTCTGATCCAACGAGCTCGTTGTTGTGGCAACGACCGCAACTCTGCTCGAACGCCGGCTTGCCGCGAGCCGCCTGTGCTTCCGTGTAGATGCCGTCCCAGATCTTGCGGCCGCTACCTTCCTGTGCGGTCACGACGCCCGAACTGAGCGCCGTCACCATCACAGCAATCCACAGCAGCACTGCCCCAGCGACTGAAGCTCTGTTTCGCATGTGCAAATCCACGAAGGGTCTGACCCCTTCTCAGGGTTTCTCGATCGCTATCGCTTCCAGGCCCGCGGGTGAGTCTGGCAGCGCCGACGATCCCGCTGGTGCGTCGTTCGCGCGCAGGAGATACGCGACCAGGTCCGTATACGTGCGCGCGCTCAAGCTGCCGCGCTTGTCTGCCGGCATCGACCGGCTCAAAAGCTCGAACAGGTCCTTGAGATTCTTCCCGTTCCAGTTACGCATGAACGGGTCCGACACGAGCGGCGGGATCTCTTTTCCTGCATCACCTTCGAGGCCGGCGCCGTGGCAGTGCTCGCAGGTCCGGCCGTACTCGCGCTCGCCGCGGTTGGCCTGAATCTCCGTGTAGACGCCGTCCTTGATCGAGCGCTTCGCCGCCGGCTCCTGACGAGCAGCCATACCCGCTGCTCCCACCAGAGCGATCGCCGCCGCGACGCAGACGTTACTGAAGCGGTGCGCTCGTGCGGCCACTTTCGCTCATGAGTTGTCGCAACAGCGCCGCCGTGCTCTCGCGCGGGCCGCTGGCGTTGCGGTTGCCTTGAGCCGCACCGGCTCCAACTCCGAGCGCGACGTCCAGGGGTGTCCGGCCTTGCTTATCGGTCCGATCCAGTTTCGCGCCGTGTCCGGCGAGATACTTCACGACGCCGTCGAGCCCGCGACCCGCGGCCACGTGCAACGCGGTCTGACCCGCGGTGTTGAACGCGTTCAGATCCACGCCCTTGTCGATGCACATCTGCAGCGCTTCGATCGTCGCGGTCAGGGCCGCGTCCGGGCCTGCGCCGAGATATCCCGAGTTGGCCTGACCCGCGGCAACCAGCATCGCCGCGTTCGTCCGATCTCTCTTCGTCAGCGTCGCGTCGGCGCCAGCCTCGAGCAGGACGCGCATGAACGGCACGTCCACGGCCTTCGCGGCGCGGAGAAACGGCGTCGTCCCCTCGCCGAGCGTAGCGTCACCGGAGCCGTGATAGCGGCCGAGCATCGGGCGCTGGAGACGCGCATTCAGGTTGGCGCCCTTCGCGATCAATTTCTTGAGCAATCCTTCCGCGTCGATCGCATCAACCAGCTTTGGCGCCGGACGCCCCTGCATGCCACCGAGCGTGTGCATGTCTACGAGGAAGTACAGCGCTGCTGTCCCGGTGCTGTCCGCGACGTTGGGATCGGCGCCCCTGTCGAGCAGCATCGAGGCAAAGTCGTAGTGGGCGTTGATGATCGCGATAACGAGCGCGGTAGTGCCGTCGGGATCGACGATGTTCAGATCGATCGACGCAGATTCGGCGATCGCTCTCCCGGCTTCGAGAGAACCCTGCCGCGCTGCGTGCATCAATGGCGTCCAGCCTCCCCGCGGCAGCGCCGTGCTCACCATGCCTGACGTCGTCCACTTGAACTCGGGGAACTGCAGGACCTTCGACTTCTTGTTCACGTCCGCGCCAAGCTCGATCAACGCCTTGACCGCGTCGGTGTGATTCTCGGCCGCCGCCCAGCTGAGTGGGCTCTCGCCCATCCAGTTCTCGTGCACGTTGACGTTGGCCCCATGAGACGCGAGCACCTTGATCGACGCCGCGCTTCCGGTGCGCGCCGCTGTCATCAGCGTCGTCTCACCCTCGGGCAACGTGGCATTCGCATCGGCTCCGCTCTTGAGGAGCAGATCGAGCATAGGCGCGCTGCCGTTCTGAGCAGCGAGCGTCAGCGGCGTCATGCCGTAACGTGTTGTCGCCTTCGCATTGGCGCCCGCACGCAACAACAGCCTCGCGGACGCGAGGTCGTTGTTACGCGCGGCCCAGTGAAGGGCCGTCATGCCATCTGCTTCGGCAACGTTGACGTCGGCGCGCTTCGCCAGCGCCGCGCGAACGGCCTCCACGTTCCCCGACTTGACGGCATCGATGACCGGCGCGCCGGCGGCGGCAAAGGCGACCGACGACGACAGGATCATGGCCGCCGCAACAGCCAGGGCTCTCCGCATGGCTCGTCCTCCCGCCGTCATTACGCGACTTCGAAACGCGAGGTACTGATACCGAACGACTTGGCGTCCGATCCGAACTTGTTCGCGAGATCGAGCAGGAAGTTCGCCATCGGCGTTTCTTTGGGCGCGACGATGTGCTGATTGCCTTGCACGAGGCCGCCGCCTTTGCCGACGAGGAGTGTCGGGATGTTCAAGCGGCTGTGCGTATCGCTCTCGCTCATGCCGCTGCCATAGAGGATGAGCGTGTGATCGAGCAGCGTGCCCTCGCCATCAGGTGTCTTCGCCAGTTTCTCGACGAAGCCGCGGAACAGGTCCACATGGTGCGTATTGAGCTTCACCAGGTTCGCAAGCTTCTCGGAGTTGTTACCGTGGTGCGACATCGCGTGATGCGGCTCGGTGACGCCGATCTTCGGATACACGCGCTGGCTGGCATCGCGCGACTTCATGTAGGTCACCACGCGCGTGAGGTCGGCCTCGAAGGCGAGCGCCATCAGGTCGTACATGAGCGCGGCGTGATCCTCGAACTCCTCTGGGATACCAACCGGCGCGTCCGGCACTTCGACGTTGGTCAGCGACTGCTTCTCGGCCTTCTGGATGCGCGACTCGATCTCGCGCACGTTCTCGAGATAGTCGTTGAGTCGATTCAGATCTTTGCCGCCGAGTCCCTTGCTCATGCCCTTGAGCTCTTCGAGCAACGAGTCGAGCACGCTTCTGTCTGTGGCCATGCGCGCCAGACGCTGCTGACTGGTGCCGGGACGCCCGAACATACGCTCGAACACGCTACGCGGGTTGATCTCCATCGGCATCGGCGTCGTGGCGTTCTTCCACGAGATGGTGTTCATATAGGCGCAGCTGTATGACGGGTCGCAGCCGCCGATCCAACCGGTGAAGTCTTCAGTCGCGAGTTCGAGCGACTTCATCGGCGTGTCCTGCCCGATCTGATCGGCGATGACCTGATCGACCGTGACGCCGTTGTTCACGTTCTCGGCCAGCGTGCGCTTGGGGATCGCGCCGCTCAGCCAGGCCGCGACGGTCGTCGCATGACCATCGAGCGGATCGCAGAGCTGCGACACCACGGTCATGTGGCTGCGGTACTCCTCGAGCGGCTTCATGATGGCGTTGAGCTCGAAGTTGGTGCCGATCGTCGTCGGATCCCAGAAGCCAGGCCGCTCGCCGAGTGGGACAAACACGGCGCCAAATCGGCGCACCGGGGTTGCCGCTGCCGCCGAGCCGAAGACAGGCACCATGGCGTCGAGGAACGGCAGCGCTACCGCTGCACCCATCCCGCGAAGAATCGTCCGCCGTGACAGTGCCCTATTCGTGATGAACATGACCCTCTCCTTGTAAGAGCCTACTCGGACTGTTCCTGCGGCGTCGGTACGCGCCGCATTTGGAACGCGGGGCTGTTGACGATGCCCTCGACCATAGACGCGAAGCGATAATTCTGGCTCGCGCCGTCGCGAACGATCTGCCTCACAGTCGGCATATCGGTTGCCGCAACGCCACGGCCCAGCGCATACGTCATCATCTTCTCAACGAACGTCCCGACGAAGATCTCGGGATTGCGCATAAGCGCCTTGCGAAGTGAGACGATCCCGTCCACCTTCGTGCCGTCGAGGAGCACACCCGACGCATCGATCGCGGTGCCGTGCGTGCCACCCTCGCGCGTCCGCCACGATCCGACGGCATCGAAGTTCTCCATCGCGAGCCCGATCGGGTCCATGATCTTGTGACAATTGGCGCACACCGGGTTCCGCCGGTGCACCTCCATCCGTTCACGCATCGTCAGCACGCGACCCGCCTGCTGCCCGTTCTCGTCGAGCGGCGGCACGTTGGCCGGCATCGGCGGCGGCGGCGCGCCGAGCAGATTGTCCAGCACCCACTTGCCGCGCACCACCGGTGACGTGCGATCGGTGTGCGACGTCACCATCAGGATCGCGCCCTTGCCGAGGATCCCGCGACGGGCCTCATCGGTCAGCGTCACACGACGATAGTGACTGCCATAGATACCGGGAATGTTGTAGTGCTTCGCGAGACGCTCGTTGATGAACGTGTAGTTGGCGTCCATCAGGTCGAGCACGCTGCGGTTCTCACGCATGATGCTCGCGAAGAAGAGCTCGGCCTCCTGCTCGAACGCGCGGCGCAAGTTGTCGTCGAAGTCCACGAACTCGGTGGACAGCGGCACCATGTTCTTCAGGTTACGCAGGTACAGCCACTGTCCGGCGAAGTTGGTGACGAGCGACTCCGCTTTCGGATCGGCAAGCATGCGGCGAAGCTGCTGCCGCAGGACGACAGGCGTCCGCAACTTGCCCTGCTCGGCGACCCGCAGCAACTCGTCATCCGGGATGCTGCTCCACAAGAAGAACGACAGCCGCGACGCCAGGTCGAGACTGTTCAGCGGATACACCGAACCGGGCTTTGCGCCGGCGGGATCGCGCTCGACGCGCAGCGCGAACTTGGCGCTCGCGAGCATGCGCTGAAGCGCGAGTTGAATGCCCTTCTCGAAGTTCCCGCCCTTGCGGCCGGTCGCGTAGAACGACATCAGCCGCTGCAGGTCTTCATCGGACGCTTGCCCACGATAGGCGAGACGCGCGAGTGTTGACACGATCCGGCGCGCGCACGGCTCTTCCTCGGCGGCCGTTGCCGGACGGCACATGAAGACCCGGCGGCGGCTCGGCGTATCGCCAGACCCGGTCGGGCTGTAGGGTCCGGTCACGGAGAACACGTCGATGTGCGGATAGCCGGTGGGATCGAACGTGTCGTGCGAGCTGCGCAGGAACGGCTGCAACCGCCAACTGTTCTGCGCTGCCGTCTTCTCGATGAACGCGACGCCAATCGTGTGCGGCCCCGCGGTCAACTTGACCCGTGCCCGCGACCGCGCCTCCACGTCGTCTCCTGCCAGCGTCGGATTTCTCAGTGAGGCTTTGAAGTCTTCGTCGCCACCGAATGACGCGAGATGCACGCGCGCACCATCCACCGTGATCTCGAGCTGGTGCTCGTATTCGAGACCACGCATCGCGCCGAGGTTGGTGCGGAACAGGCGCGGCTGGATCACGTACTCGCCATCAAGAGGCAGCGTGGTGTGCGCAAGCATTCCGCCAACGGTTCCAATCGGCAACCCTTCGACGTGCCGGTCTTGTGACGCATCTTGCCGCACACGGAACGTCTCGCTCGCCACGCCGCTCTCTGGATCACCAACTGCCAGCGCACTCACCTTTCCCGCGGCGGAGAGATAGCGCTCGAGCAGCACGGGCGAAACGCCGAGCACGTCAGCGACGTTGTCGAAACCGTACGCCGAGTCGTCAGCGGGCAAGAGACCCGCAGGCTCGATTTCGAGATCGAGCAGGTCGCGGATCGCATTGCCGTACTCGGAACGGTTCAGGCGATGCACGAGCGGCCGGCCTGGATCGGGATGCGCGGCCGCGTGCGCATCGAGCTCGCCCGTCAGCCACGTCACGAGCGCGGTGCGAGATGTCGCATCCGGCGCAGGCGATCCCTGCGGAGGCATCATCCCCACGCGCACTTTGCGGACAACCCTTTCCCAGACGTCGGGAGCGGCGGAGATGTGTGTCGTGTCGATGCTCTCGAGCGTCAGGCCCGCGGTCTTGAGCCTATCGCTATGACACGTCACGCAGTAGCGATCGATCGTGGCCTTGTGTGACGGCGTCTGAGCGGGACCGGCAACGGCTGGTTTTACGGGAGCTGATTTCGTCGCAGCGGGCGTAACCGGACGGGGCGCGGCGGCCTGCTCACGTGCATCCACCCACGTCCAACACAAAGCGAGGAGAACAGCAGCCGTCAGCGCGCGTGAGAGCCTGAGCTTTCGCATATCGAAAGGTGATGTACTCGCCGTAATCGAGACAAATAATAGCGCCGTCCAGAGGTTGGTCTACCGCTTAATTCGGGGTAGGGCTCCGCAATCCTTGACGGGGTTCGACGCGTCATTTCGGGCCTACGGCGTACGCGAGTCGAGTGCATCCCATCGCGTGTACGCAGTGAGCAGCAACCTCTCGAGCTCTTCAAGCCTCGCGAGCACCTCGTGGATTTCAGCAGCGGGTCGCTTGTAGAAGTCAGCTGATGTCACGTCGGACTGCAACTGTTGCTGCTCTGCTTCGAGTGCCTCGATGCGCGACGGCAACTGCTCGAGCTCGAGTTGCTCTTTGTACGAAGGCTTGCGGCTGACACGCGACGCGTCTTTTGCGTCGGCTGCTGTTGCATCTGCGCGTGGCGCTGATGCCGCTTTGCGCGCTGGCGCTGGCTCTGGCTCTGCCTGTCTTCGCTGCCTCAGCCAGTCTTCATATCCGCCGATGTATTCCTGCACGCGACCGTCGCCCTCGAAGACGAGCGTGCTCGTCACGACATGATCGATGAACGCACGATCGTGGCTGACGAGTAACAGCGTGCCCGGCCAGTTCACGAGCCGCTCTTCGAGCAACTCGAGCGTCTCGATATCCAGGTCGTTCGTCGGTTCGTCCATCACGAGAACATTGAACGGTCGCGCGAAGAGTCGCGCCAGCAGAAGGCGATTCCGCTCTCCACCGGAGAGCGCCTTCACCGGCGACTGCGCGCGTTCGGGAGGGAACAAAAAGTCGCGGAGATACCCGTGCACGTGCTGGGTCCCGCCGTTCAGCGTCACCGTGTCGTGTCCATCTGCAACGGTTTCCCAGACACTGCGCTCGGGATCGAGCTGTTCGCGCTGCTGGTCGTAATAGGCAATCTGCAGGTTCGCACCGTGGCGCACCTCGCCTGCATCGGGGAGCAACTCACCCAATATCAGCTTCAGCAGTGTTGTCTTACCCGACCCGTTCACACCAATGAGGCCGATGCGATCGCCGCGCATCACTCGCGTCGTAAGGCCGCTGACGACCCGCCGTTCACCGAAAGCCTTGGAGACGCCCTCGGCCTCGAACACCATCTGGCCAGTTCGATCTCCGATCTCTGCCTGCAGGCGGGCGGAGCCGATCTGCGATCGCCTCGCCGCGCGCTCTTCGCGCATCGCCAGCAGCGCCCGCACGCGCCCCTCGTTTCGCGTGCGCCGAGCCTTGATCCCCTGGCGCAACCACGCCTCTTCTTCCGCCAGCTTCTTGTCGAACTTCGCGTCGTGCACGGCCTCAACAGTGAGCGCGTCTTCTTTGCGGCGAAGGAACGTGGCGTAGTCGCCCGGCCACGACGTCAGGCGGCCGCGGTCCAGTTCGACGATCCTCGTCGCCAGTGCCTGCAGGAACACGCGATCGTGCGTCACGAACACGACGGTTCCGGCATAGTCGGCCAACCAGCCCTCGAGCCAGCGCATCGTGTCGATGTCCAGGTGATTGGTCGGCTCGTCGAGCAGCAAAAGATCTGGCTCGCCGGCAAGCGCGCGCGCCAGGAGCACGCGACGCTTCCATCCGCCAGACAACGTTTGCATGCTGACATCGGCAGGGATCTGCAGCCGCGAAAGGACCTTCGCGACCTTCTGGTCCGACTGCCACCCCTCGCCCTCGGAATGCGTCAACCCCTCGGCGACGACATCGAAGACGCGGCGGTCGTCGGCAACCAGGGCATCCTGCGCCAATCGGCCGATGCGAAGCCCGGGCTCGCGCCAGGCACTGCCCTGCTGCGGCGAAAGATCGCCGCTCAGAATCTGAAGCAGCGTGGACTTACCTGTGCCGTTGCGGCCGATCACGCACACGCGCTCGCGCGGTTCAATGCGAAAACTGGCCTGATCTAGAAGAGGAAGATGGCCAAAAGCCATCGAAATACGGTCGAGCGTAACGAGCGGCATCCAGAATCTATCGTACCATCGGGATATGCGCGCTCCCGGTGGGGTGCGCCGTTTTGCTTAGGAACACATGGCACAGACCGTCGAAATCAGCCTGAGAATTCCGTCCTTGCGCATCCGCAAGGAAGAAACGGACACGCTCGAGACCATCAACAACAGCGACATTCGATTCAGCAAGCAGATCGAGGTGGACTCCATTCCCAAGACCGGCGTGGTGTTGACGATGGGAATCAGCTCTGGAGAGACATTCCAGTGCGACGTCGTCCGCAGCGACTGGCATCACACGAAGAACATGTTCGTCGTCGCCTGCCGGTACTCGAAGCGATCGGTGTCGCAGGCCGAATACCACGCCCTCATGAACTCTACCGACTGGCAAGTCAGGGCATTGATGTAGTTGGTGTCAAACCGGACGACTCTGAGGCCACAACTCGCCGCACGAGGGCGACGATGGTTTCGGGGCTGGCGGGTTTGAGGATCACGTCCGAGAACAACTTCGCGACAACGCCATCGAACAGATCCGGCCTGGCCGTATAGGCAACGACCTTGAGGTCTTGCGTCGCCGTGCTCGCGCGAATCAAACGCGCGGCCTCCAGGCCATTGAGCACCGGCATCGTCAGGTCCATCAGGATCACCGACGGACGGACGTAGTGCGCGACAAGCACGCCTTCAAGCCCGTTCGTCGCGGTGAGGACCTCGAACCCGGCGTCCTCGAGGATGGCGGCGGTCGTCTCGCGGTTGCTGTCGGAGTCGTCCACGATGAGGAGGCGCGGCCGCACGCCCGTGGCGCCATCAGCAGATCGATGTCCCACCAGGCGCGTCAGCATCGCTTCCACGAATTGCCGTTGCTCACCGGCGGCGATACAAATTTGACGCGCGTGAGAAGCCGCGCCGTTTCCATCGAGCACACTCGCGAGCGAGGTCAACTCGCGCTCCTGCTCCCGCGCGGACGCCAGGAGCCTCTCCGTATCGCCGATGAATTGTCCGAAGGTAAGACCGTTGAACGCGTACGCCATGGGATCTCGGTCCGCGATCGGGACCGGGAAAATCTGCGGGCGACTGTAGCAAAGACACACCGCAAATTCCAGCACATCAAGTACTTAACTCGTCAATGTCCGGATCAGACATCCATTGTCGAACTCAGGCAGACATTCCCTTCGCGGCTGTGCTTGGATGGCTCCGTTTCTTGCACTCGTAGCGATGGAGGGGTGGGTTGTTGACTGAACGTACGCGCAATGACGTGCTTCGTGAGCTTGCGCAAGTCGATCAGGATGCGTTTGCGCAATTGATGCGCGATCTCGAACCTCACCCGTTGCAGCGTGGCGAGTTGCTGGGCACACCGCGGGCGGTGAGCGATTTTCTCTATTTCATCAACTCAGGCGTCGTATCCCTCGTCGCTAACACACGTAACGGACACTCAGTCGAGGTTGCGCTCGTCGGCCGCGAAGGCGTGGCGGGAATTGCCGATGCACTTGGCAATCAACCACTACCGTATAGCCTCATCGTCCAGCTTCCCGGTCTCGCCTATCGCGCACCCAAGGAGCTGATCCGCGAGCACATCTTTTCGTGCAGTGCGTTGCACGAGCTGCTCATGAATTATTCACAACGGATGATGCATCAGCTTGCGCAGTCGGCGCTGTGCAATCGCTTCCATACATCCGTTCAGCGGCTCGCACGGTGGCTCCTGCTGACCGCTGAGCGGGCTGATACCAATCGCCTGGAGCTGACACACGAACTGATGGCGCAGATGGTGGGAGCCCCGCGTTCCGCCGTCAGCGAGTCCGCGTCCACGCTGCGCGACAAGGGCATCATCGACTATCGCCGCGGTGTGGTGACGATCCGAAACGCCAAGCGTCTCCACAAAGTCGCCTGCGAATGTTTCGATGTCGTGTCCGCAACCACAAATGGCAATCACACATGGCTGGTTGACT
>Ga0315912_10004661_pt1 | contig 12895 bp, 7 predicted proteins | sample VfabasoilMG_FD_204469 | JGI IMG/M metagenome (GOLD analysis project Ga0315912, IMG submission 204469) | Garden soil microbial communities collected in Santa Monica, California, United States - V. faba soil | ecosystem: Environmental > Terrestrial > Soil > Garden | place: USA: California... | reverse complement strand
CTTGTTGTTGGCGTGAGAAACGTTGTTACCAACCTGAGGCCTTTTTCCAGTTATTTGACAAACTCGTGCCATATCCGCTTAGTTTTTTTATCCCCCCTTAAAAAGGGACTGCAAATATCGCTAAAACGACCTCAATAATCCAATCCCAAATGCAAATAATCGACAATAGATTTCTAATAAAGCCTGGAAAGCACTGATTCTGGCTCTAATTCAACAAAATTATCAATATTGAAATCTGCCTCCGATAGTTCTTCCCGGGTATGTGTAGTGGTGATCCCTACCACTTTGCAGCCAGCCCTCTTTCCGGCAGATACCCCGGACAGGGAATCTTCAAAAACCACGCATTTTTGCGGATCCAGGCCAACAGCGGCTGCTGATTTGAGATATATCTCCGGATCTGGTTTACCCCGGCTTACAAAGGAATCATCCAGGATAATGGAAAAGTACTTCTCGATATTCGTATGAAGCAACGTGAAGTCTACATTAGCCCGGGGCGCAGAAGTAGCGATCGCACGCGGGATCTTTCGGGCTTCTAACTTCTGCAGAAACGACAAAAGTCCGTCAACTGGCTTAATGTCGTGATACAATTCACGGAAAAGAGACTCCTTTTCATCCGCATATTGCCGGATGGTCTGTTCACTTAAATCGCCAAATAAATTCAATAACCAGTCGCGGTTGGTCCGGCCATATATCTTTTCCCGAAGTTCCTGTTCGGTGAGTTCGTAACCATGTTTTGCGCAGAATTGTCTCAGCGCAATTTTGTGTGTCGGATTACTGTCAACCAGTACTCCGTCCATGTCAAAAATAAAGGCGTGTTTCATAATGTTTAAATAGGGCAGAAGCCGATCTGGTTTCCTTGAAAGATTGGTGGATATATGTGTAGATGATTAAAAAATTACTACCCGCTTTGCAAATGATTTATTATTTGTAGTAAATCGGAAAATGTAAACTCCGGCAGCCAGATAAGGCATCGTCTGAGTATACTCTTCATTGCCTGCCAGATATACGGGATCGGTTAATGTCTGCCCCACCATGGAGAAGATTTGCAACTGTGCAGGGCGATCAATTCTGATTGTTACCGGATTAGTTTTGTTCACTGGATTAGGGTAAATAGAAATGGTGGGAGTTGAGGGCAGTGATTCGCCTTCATCATGACGGAGTACAGAAATTCCACCCAGGACATTCCCGGTAACTATTGCGGGTTTATTCGTGCCGAACAGATTAACAGTCGTTGGCCAGGTTCTTCCGCCGAGATTTCTGGCTTCGTAATCACCCGAAAGTGCATTGAAGGTAATCCCGGTTATCGCGTCTTCCGCATCGGATGCTTCTCTGTAATTGCTAATGATTTTGAGATGGCCACTCTGGTCACCATAAATAAGATCTGTTTTTCCATCCGCATCAAAGTCTGAGGTGGCGCACGCTATGTTCTGACGCAGAACGGTTGAAGTCAACCCCAGGTAACTCTCATCTTCCATTGAAAAATTCATGGAGCCTTCTGGTCCGGCATTCTTCCAGTATTGCAAGGCACCCGTAGTCTTTCCCACCAGCAAATCTAAATGGCCATCCTTATTCACATCGGTTACCAGAATATTTTCAGATGGACTGATTATGAAGTCAATAGGTTCAACAGATTGATTCGAAAAGTCTACGCCGATACTGGCCTGGTTTGGGATAAAATAAAGCTGTGTTAACCCCGTTTGAAAGCTGGAAGCCGTGAAAACAAGATCAATTTTAGCATCGCGGTTAATGTCAGCAAATTGAATTTTCAGGTTGTAATAAAATAATTGGGAGAGGTTCAAAAAATCATCTTCAATGAGAGCGAATGCGGGAGATGTCTCGGTCCCCGTGTTTTCAAATAGCTTAATCGTTGCAACAATATTATCTGAAGTATGCTGACTAATAAAAAGATCGTAATCACCGTCACCGTCGAAGTCGATGAATGCCGGCACCGCGTTGTCGCCTACGTCGATCATGTGCTCCTGTAGAAAATTTCTTTTTGTCAGACTGAATGACGGTGAAGTCGTTGTACCCGAATTCTTGTAATACCAGTTCGAGTGGCTCAGGTCGCTTTCCAGGAACGTTTTGGAAAAAATACTCGGTGTCGAGATCAGGTCCTTCCTTCCGTCAAAGTCCACATCTTCATAGAAGGCTGCCGGAAAGACAAGGAAGTTTATAGGATTACCTGTGGGGAAATTTACAGAGGAGCTGATCACCGGATTGGCTACGGTACCGTCGTTCTTTAATAGGAACAGATTGGAACAACTTGCTTCAGAAAACAATAAATCAATCGTTGAATTGCCATCAACATCAAGTGCTAACAGGCTTTTCCCGCCTGCATGCTGGATTCGACCACCTGTTGAAGGAGGGCATTCCTCACCGTTGAATGCAAAAGTTCCGCACTCACATTCAACAAAGTCACCCCACTTCTGTGTTTGCCTTTCGAAGTCGAGGGAGTCGCAGGACCCATATCGTTCCATGCTGAAATTTTTATGATATTCTACGGTGCCGTTGCCCACGAACCGCACATTAAAAATGTCTAAATCGCCATCACCATCAGCGTCGCCCAGTGAGGGAAGGTCATCAAATTGAAGTTGCAGATTAATCTTTCCTGAAAAACCCTTTGTGAGCAATACCTGGCTTTTGGGTCCTTCGAAGCCGCTATAAAACAGAAATTGTTTCCAGGAAGGATTCTCCCCCGGACCAGTCTCATTTAAATAAACTTTAATGCCGAGATTGTCACCCGTGAAAATATCTTTTTTTCCGTCGCAGTTGAAATCCCGTAAGAGTAGCCAATTGGTCACTTCTTCGGGAAAGGAACTCTCGTAATCAGGCGCGTACGTATATTGGTTGTTTTCCTGAAGAAACGTAATAACCTTGTCGGCCGTACGATCAAAAAGTACCAGGTCATCGTTGCCGTCATGGTTTAAGTCCATGGTATTGTAATGTGCTGCATTCAACCCTCCGGCCCAAGGCATTGACAATTCTGTTCCGTCGTTATTGAGCACAGGAATCGATTGGTCCATCACGTAGGATAACTGTGCCTGAGCGCCGATAGGAAGAATCAGGAGGAGCAAATTCAGAAACCGGGTCATTAAAATTAATTTCTTTCTCTTTAACGCTGGCAGGAGGCCAGCTGTTATCTTGCCTGCAAGATACTTTTCCCGAATCAGAATCCCTATTGAAAACGAGAGGTTAACGGGGTAATGGGGTAGCAGAATTTATTATTGTTATTGATGGATATACCAACATTATACGAACGTTTTTTAGAGTGTGGTCAGGTATCAACTGATACCAGGAAGATTTTACCGGGATCAATCTTTTTTGCCTTAAAAGGCGATCGTTTTAATGCAAATGAATTTGCTGAATCCGCACTTCAGAAAGGTGCCTCCTATGCGGTGATTGATGATCCGCAGTATGCAAACAATGATCGCTTTATTCTGGCAGAGAATGTATTGGAAGCGTTGCAAGCCCTGTCACGATACCACCGAAGCCAGCTGAAGATTCCGGTTATCGGATTAACCGGATCAAATGGAAAAACTACCAGCAAAGAACTGGTAAACGCCGTGCTTAGTAAGAAGTACAAGACCTACTCCACGAAAGGAAATCTTAATAATCACATCGGAGTGCCCCTTACGTTGTTATCCATCGACTCTTCTGTCGAAATGGCCGTTGTGGAAATGGGGGCAAACCACCTGGGCGAAATCGCGTTTTTGTGCTCCCTTGCAAACCCGACTCATGGGTTTATAACCAATATTGGTAAAGCGCATGTCGGAACTTTTGGTGGTTTTGAAAATATTATTCGCGCAAAATCGGAGTTATACCAGCACCTTATTCTACACGATGGAGTTGTTTTTATCAACTCACGGAATAGCATCCTGGCTAATATGGCCAAACGCTTCAAAAGCCCGGTCCTTTATCCTGCCAAAGGTGATTATTACCATTGTGAATTTATGGAGGCGAATCCCTTTGTGAAAATGAGAGATGAAAACAATGAAATCATTCAATCGAAATTGATTGGGGCTTATAATTTTGAAAATATTGCCGTCGCGCTGTGTATCGGAAAGTATTTTGGAATTGACGGACGCCTTTCAAACTCAGCAATCGCCGAGTACGAGCCAGGCAATATGCGCTCACAGCTGATCAGGAAGCAGAGTAATACGATTATTCTGGATGCCTATAATGCAAACCCAAGTTCCATGCAGGCGGCGATAGAGAATTTTTCAACGCTGGCGGGAGAAAACAAAATACTTATTTTGGGTGATATGTTTGAGCTTGAAGCGGAGGCGGAGGCGGAGCATCGGAATATCGGCAGACTGTTACATGAACATAAATTTGGGAAGGTTTTCCTTTGCGGGCAGCTTATGCGCTTCGCTAAACAGGAATTTCCTGAAGGCATGTTATTTGAAAACAAGGAATTGCTTCTTGAAGAGTTAAAGAACAAACCCATAACGAAGTCTACCATTTTAGTGAAAGCCTCCCGAGGTATAGGACTGGAAGCTGTTATGGACTTTATCTGATTCTTCGGAAGAATAGTTGAAAATAATAGACAAATAAAACTATGAACTTTGAAGGTGCACTGAAATTTCTCAAAGACTTAGACAGACATAACAATCGTGAATGGTTTGAAAAGAACAAGCCTAAGTATATAGAAGCAAAAGAAGGCTTCGAATTATTCGTCGGTGATCTTCTTGAAGAGATGATAAAATTTGATGACTCGCTGGCAGGATTGGAAGCAAAAAAACTGACGTTCAGGATCTATCGCGATGTGCGGTTTAGCAAGGATAAAAAACCTTACAAAAAGAATATGAGTGCAGCTTTTTCCTCCACAGGAAAGGGATTGGGGACTCCCGGCTACTACTTTCATCTGGAACCGGGAAATAAAAGTTTTGTTGGAATAGGAATGTTTATGCCGGTTCCTGAAAACCTTGCAAAGATCAGACAAGAGATAGACTATAACGGAGCCGGGCTCGAAAAGATTTTTAAGGCGAAGGAATTCAAAAAGAACTTCGTGAAGTTCTGGGATGACGACAAATTAAAAACCGCCCCGAAGGGGTATGCAAAGGATCACCTGCATGTAGAGTGGCTTAAGTTAAAGAGCTTTATCGTCACACACGAGTTTACCGATCAGGCCGTGACGGAAAAGAAGTTTTTGAAGACCCTCGTCAGTGTAGTGAAGTCGGGCAAACCACTGAATGATTTTCTCAAAGAAGCTATTGCGTAGGTGTCGAATGGCCTCACCCTAAATCCCACTTCAGAAGAGAGGGACGTAAAAAAAATATAACAGGTTGAGTGGAGCTGAATGTTACCAATCAAAGTACTCGTCTTTTTCAAGTTCAAGCTCTTTTTTCTGTTTAGTGCCTTTGTTTTTGAACGCTTCCTTCAACTCCTTCACTTCTTTTTTCAAATCTGTTGCGATTTTTTTCTTGACTGCCTCCGTATCGTACGATACCCGATAATCATCCGTAGTCCCGGTGATCTTAAGGAAAAGTTTGGTTTGCCCTGCACCGTCTTCTTCAAGCGCCCCCTTCGCTTCTTCACTATTGATGTTTTTGTTATTACGAAGCGGTGCGATGATATGGTAATCGATCTGCTGACTGAAGGTGTGTGTACCGCTTATCTTTATCGTGGTAACATTGGTACGCACTTCCATTTGAGGGATATAGACAGCTTTGTTTTCTATGTGGATATCATTTTTAAGGTCAGAAAAACGCAATTTGCTCAGCCCCTCATCATTGAGGTATTTGTTCAGTTTTTTCATCGGCTCAAAGTTATTGAGTTCACCATTCTTGATGGTGGCGCTGATGTCTCCAATAAGTGTCTCTGGGAATAATTTCAGGTTTTGATTGAGTGTCATCTCCAGGTTAACATCGGCCGAGGTATGTCCATTCAGATGTTTCGCCTGGATAAAATCCTGGTCAAAGTTGTTAAACACGTAAAAGATGCTGTCAAGTTGGATGTCATTGAGTTTAAATGTACTGACAACGTCTATGGCTTTTTTGTTTTGCGCATCAACAATCCCAGAGAAAGTCATGTTGCCTCCCATTGAATTGAAAGTAATATTGCGGGACACAGCCATTTCGTTTTTTACGAGCAGGTCGCCTTTTAGATTACTGGCATGAAAACGCTTGTATCGGAGCTCTTTGACATCGCAGTTGAAATTAAGGTTGATATTTCTTGAAATATTGAATTCGTACTGCTGACTTTTTCCTGTAGACGTTCCGAAACCAATGGCAAAAAGCTGATCGACATCGAGGTAGGCCGACTTCAAATCGGTCTCAATACCAATGGGCTGATTTTCGAAAAGTAAAAAAGTAATGATGTTCTTGAAAAATCCGTTGAATGTAAAATCACTGTTTCCGAGTTTACCGGATACATTGCTTAGTGCCAGGTCATTGTTGCTGAATTGAAGATTGCCCATTAAATGTTCCAATTGAATTTTGTCTTTTCCAAAGGAGAGCCCGATATTTTCAAGGTCGACCGTTCCCTGCGTGGTGACGCGTTGAGCGGTGGCCTTTTTCTTCAACAACTCAATTTTGCCGCGAAGGGAAACGTTTGCCAGTAAGGAACCGGATACATTCTGAACGTTGGGTATAGGATAAAATCCTAAAAGAGCGCCGGCGTCAATTCGGCCTTTGAAATCGCAAATAACCTCGGGGCTTTCAAAATTTGAAATGATCAGGTTGGCAGAGAACGGTTCTCCGTTTAAGGTAGCATTGATGTTCTTCAGCACGAGAGTAGCTGCCTTGACATCCAATATATCGCTGCTGGCAAAGGAACCTTGTACACTGGCCTTTTCAATACGCGATTTGTACTGCGGATGAAACAGCGTTGTGTTCTTGAATCCAAAATCAACGGAAATTGCGGGGCTCTTACGAGAGCTGATTTCGCCTTTAAGCTTTGCCTTGAAATAGACATCGCCCTTGCTTTGGTACTGCTGCAGATTTTTGGATGCCGTTTCCGGCAACAGCGACAAAAGCGTCTGAATGTCGGCATCCTTCGCTTCTGTCACCAGGTCAATTAAATTTTTTTCCTTCCAGCTGTATTCGCCCGAAACCGTAAACACGGCTGTTCTCAGTTTCAAAAGTGAGGGCTCTATGGTGAGAACTTTGCGGATATCATCATAGATCAGGCGGCTTTCTGCCTGAAAGGACTTGCCTGTGAGAAATGATCTTTGATTTACTTTGATTTTTTCCGTTGTTACCTCACCGGATACGGAAATTGTATAGATATCATTGGCGGTCTGAATCGAAGCTGTTAAGTCATTACTGGTGAACGAATGTTCCTGTTCCGCATCCAGGTCGGTATAGTGGACCTTCGTGTTTTTCAGCATAACCTTGTCGAGTTCAAAACTGACGGCCCCTGTTCCTTTGCCTCCACTACTTTTAGCTATCGTATAGTTGTTTTCACCCTTTGCATTGATCTTTAGGTTTGTTTCACTGTCCAGGATGTTAAGTCCCTGAATGATATACCTTTCATTCCAGACATCAATCAGATTTAGTTGGAATGAAAGCTCTGCAGCCGTCAGAAGCGGATATTGTCCGGGATGACTATCTTCTACATAGACATCCTTCATAACAATAGAAAGTTTTGGAAATTGTCTCCACAGGGAGGCTTCGATCTTTCCAATCTTTACCGGAGTGTTCAGTTGTTTGTTTGCTTCGCGGATAAATTGGTTTATAATTTTGTCCTGAAAGAGAAAAACAGTGATGGTCAGCGAGAGCAGAAGCACACCACAGGCCAGCGAAAGAAAGAAAAGTATTTTCCGGAAGGTTTTCAAAAGTTTAAAAAATGGTTGTGCAAAAATACATGACAAATATTAAACCATTTTGAAAAAGCAGTATCCTTCGTTAAAATGACGCTTTAGGGGTAGTTATTGATATGATTCTCACATTGAATAAGGCAACCAGCTCTGAACGCTAGGGTTGGGGTGAATCAACTGGGGAAGCCATTCTGAGGCGAGGTTTGAAAAAGAGCCTGCGTTGGGTAATTTGAACCTTTTCCCCTAGAACATGAAAACTGTGTTAAATAAGAAGTGTATTCGATTTAGTGGACTGTGTATCGCACTTATGGTGTTAGGCTTTGCACAGCATGCTACTTACGCTCAACTTTTAGCGATTGAGCGGCGTATTGTGTCCACCATTGACAACCAAAATGCAGCCGCACTCGCGCTTTGGGAGGAGGTGGTAAATATTAATAGCGGCACAATGAACTTTGACGGGGTGTATAAAGTGGGAAAAATCTTTCAATCCAGGCTGGATGAACTTGGTTTTGTAACACGGTGGGTAGAGGGTAAACCCTTCAACCGGGCCGGGCATCTGATTGCAGAACATAAAGGGAGGGGTAAGGGAAAGACCATATTGCTTATCGGTCACCTGGATACCGTATTTGAGTTGTCAAGTCCTTTTCAACAATTCACTTACATTAACGACTCCACGGTACATGGGCCGGGCGTGGGAGATATGAAGGGGGGAGATGTAATTATGCTTGGCGCTTTGTCAGCATTAAAGAAGACAGGCCTCTTGCAGGACATGAATCTGTTGGTCGTACTCAGCGGTGATGAAGAACTAAGCGGCGAGCCCCTATCAGCAGCGCGCTTTGATTTGATAGAAGCAGCCAAACAGGCTGATATTGCCCTGGGGTTTGAAGATGGGGATGGAAAATTTGAAACGGCAAACATTTCGAGACGGAGTTCATCAGACTGGGAACTAAAGGTAAGCGGTGTACCTTCACATTCATCTCAGATATTCACGGAGAAAATTGGAGTCGGTGCAATCTTTGAAGCTAGCCGAATCATAAATGGATTTTATGAAGCATTGGCGAATGAGCCGAACCTTACGTTTAATCCAGGTGTGATTCTGGGTGGGTCGGCGGTTCAACACGAGTCTGACCAAAACGGCGGTGAGGCTTATGGGAAGGCAAATGTCGTAGCCAAAGAAGTTGTTGCTACAGGAGACATCAGGGCCATTTCACCTGAACAATTGCAGAAAGCTCAGAAGGTGATGATGAATGTGGTGGATGATCATTTACCGATGACACAGGCTGAGATAAAATTCTTCGAGGGATATCCACCACTTGCGCCAACACCAGGAAATCAACAGCTGTTGAATTTTTTTGATCAGGTGAGTAAAGACCTTGGTTATGGGGGTGTTGCCGCAGTAAATCCGCGGGATGCTGGTGCGGCTGATATTTCATTCACCTCTGGTTATGTAGACATGGCAATGGATGGTTTAGGTCCCCGTAGCGCGAATGGGCATACTGTTAAGGAGACGGCTGACCCCAGAACCATACCTATGCAGACAAAGCGGGCTGCAATCCTGATTTATCGGCTTACCCGAAAGGGGGTTAAAAATCAGCGATAAAAAAATATAATTCAGTTATGTTCTAAGCCATCGTGTTCTGTTCTCCAGGAGTTTTAGTACACGAATGTTCAAAACGTCAATGGCTTGGTAAATGGATCAAAGTAAAGGTGGATAAGATTTTTTTGCACAAACCGAATTCTGTTATACTTTTGCAATCCCCAATTGAATTGGGGCCGGTGTTTTGGGAGCTTAGCTCAGCTGGTTCAGAGCATCTGCCTTACAAGCAGAGGGTCGGGGGTTCGAACCCCTCAGCTCCCACATTGATAATCAGGCAGTTACGTAAAGTAGCTGCCTTTTTTAATTTTTAGACTTTTACCTTTCCGTATAGTTCCATCAAATACAATACGCGGTTGGTTAATGAATTTTCAAAAAACAACCCCCCGAGCCGAGGCTTGGGGGGTTAAAGCAACTTACACAACTGTCCAACTATTCTTTTTGGAAGGTTTACCAGATCAATTTGAAAGCTGGAAGGTAATGGGAATGCTAAACCTTGTATCGACTGCCTTTCCTCGTTGAGTACCTGCGATCCATGTGGGCATAGAAGCCACCACCCGAACGGCCTCATCCTTCAACATCAGGTCTACATCTTCTCCAACTACATCCGATGCGGTGACGTCGCTGACATTACCGCGTTGATCGACAATAAAGTCTACAAAAACAGTTCCTTCTATTTCATTGTCTTCGGCCTGCTTGGGATACTTCAGATTACTCCGCAGGTACTTCTTCATGGCGTTATTGCCGCCGGTAAAAGAGGGATCAACTTCAGCTTTGTTATAGATAACTTTTCCTGATTTGTCTTTATAAGTTGGAGTGGTCTCTGCTAATGCAATAGCCGCCAACCTTCTTTGTTCTTCCTTTTCCATACTTGCCTTTTCAATGGCAATGCGCTTTGCGGCCGCAATCTCTTTTTTGTTGGCTTCTTCGGAAAGCTCGTCGGTTGTTAATACCAGGGTATCCGTTGTGTTTTCTGATGCGTCAGTTGTGTTTTCTGTTGTTTTGGTTCCGCAGCTCCAGACAGCAATGGCGCATACTAAAATCAGAAGTTGAAAGCTTGTTTTCATATTGTTTTTGTTTTGTTTAATACAGACTTGCCTGTATACGCAAAGAAATACCATGCCAGCCTGGTACCCTTGATAATTCAATCAGGGAGCAACTCCTAAGTATGAATTGGAGCAGATGAGCAATATTCTCCTCACTTAAGGGTAACTATACTCCCATGTTATTACAGGCAAACCACTGATTCTGGATGATCTCACCGGTTGGGGATTTCAATCGTTAAAACAATGGCAAGTCGGTCTTTGACATTTTTAGCTGACCATTCACAGAATAATAGGCCTGTCCGAACATTTTTAAAGAGAATGTTGTACTACAAATAAAGAGTTTCAACAATTCTTTAACCAAACCTAACTCAAATGGAAGAAAAACCTAATGGGAGATTGGTAGTGGTTTCAAATCGGTTGCCGTTTCAGCTACTCGAAAGAAACAACAAGATTACGCTGAAGGAAAGTGACGGTGGCCTTGTCAGCGCACTTAAGAGTTTCTTTGAAAGACAAGATGCTCAACATTTGTTCAGAGAAAAATGGTGGGTTGGGTCTGCTGACTTTTCTGAGAAAAGGTGGCTCAAGTTCTCACGTGAAAGGGAATCGCACCAGGCGTTTCAAATAGACCCGTTATTTGTTGATCCGAAAGTATATGACCGATACTACAATGGCTTTTGCAATGCTACGATCTGGCCGTTGTTTCACTATTTCCCTTCATTTGTAGAGTTTGATGAACTGAGCTTCCAAAGTTATGTGGATGTGAATCAGCAATTTGCTGACAAACTGGTCGACATGTTGGAACCGGGAGATGTTTTGTGGATTCACGACTACCAGTTGTTCCTCCTTCCCGGGATGATTCGTAGCAAGGCACCGGATGTAACTATTGGATTTTTTCTTCATATTCCATTTCCGAATTTTGAAATTTTCAGGTTGTTGCACCGGACGTGGAAAGAGAAAATAATTCACGGACTGCTCGGCGCCGACCTTATTGGTTTTCATACGCAAGAATATGTTCAGCATTTTCTGAAGACATTGCGTATGGTAACAGGGATTGACCATCAATACCGTTCGGCTTTCGTCGGAAGTCGTGTTATAAAAGCTGATATGTTTCCTATTGGCATTGACTATCAAAAATTCCACAATGCATCAGAACAAGAAGAGGTCGTTTCACGACGCAATGCCATCTCCAGGAATTTTGGTGAAAAAAAAATAATCTTTTCTGTCGACAGACTTGACTATACTAAAGGTGTTACACATCGACTCGCCGGATTTGAACGTTTTCTGGAGCAGCATCCCGAATGGAAGGAGCTGGTCGTCCTGGTGTTAGTGGTTGTTCCGTCACGTCAGATCATTTCTAAATACAACGAGAGAAGGAAGTTGATCGAGGAACAAGTTGGCCGGATTAATGGCAAGTATTCAACCCTGCAGTGGCAGCCTGTAATTTATCGCTATAGTCACTTGTCGTTTCCCGAACTGTGTGCCCTGTATCAAAGTGCTGATGTGGGGTTAATTACTCCGCTGCGTGATGGTATGAATCTGGTGGCAAAGGAATATGTCGCCAGTCGTACCGGACAGCATGGTGTCTTAATTCTGAGTGAACTGGCAGGCGCTGCAAGTGAAATGGGCGAAGCTATACTGGTTAATCCCATGGACAAAAATGAAGTAGCTCAGGCAATTTTTACCGCACTAACGCTTCCATTGGAAGCCCAGCAGCAGAAAATGACATTATTGCAAACAAGACTAAAAGAATATACGGTGGTTGATTGGGTGGATGACTTCCTACGCCAATTGAAGGAGGTGAAGACACAGCAGCAATCTCAGGAAACGAAACAGGTGACCTCGGTAGTAAAACAAAAAATTGCCTCAGAATTTCAATCTGCTCCGTTTCGGCATCTGTTGCTGGATTATGATGGTACATTAGTGCCTTTTGCAAGACATCCCAGTGACGCTGTACCGGATAAGAATCTACTGCAACTATTATCCCTGCTTGCATCCGACTCAAGCACCGATTTGACAATCATCAGCGGGCGCTCACACGTGACGCTGCAAAATTGGTTTCACGGACTTCCTATCAACCTGGTGGCGGAACACGGTGCGGCTATACGGCACGCCACAGGCGATTGGGAAATTGACTATGCGGAAGACCTCAATTGGAAACCCCTGATTCGGCCTACCCTTCAGCTCTTTTCGCAGCGTAGTCCAGGTTCTTTTGTCGAGGAAAAAAATCATACGCTCGCGTGGCACTATCGCAATGTCGATTCAGATCTTGGTTTTGTACGATCCCGGGAGTTACTGGATAATCTTTATCATCTGGTTCGGAACGCCCAGCTTCAGGTTATCGATGGCAATAAAGTAATAGAGGTACGCATCGCGGGTGTCGACAAGGGGGCGGCTGCCAGAAAGCTTATATTAGAGAAACACTACGATTTTATACTTGCGGTTGGCGACGATAAAACGGATGAAGATATGTTCAGGGTGCTGGAGAACAAAGCGGTC
>Ga0315912_10004660_pt1 | contig 12896 bp, 11 predicted proteins | sample VfabasoilMG_FD_204469 | JGI IMG/M metagenome (GOLD analysis project Ga0315912, IMG submission 204469) | Garden soil microbial communities collected in Santa Monica, California, United States - V. faba soil | ecosystem: Environmental > Terrestrial > Soil > Garden | place: USA: California... | reverse complement strand
CATGGATGTTCGCCATTATCTTCAATTCAACGACTTCTCCCGCGAGGAGTACGAGCATCTGTTCGGCCGCGCGCGCTGGATAAAGGACAAATTCAAGCGTTACCAGCCGTACCTGCCGCTGCACGACCGCACGCTGGCGATGATTTTCGAGAAGCACTCGACGCGCACGCGCGTGTCGTTCGAGGCCGGCATGCTGCAAATGGGCGGCACCGTCATCAATCTTTCGTCGCGCGATACACAGATGAGCCGCGGCGAGCCGGTGGAAGATCTCGCGCGTGTCATCACCCGCATGGTCGATATCGTGATGATCCGCACCTTCGAGCAAACGATCATCGAAAAATTTTCCGCGCACTCGCGCGTGCCGGTGATCAACGGGCTCACCAACGAATATCATCCGTGCCAGATTCTCGCGGATATATATACCTACATCGAGCATCGCGGGAGCATTGAGGGCAAGACCGTAGCGTGGATTGGCGACTCGAACAATATGTGCAACACCTGGTTGCAGGCAGCGGAAGTACTCGGTTTCAATGTACATGTGTCGACGCCGCCCGGCTATGAGGTGGAGCCCGAACGCGCGGGACTCTATGGCGATGCGCACTACGAAGAATTCGCCGACCCGATGGATGCCGCGAAAGGCGCTGACCTCATCACTACCGATGTGTGGACCAGCATGGGCATGGAAGCGGAAAACGAGGAACGCAAGCGCGATTTCGCCGACTGGTGTGTGGATGCCGACATGATGCGCGTCGCTAAAAAGGATGCGCTGTTCATGCACTGCCTGCCCGCACATCGTGGCGAAGAGGTCACTGCTGATGTGATCGACGGCGCGCAAAGCGTGGTGTGGGATGAAGCGGAAAACCGGTTGCACGCACAGAAAGCGCTGCTGGAATTTTTGCTCACGCCCCGCACACAGGAAGCCGATCCGTCGCGCAAGTTGATTTGATTGGTTCAAACATCCGTGTTGCCCTAAATATTGTAACTATTTGTTTTGATTGAGTATTTTATAAATGAACGACAAAGTAAAAAAAGTAGTGCTGGCCTATTCCGGCGGGCTGGATACCTCGGTAATTCTGAAATGGTTGCAGGATGTATACGAGTGCGAAGTGGTGACGTTCACCGCCGACATCGGCCAGGGCGAGGAACTCGCGCCGGCGCGCCGCAAAGCAAAGATGTTCGGCGTAAAGCAGATTTTCATCGAAGATTTGCGCGAGGAATTCGTGCGCGACTTCGTGTTTCCGATGTTCCGCGCCAATGCGGTGTACGAAGGCGAATATCTGCTCGGCACCTCGATCGCACGCCCATTGATCGCGAAGCGGCTAGTGGAAATTGCGCGTAAAACAAACGCCGATGCGATTTCGCACGGCGCCACCGGCAAGGGCAACGATCAGGTGCGCTTCGAACTCGGCGCCTATGCGCTGATGCCCGACGTAAAAGTCATCGCGCCGTGGCGCGAGTGGGATTTACTGTCGCGCGAAAAGCTGCTCGCCTATGCCGACAAGCACGGCATCCCGGTCGATTACAAGAAACGCAAAGGCGGCGGCGCGCCGTATTCGATGGACGCCAACCTGCTACATATTTCGTACGAGGGCGGCGTGCTCGAAGACCCAGCTTTCGAGCCCGAAGATTCCATGTGGCGCATCACCGTATCTCCGGAAAAAGCGCCGAACAAGCCCGAAGTAGTAGAGCTTGATTATCGTCACGGTGATATCGTTGCCATCAACGGCAAAAAATTGTCGCCGGCGCGAGTGCTCGAAAAACTCAATCTGCTCGGCGGCAAGCACGGTGTGGGCCGGCTTGATCTGGTCGAAAACCGCTACGTCGGCATGAAATCGCGCGGCTGCTACGAAACGCCGGGCGGCACCATCATGCTCAAGGCGCATCGTGCGATGGAATCAATCACGCTCGACCGTGAAGTGCTGGCATTGAAAGACGACCTGATGCCGCGTTACGCACGTCTCGTCTATAACGGCTACTGGTTCAGCCCGGAGCGTTTGCTGCTGCAAAAACTGATCGACGAATCGCAGGCGGCGGTCAACGGCACGGTGCGCGTGAAGCTCTACAAAGGCACGGTGATGACCATCAGCCGCACCTCGCCCAATTCTCTGTTCGACCCGGCCATATCAACCTTTGAAGACGACAAGGGCGCATACAACCAGGCCGACGCTGGTGGCTTCATACGGCTGAATGCATTGCGGCTGCGCATTGCCGCGAATCTGAAAAAGCGCCGCAAGTAGGGAAAACGCATGTCACAGTTCGATAATGTCAGTGTAGTTAAAAAAGCCAACGTCTATTTCGACGGCAAATGTGTGAGCCACACCGTGCTGTTCAAGGATGGTTCGCGCAAGAGCGTCGGCGTGCTTTTCCCCAGCAAACTCACCTTCAACACCGGTGCACCGGAGGTAATGGAAATCAACGCCGGCGTATGCAAAGTAAAGCTGCCGGGATCACCGGACTGGCGCACGGTGCGTGCCGGCGAATCGTTCGACGCGCCCGGCAATGCGTCATTCGAGATCGAAACCATAGAGACGCTCGATTACGTGTGTCACTTCAAGTAGCAGGGAGGTAGTCATGCCATCGTTCGACATCGTTTCGGAAATCAATCTGGTCGAAGTGCGCAACGCTCTTGATCAATGCAACAAGGAAGTCACCAACCGCTTCGATTTCAAAGGCTCGGATGCGCGCGTCGAGCACAATGAAAAAGAAAAAATGCTCACTGTGTACGCAGATGACGATTTCAAACTGGGCCAGGTACGCGACGTACTGATCGGAAAACTCGCCAAACGCGGCGTGGACATCCGTTGCCTCGATACGGGCAAGCCTGAAAAAATCGGCGGCGATAAGGCAAAGCAGGTCGTCAAAGTGCGCGAAGGGATAGAACAGGAACTCGCCAAGAAAATCGTCAAGCTCATCAAGGACAGCAAAATGAAAGTCCAGGGCAGCATTCAGGGCGACGTGGTGCGTGTGAGTGGTGGAAAAAAAGACCTGTTGCAGGATGCAATCGCGCTGGTACGCAAATCCATCACGGACTTTCCGCTGCAATTCAAGAACTTTCGTGACTGACAGCGGTGGCGGATCAGGCCACCGCGATGCCAGACAACTTTGACTTAACCATAGTAGGCGCGGGATTCGCCGGACTTGCTTGCGCGCATTCTGCCGCTGCGCGCGGGCTCAAGGTGCGGGTCATGGAGCGTAAGCCGCAACCCGGCTATCGCATCCACACCACCGGCCTGCTGGTCAAGGAAGTCGCTGAAAAACTCGAAGTCCCACTCGCGCTCACGCGCAAGATACACGGTGTACGGCTTTACGCGCCCAATCTGCGCTATGTCGATCTCGATGCGCCCGGTTACTATTTTCTCGCCACCGATACACCGGCGCTGATGGCATGGCTCGCCGCCCGTGCGCAACGGGCAGGAGCGCAAGTGGATTTTTCCTGTTCGTGGCGCGGCGCTGAAAGTTTGAACGATGGCCTGCGTCTGAAACACGACGGCTCAATGACACGCATGCTGGTCGGCGCCGACGGCCCGTCATCCGTGGTCGCGCGCGATTTTGGATTTGGCGTCAACACGGAGTTTCTGATCGGTGTGGAAACCGAATACGAGAACGTGCGCGGCGTCGATGGGGACCATCTGCACTGCTTTCTCGATTCGGAACTCGCCAATGGCTACATCGGCTGGGTGATTCCCGGCGTGGGGATGACGCAAGTGGGACTCGCGTGCAGCCGGCCCGCCAAACCACGCCTGAATGACTTCATGAAAAAAATATCCACGCTCTATGATTTTAGTGCGGCGCGCGCCGTGGCCAGACGCGGCGGGCTGATTCCAGTTGGCGGTCGCATTACGCCGTTTGCCGCCGGCTCCGTGCTGCTGGTCGGAGATGCGGCGGGCATCGTGTCGCCACTCACCGCCGGCGGCATACATACTGCGCTCGATTCCGGCTGGCGTGCGGCACACGCCGTCGCCGATTATCTGCTCGATGGAGGAGCGCATCCGGCCGCCGTGTTGGATCGCCACTACCCGCGCTTTCGTTTGAAGCGCATGCTGCGACGCGTGCTGGAACTGAATCCGCCGAATAGGCTTTACAACTTCCTGCTCGCAAGTGCGCCGTTTACCACTGCCGCACGCATGATTTACTTTCACCGGCGCGGCGTATCTTCCGGCAGCAAGGGTTAGGCAAGCATTAACGCTGCAATCCCTTGATCCATTCGGTGTAAATGCGATCCGCCACTGCATTCAGCTTGCGTACCTTTTCCTCGGCGCGATCAAGCATCTCGTTTGGCGTCTGCACCGAGGATGTGCGCTGCGCCAGTGTGACGATCTCCTTGCCCCAGTCCTTGCACCACAACGCAATCAGTTCCGGCGTCATTTCGACATGGCATTGCATGCCGATGTGCGGGCCGAGTACATACATCTGGTTCGCACAATGCGCGCTCGACGCGATGCGCTCCGCACCCGCGGGAATAGAAAATGTCTCTCCGTGCCAGTGAAAAGATTCGAAATAATCAACTCCGCCCAGCCATCTGCGAGCGCTATCGCCGTCGATGACATCTACCGGCGCCCAGCCGATTTCCTTTACAGGATTGCGAGAGACTGTGCCACCTAATGCCCTGGCCATCAGCTGGCCGCCGAGGCAATGGCCGATCAAAGGCACATCTGCAGCGACCGCGTCCCGCACGAATTCGAGCACCGGACCAATCCACGGCAAATCATCGTTGGCACTCATCGGTCCGCCCATCAGCGCCGCGCCGCTGAATGTGCGCGGGTCGCGTGGTACCGCCTCGCCCTCGTCGAGTTTAACGAGCGTCCACGGGATGCCGTGGCCCTCCAGAAACGTGGCAAAATATCCGGGGCCTTCGCTGGGCGAGTGCCTGAATACAACCACGGAGTTCATGCATGGGGTCATACAGAATTTCGATGCGGCATCTTATCGCAGGCGCGATTGTTCTGATATTTGCATCGAACGTAGCGCACTCTGCAGACGTCAACATCATCGGGATTTTCGGCGGCAAGGCCACGCTGGTCATCGACGGTGGCAGACCGCGCACGCTAAGCGTCGGGGAAGCCACGCCTGAAGGTATCAAGCTCATTTCCACCAGCGGCGAGAGCGCCATCGTGGAAATCGCCGGCAAACGCCAAACAGTCAGCCTCGGCCAGCGTATTTCCACAGGTAGCCCGGCTGGTTCAGGGTCTGGACAGCGCTCGGTGCTCACCGCCGATGCGCGTGGACATTTTTTCACGACTGCGGCAGTGAACGGCGTTTCAATTCCGTTCATGGTGGATACCGGCGCTACTTCGGTCACCATCAACAGCGATGATGCAAAACGCGCCGGAGTAAATTACACGGCCGGCCAGCGCGCGGTAATGCAGACCGCCAATGGGGCGATGGTGGCGTGGATTGTGAAGTTCGACACTGTGCGTTTGGGCGAAATCACGCTAAACAACGTCGATGGCATCGTGGTTGAAGGCAATCGCCTCGGCGGCCACGGCCTGCTCGGCATGAGCTTTCTGAATCGCACCGAGATGAAACGCGATGGCGATATTATGTCGCTGACCAGGCGCTTCTAAAATATCAATAAAAACAAATACTTATAACACCACCTTTGCTACTCCACACTGTTGTCCGTGCGCTCCACCATCGACAGCAGATGACCAAATTTCGTACGCTTGGTCTTTAGATATTCAACATTCGCCGAGCGCGGCGGCGCCTCTATCGCAACGCGCTCAGCTACGGTTAGGCCGTAGTTTTCCAGCGCGGCGACCTTGTCGGGATTGTTGGTCATCAGCCGCACCTTGCGTACTCCGAGGTCGAACAGAATGTGCGCGCCCGCCTTGTAATCGCGCATGTCTGCAGCAAAACCCAGTGCGTGATTGGCTTCCACCGTGTCGTGTCCCTGATCCTGCAGCGCGTACGCGCGTATCTTGTTGAGCAGTCCGATGCCGCGGCCTTCGTCGAACATATAGACGATGACACCGCTGCCCGCGCTCTCGATCATGGCCATCGCCGCTTCGAGCTGCTCGCCGCAGTCGCAGCGCTCGCTGCCAAACACGTCACCGGTCAGACATTGCGAATGCAGACGCACCAGCGGCGGCTCATCCGGTTTAACTTCGCCTTTGACCAGCGCGACATAGACAGTCGTCTCGAGATTGTCGCTATACACCATGATTTTGAAATCGCCGGCGGTGCGTGTCGGCAACACGCTCTCGGCACGGCGGCGGATTACGCGTTCGTTCTCACGATAGGCGACGAGATCTGCGATCTTGAGAATTTGTATGCTATGCGCCGCGGCAAAGCGCTCAAGCTGCGGCATGCGCGCCATCGTGCCGTCGTCATTCATGATTTCACAAATAACGCCGGCGGGTCTCAAGCCCGCCATGCGCGCGAGATCGACCGCAGCCTCGGTATGTCCGGCGCGCACTAGCACACCACCATCGAGCGCACGCAAGGTCTGCAGGCGGCCGGGCCGTATCAGGTCGGCTGGCTTCGCATTTTCGGCGATCGCCGCCGCAATGGTACGCGCGCGGTCGTGCGCGGACATGCCGGAAGCCACGCCTTCGCGCGCGTCGATGGGCGTGGCGAACGCAGTGCCGAATTTGGATTGGTTACCGCTATCGTCGGTGATCAGCGCTAGCCCCAACTGGCGCAACCGCTCCTCACTCAGCGCCAGCGACACCAGTCCACGCGCGTGCGCCGCCATAAAATTGATCGCTTCTGGCGTCGCGCGTTCCGCTGCGACGTAAAGATCGCCTTCGTTCTCGCGGCCCTCGTCGTCCACCAGAATGACCATGCGGCCCTTGCGCACCTCGGGCAGTATCTGCTCGACGAGGTATTCGCTGGTTTTTGCCGGATCGGGCATGGTTGTTTACTGAGGATGGCGCGAAATCAGCCGCATGAATTCAGCACGCGTTTTTTCGGTGTTGAATTCGCCGGTAAATGCGGAGGTAGTCGCGGTCGAGTTCTGCTTCTGGATACCGCGCATCACCATGCACATATGCTGCGCCTCGATCACTACCGCCACGCCCAAGGGCTGTAGCGTCTCCTCGATGCAATTACGGATTTCAACAGTGAGCCGCTCCTGCACTTGCAGCCGCCGCGCGTAGGCATCGACAACACGCGGGATTTTCGACAGGCCGACGATGCGCCCGTTCGGAATGTAGGCCACATGCGCTTTGCCAAAAAACGGCAGTATATGATGCTCGCACATCGAATACAGCTCGATGTCGCGCACGATCACCATTTGCTGGTATTCCTCGGTGAACATCGCCGAGCGCAGGATGCTGGACGGATCGAGATCGTAACCGTGCGTGAGAAACTGCAACGCCTTGGCAACACGCTCCGGCGTTTTTGCCAGTCCCTCGCGCGCCGGGTCTTCGCCGATGTCCTTGAGTATGGTGCGGTACTTGTCCGCGATGCGCTTGATCGTCGCCGGATTGTACTGGTCGATCTTGGCGTATCCGTCCATCTCGTTTTCTTCAACCATCTGGGGAGAAATCGGCGTCATGAAAAACCTCGTGAATCAGTAATTCCGCACAGCCATTCTACTCCGGCAGCCGCGCACGGACAGACTGGAGGATACCGGCTTTGTTCAATCCGCTTTCGGCCAGCTGGATAGACGGATCGCCCTGATCGATAAAGCGGTCGGGCAAACCCAGTTGCAGCACCGCCGTCGTGCGTCCATGCTGCTGCAAGGCTTCGAGCACCGCGCTACCCGCGCCGCCCATCACCACGTTTTCCTCGATCGTCACCAGCAGATCGTGCGTGTCCGCGAGCTTCAGTACCAGGTCGACATCCAGCGGTTTGACGAATCGCATATTGGCAACCGTCGCGTCAAGCTCAGCCGCCGCGTCGAGACTCGCCGTAAGCGGAGCGCCGAATGCGAGTATTGCAATCTTCCTGCCTTCGCGCCGCACTTCGCCCCTGCCCACTGGCAGCACCGCGAAATCACGCAGGATTGCAACTCCCGGCCCGGAACCACGCGGATAGCGCACTGCGGCCGGCGTGTTCATCGCGAACGCCGTGTTAAGCATGTGCCAGCATTCGTTCTCGTCGCCGGGTGTCATCACCGTCATATTGGGCAGGCAGCGTAAATACGAAAGATCGAATGCGCCGTGATGCGTGGCGCCGTCCGCGCCCACCAGTCCGGCGCGGTCCATCGCGAACATCACCGGCAGATTCTGAATCTGCACGTCGTGTATCAACTGATCATACGCGCGCTGCAAAAACGTCGAGTAAATTGCAACCACCGGCTTCGCGCCGTCACATGCGAGTCCTGCCGCGAACGTCACCGAATGCTGTTCGGCGATGCCCACGTCGAAGTAACGTTCAGGAAATTCCTGCGAAAACTGGACCATGCCGGAGCCTTCACGCATCGCCGGAGTAATCCCGACGAGCCGCTTGTCGTGCGCGGCCATTGCGCACAGCCACTCGCCGAATATCTGCATATAGGCGGGCTTGCCGCCCGATTTGCCGCCGACGATACCGCTCACCGGCTCGAATTTGGAGACGCCGTGATAAAGCACCGGGTCGGCTTCCGCCAGAAGATAGCCCTGCCCTTTGCGCGTGACTATGTGCAGAAACTGCGGACCCTTCAATTGCTTGATGTTATTGAGCGTCGGCAACAGCGCGTCGAGATCATGACCATCGATCGGGCCAATGTAGTTGAAGCCGAATTCCTCGAACATGGTGCCTGGCGTCACCATGCCCTTTACGTGCTCCTCGGCGCGGCGCGCGATGTTACCGAGCACGCGTTCCCCCAGATTCTTGGCCTTGGCATAGAAACGTCCCGACAACAGCCGCGCAAGGTATTTGTTGAGCGCGCCCACCGGCGGCGAAATCGACATGTCGTTGTCGTTGAGTATCACCAGCAGATCGACATCCATGTCGCCGGCGTTGTTGAGTGCCTCGAATGCCATGCCGGCCGTCATCGCGCCGTCGCCGATGATCGCCACCGCGCGCCGGTTCGCGCCCGTAATCTTCGACGCCACCGCCATGCCAAGGGCCGCACTAATCGACGTGCTCGAATGTGCGGTACCGAAAGTGTCGTATTCGGACTCGGTGCGCTGCGGAAACCCGGACAATCCCTGCCACATGCGCAGCTTGTTCATGCGTTCGCGGCGGCCGGTCAGCACCTTGTGGCCGTACGTCTGATGGCCCACGTCCCAAACCAGCCGGTCGTTCGGCGTGTCGAATACGTAATGCAGCGCGATAGTGAGTTCAACCGTGCCGAGATTCGACGACAGGTGGCCGCCGGTCTGGCTCACCGACTCGATCAGGAACTTGCGCAACTCATCGGCAAGCCGCCGCAACTGGCTGCGTTCAAGCTGGCGCAGTTCGGCGGGAGAATTGATCGACTTCAGTAATTCGTACATCAAAACTTCCGCAGCACGATAAAATCCGCCAGTTGTCGCAGGCGCAGCGCGCGCCCGTCGAAGCCTTGCAGCGCGTGCATCGCATCCTGACGCAACTCTTCCGCAAGCTCCTTCGCACGCGTGACGCCGATCGCACTTACATATGTAGGCTTGCCCTGCTGTGCATCCTTGCCCGCGGTTTTGCCGAGCGTCGCGGTGGATGCTTCGGTGTCGAGCACATCATCGACCACCTGGAATGCAAGCCCGATCAGCTTGGCGAAATTGTCGACCTGCGTCTGCTCCTTGTCACTCAAGCCCGAACCGCACTTCACACCCAGCAGTGCCGAAGCGCGTATCAGTGCACCGGTCTTGTGTACGTGCATGAATTCGAGTTCCGGTACGGATAGCGTTTTGCCGATCGCTTCGAGGTCTATCGCCTGTCCGCCCGCCATGCCGCGCGAACCGGACGCGACCCCGAGCAACTTCACCATTTCGAGTTGCACAGCAAGATCGTCGCTCAAGCGGTAATCGCTAAGCACCTGAAACGCCAGACTTTGCAACGCGTCGCCTACGAGCAGCGCAGTAGGCTCGTCGTATTCGACATGACACGTCGGCTTGCCGCGCCGCAGCACATCGTCATCCATACACGGTAGATCGTCGTGTACCAGCGAGTAGGCATGGATCATTTCCACCGCGCAGCCTGCGATCACCACGCGCTCCGGATCGGCGCTGGACAACTCGCCCGCCGCGAACGCAAGCAGCGGCCGCACGCGTTTTCCGCCGCCGAGCACAGCATAACGCATGGCGGCATGCAAACGCTGCGGTGCGATCTCCACAGGCGGCAACAGCGTGAGCATTCGCGCTTCGACGCGTTGCTGCCGCGCCGCCGCCCAGCTCTGAAAATCCGTGTTATCGGTCACGAGCTATTGTTCGGCGTCGCCGAAATTTTTCAGCACGCCGTCTTCGAGTATCTTCACCTGCTGTTGGGCATCCTGCAGCGCAGTCTGGCAAAACTTGAGCAACTCCGCGCCGCGTTTGTAGGCGGCGAGCGATTTTTCCAATGGCAATTGCCCCGCCTCCATGTTGGCAACGATGTCTTCGAGTTCGGCCAACGCCGATTCGAACGTGGGATTTGCTTCGGATTTTGTAGTTTTAGGCATGCTGCTTGCGCCGTAGCCAATGCGCGGCGGCAAAATGAAAGGTTAACCTAATCAGCATCTTGCGGTCAATGAAACACGCAACCGGAAACCTGTAATATCCCGATACGCCAGAATGGCCTGACGTTTTAACGAGTGCATCGTCCATCCATAAACAGCGTCAAGCTCCAACATTTCCGACAGAATTGTATTCATGCTTCGAAAACTCGCCGCCCTGATATTGCTTGCACTGGCGCCGTACACGGCATTCTGTGCATTGGAAATCGCCGCCCCCGATCCGCGTTTGAAAGCAGGCAACGAGTTGCTCGAACGTGCAAACGCGGCGCGCAGCGCAAGAGACCACGCGCAAGCGTCAGTCTTGTACCAGCGCGCCCTCGCTGCGTACGAAACCGCCTTGGGCGCCGAAAATCCTGAACTGGACCGCTATCTGAACGAAATCGGTGGTGCGCATCAGGTTATGGATGAATATGCCCGGGCGCTGCCACTGTTTCATCGCAGCATCGCGCTGCGTGAAAAAGCGTTAGGACCGGATCACCTCGCAGTTGCACGCGCGCTGCTGCCGCTTGCCAATGTCTATGCATGGCTGAACGACTACACCAACGGCCTTCCAGAGATCACGCGAAGCATCACGATTTTCGAACAACAAAATGCCTACCGCGATCTGGGCTACGCCCTTCTTTTGCACGCGTTATTACTCGAAAGCAAGGGAGACTTCGATGAAGGCATAAAGGTCATCCGTCGCGCACTGGATCTCATTGCCACGCACCGATCGGGTAACGAAGATACTCTTCGCTTCACAACGGGACTGCATGTTTTGGGTTTGCTGCAAGAGCACATCGGTGCATACGAAGCAGCGATGACTGCGACACGGATGAGCCTGTCGCTGCGCGAAAAAATACTGCCGCCCGAGCATTTTTATATCGCGCAAAGCCTCAATTTGCAGGCACTGCTGCATACGCGGCTTGGCAACGCTGCTGCAGCCCGGCCGCTGTTTGAGCGCGCCATGCACATCGCGGTCAACATTAAATCGATGGAAGAATTGTGGCGCGCGCAGGATGGTCTGCGTATCACCATGGCAATGCAAAATCAGCCAGCCTTGGGTATTTTCTTTGGCAAGCAGGCCGTTAACACGGTGCAACGCATGCGCGCGGGATTGAGCGCTCTGGAAAGCAGCGTGCAGAAAAATTTTCTCGGCGACAAAGCTGGCGTTTACCGCGGCCTGGCCGACCTGCTGTTCGAGCAAGGCCGCCTGCCCGAAGGTCAGCAAGTGCTGGCAATGCTTAAGGAAGAAGAATACTTCGACTTCATCCGCCGCGACGGCAAACAGGACAACCGCTCAACAGAGATGGCTTTCAGCGCCGGCGAAGAACCGTGGCGCAAACGCTACGCCGAAATCAGCAGCCGGCTTGGCAGCGTCGGCGCTGAACTCGCCGAACTCGACCGCAAAGCGCGTAGCGGCTTAAGCGACACCGAATCCGCCCGCCGCGAACAACTCAGAGGCGACCGCAAAGTCGCGCAGCAGGCGTTCGACGCGTTTCTGGGTGATTTCATGCGCGAACTCGGCAGTGCCAGCGCGCAGAGGAACCGCGACGTGGGCGAGCGCGGGCTGGCGAATCTACGTTCGTTGCAGGGCACGCTGGGTTCGCTGGCCCACAACGCGGTGGCCGTGCACTACCTTGTAGGCGAAGAACGGCTGCGCATCCTGGTCACCACGCCCTCGATACAGGTCGCGCGTACCGCCGTCGTCAGTGCCAAAGACCTGAACCAGAAGATCGCTTTCTTCCAAAGCCAGTTGCAGGACCCCAAGCTAAATCCCCTGCCGATGGCGCAGGACTTGTACAAACTATTGATCGCGCCCATCGCCGATGATCTGAAACAGGCTGGCGCCCAAACACTGATGGTGTCGCTGGACGGCACGTTGCGCTATATCCCGTTCGCCGCGTTGCACGACGGCAAAAGCTTTCTGGTAGAGAGCTACCGCCTTGCCATCTTTACCGAAGCCGCCAAGGACAAGCTCAAGGATGCGCCGCAAGCCACCTGGCGCGTGGCTGCGTTGGGGCTGACTGCGGCCAAGCCTGGATTCAGCGCCCTGCCCTCTGTCAAGGGCGAACTCGAAGGCATTATCAAGTCGGGTAATCGCGGCGCGCTGCCGGGTGAGATGCATCTGGATGATGCCTTCACCGCCAAGCGCATGCGGGATGCGCTGGATAAGGCGTACCCGGTGCTGCATGTGGCCAGCCACTTTAAATTTCAACCGGGCACCGAGGCCAATTCGTTTCTGTTGCTGGGCGACGGCAGCCGGCTCACCCTGAAGGACTTCAAGGAGGACGATTACCGCTTCAACGATGTCGATCTGATGACGCTATCGGCTTGCGAAACCGCGGTGGGCGGCGGC
>Ga0315912_10004659_pt1 | contig 12903 bp, 10 predicted proteins | sample VfabasoilMG_FD_204469 | JGI IMG/M metagenome (GOLD analysis project Ga0315912, IMG submission 204469) | Garden soil microbial communities collected in Santa Monica, California, United States - V. faba soil | ecosystem: Environmental > Terrestrial > Soil > Garden | place: USA: California... | reverse complement strand
GCTCCCCGTAAAGGCGCTGGCGGAGCGGCCCTTCCACCGAGCTGAAGGGGCTGACCACGGCAGCGCGCAGGCTGACCAGGCGCAAGATTTCGTAGCCAGAATCCAGCTGAATCGGTCCCGCCACCTCACCGGGAGCTTTCAGGCTCAAGGCGGCCGCTACGATCGCCGGCGGCAAGCGCGAGCCCTTGTCGACGAAGCTCAAGTCGCCGCCACTTGCGCGCGTGGCGACATCCTCCGAGGTCTTTTCGGCGAGATCTGCGAACCCGCGATCGTCGTCGGGCGCGAGCGCCTTCGCTTGCGCCACGAGGCGCTCGGCGAGCGTCCGATCCGAGATGCGGATGTGGCGCACGCGCGCCGCCGGCGGCAGCGTGAAGTCGCTCGCTTGGCGCGCCTGGTATTCGCGTAGCAGGTCCGCCTGAGTGATCGTATCGGGTGCCGCCGTCGCGCCGAGCGTCTGGTTGACGAGCTTCGTGACCGCGATTTGCTGCATCGCGTGGACGGCGTCAGGGTCACGCGTCAAGCCAGCGCGCTCGGCAGCCTGGACGAGCAACTCGAAGCGTATCAAGCCGTCCATGAACTCGCGCCGAGCTTCCGGGCTCTTGAAGCGCTCGGGTGAGGCGCCGGGGTCGCGCGCCATCGCGCGCCGCACGTCTTGCTCGCGGAGCTCGACTTGGCCAATCCGCGCGACCAGCGCGCCCTCGCTTGGTTCGACTTCACCCGCTCCCTTCGAACAGGAGGCGACCAAGAGCAGCAACGTCAGTCGAAATGAGGTGGAGAGCATGGCGAGATAGCAACGGGCAGGCGAGATCCCGAGACCTGCCTGCCCGTCGAGAGCCGAGAACGAGCTACTTCAGTGGAGGCGCGTGATGCGGCCCATCACCGGAGCAGGCAGGGGGTTATGGTGCTCGGTATACTCGATGAGCGCATCGAGATCGATGGGCCCGCCGATCTGGTTGGTTCCGCCCACGAAGGTCGTGAAGCCGTCGCCACCCGTCGCCAGGAAGTTGTTGCAGGTGATCGAGTAGCTAGCCGCGGGGTTGAGCGCGACGCCCGCTGCGTCGTGGATTTCCACGATCCGGCTGCCGATGGGCAGCGCGGCGTCCCAGGTGTATCCCAGCCCGGAGATCTGCAAGAAGCGCGTAGCCGAAGACTGCCACTGTTGCTCGAGCAGCGCTTTGATCTGCGCGCCGGTCAGGTTCATCTTCACGAGCGTGTTGCCGAACGGCTGAATCGTGAAGAGGTCGTTCCAGATGATGTTGCCGCCGCCGACGGGCACCACCAAATCCGCGCGGATCCCGCCCGGATTCATGAACGCGAACTGAGTCCCCTCGGCCAGGTTCTGGGCGTCGGCGATGATGTCGCCGAGGCTCGACTCGCCCGTGGTGCCCTGATCGCGCGTGAACGAGGCAGGAGAGAAACCAACGACCTTGCTGACGAGCGGTGCGACGCGCTCTTCTGCGGACGACGTGAGCGCTGCCGCCAGGGGATCGGGTGCGTTACCCGGTGCGACGTCAGCGAACGTGGTCACGATCTTCGCCGACTTGGTGACGACGTCCTTCGTGACCGGGTCGATGGTCAGGTCGATGTCGTCGTAAGCCGTGCCGGCCGAAAATGCCTGGGTGACGAGGATCTTTTTCCCGCCACTGTTGCTCACCAGCAAATTCGTGAACGAGTGCGAGTGCCCGCTCACCACGACGTCGAACTCGCTGTCGAGGCGCGTCACCACGTCGAGGATGTCGGCGCCGTTCAGCGCCGAGTTCGTCAAGGTGGTGTTGGTCGCCGTGGTGTACGACGATTGCGAGCCACCTTGGTGAATGAGCAGCACGATGGTCTTGACGCCCTGCGCCTTGATCTCGGGCACGTAGCTGTTGGCCGCCACCGCCTCGTCGAGGAACTTCAGCCCGGCGACGCCCGTGGGCGTCACGATCGTCGGCGTCGCCTTGAGCACGGCACCCACGAAAGCGATCGGCACGCCCTGCACGCGCTTGATCACGTAGGGCAGAATGATGGGGCGATCCGTCACCTCATCGACGACGTTCGCCGAGACGTACGGGAAGCGAGCGCCCTTGTACGGATCCTCGAGGAACGGACCCGACACGTGGTTACCGCCAGTGAGCAGGCGCAATAGCTCGTTCTTGCCCTCATCGAACTCATGGTTGCCGAGCGTACCGACGACGTTGCACGCCGGGTTGTTTCTATCGGCGTAGCTGCACGATGCGTTGGCCAGCATGTTGAGCCACTGGATCGAGGGCTCGTCTTGCAACAGCGCCGAGGAAGCCGGCGAAGCGCCCACGTGGTCGCCCGCGTGTACGATCACGGTTTGGCCTTCCATGCCCGCCTGCGCCGCCTTGAGATACGCGGACATCACCCCGGCGCTGCCCACCGGGCGCCCGCTGACCACCTTGCCCGCTGAAATCTGACCGTGAAAGTCGTTGAAGCCCAGGATCTTGACCTTCAGGTTGCCGCCCAGACACAAGCTGCCGTCGGCGAGCGGCGTGTGAGTACAGCCGCTCGTCGCGCAGGCGTCGGAAGTGCAGGGGTTGCCATCGTCGCAGCCAGCCGGACACGCGGGCGTGGTGCACGTGATGGCCGCCGTCACGCTGCTGCTGCAGCCCGCGGAGGGATCGCCATCCGATGCCTGAAGGGTGAGCGTGGCAGTGCCGACGGTCGTACAGGTGAAGGTTGGGCTCGGTCCCGTCGCGCTGCTGAGCGTGCCGCTCGAAGCCGTCCATTGGTAGCTGAGCGGGGACGGCGCCATATCGCTGTCGTGAGCCAGGCCCGAAAGCACGACCGACCCGCCCACGTTGAGCGAGCTGGGCGTCGCTGTAATGCCGTCCGCAACCGGACACAGGTTGAGCATTCCGTTGATCAGGGCACTGCCGGTTTTTGGCTTCTCTTTGCAGCTCACGGCCACGCTGACGGACGTCGTCTGCAGGGCGGAGATGCTGAAGGTGGCCGTGCCGTTGCACGTAACGTTCGAGTCCGTGGAGGTCGCGGACAAGGTCACGGTGTAGCCCGATCCTGCGGGGATTCCGCCGATCGTGGCCGAGATGTTCACGCTCTGGCTCACGTCGATCGAGCCCGATTTCGAGAACGAAGCAGGGCCCGTCACCGTGTAGCTCACGGACGTGAGCGTCGCGCCGGAGGCAAGCTGGAGGGCGAGCGAGACGCTACCCGCGTCGTCAGCCTGGGCGCCCGGCTGAGGCACCCCACCGCTGCTGCAGCCAACCGCTCCGAAAGCGAGCCCCAAGACCATCGCGGTCGAGGCAACAGTACTCACGATCAGTTTTCGTCGTTGCGTCACGTGCACGTCCTTTGGCTTTCGAGAGCCCGACACATTCGTCGCGACCCGACGGCTTTCGTGCAAGCCGAGGGCCACCACGCAGTCGCGCGTGCGTGCGTCGCAAGTAAGCGTGTCCGCGACACTTCGTGGAGCGGCTCCTCCGCGACGCGGCGTCGCGCGTCCGATTCTCGGAGCCAGCCTCCCGATTCCGGATACGACCGCTCAGGGTCGTTCGCTGACGTTTCCCGGTCGGGTCGAATCGAAGAGCGGCAGGGCCCGCGCCAGCGCCTCGCCGGTACCAACGAAATACACGATGTCACCCGGCTCGAACGGAAGGTAGGGGTCCGGCTTCTCGAGGAGCTTCTCGCCCCGCCGAACGCCGACGACGAGCGCCCCCGTTTCGCTGCGGAGATGCAGCGATGCCAGCGATGCGCCCGCGGCTGCACAGTGCTGTTGCACGAGCGCAGACTCGATCTTCATCTCGGCGAGCGCCGTGATTTCGCCCAGCCGGCTTCGCGGCACGGTGGCCTTGCGGTCGCTGATCTGCGTCTCGCCGCGCACGCCACGAATACGCTCGTTGATCACGTTGCGCGGCACGTCCATGGCCCGCAGCATGCGTGAAATGATCTCGACGGCGCCTTCCACCTCTTCGGCGACCACGTCGCGAGCGCCGAGCGCGAACAGCTCCTCGCGCTCGGCCAGGTAACGGGTTCGCATCAATACCGCGACCGACGGAGCGACGCGCCTCACCGTATCGACGACGCGCTGCGCTGCTTGCGGATCGTTCATGAGCAGCACGACCTGCCGCGCGTGCTCGACGTGTGCGTGGCGCAACGCCTCCTCGCTGGTAGCGTCGGCGTAATACACGGGGAGCCCCGACTCCTTGCCCTTGCGTACCGAGTCGGCGTTGAGCTCGAGCACCACGAAGGGCGCCCCCGATTCGCGCAATGCCAACGCGGCGAAACGCCCGGCGAGACCAAATCCAACGATCACGACGTGACCTTCGAGCTTGCGGTCGGCCTCGTCGGCTTGATCGATGCCACGCACGCCAATCAGCCTTTCGAGCGGGCCGAGCAGGCGTTCTCCTGCTCGGATGTGCGGAGCGGCGCGCACCACGAGCGGCGTCAGGAACATGGACCCGATGCCCGCCGCCAGCAGCGGAGCCGCGGCGTCCTCGTTGATGACCTTGCTGGCCTGGGCGAGCCGCGTCAGCACGAATCCGAATTCCCCGAATTGCGCCAGGCCGATCCCCGAGAGCCACGCCACTCGCGCAGGAAAGCGCATGGCCATGGCCGCCAGCGTGGCCAGCGCTCCTTTGCCAACCAGAAAGCCGAGCAGCAACCCTGCAACGAGCCAGGGATGGTTCAGCACCACCCGCACGTCGAACAGCATGCCGAGCGAGACGAAGAAGATGCTGACGAATGCGTCCCGTAGAGGAAGAATATCGCCCATTGCCCGATGGCCGTACTCGGTGTCGGCCACGACCATTCCGCCGAGAAACGCGCCCAGCGCGAGCGATAGGCCCGCCTGCGCAGTGAGCCAGGCCGTGCCGATGCAAAGCCCCAGAATCGCGAGCAAGAACACCTCGCGACTCCGGCTGGCGTCGACCCAGCCCAGCACCTTCGGCACCACCAGGCGAGCAACCGCAACGGTCCCCAGCACGACGCCGGCAGCCTTGAGCAGCGCTATGCTGATCGTCGTCGCCGCACTCCCCGTGCCGCCAGCGCTGCCGAGCAGCGGGACGATGAGAACCATCGGCACGACGCAGAGGTCCTGGAAGATGAGCGTACCGACGATGAAGCGACCGTGGGGAGCGTCGAGCTCACGTCGCTCGGCCAGGGCTCGGAGCACGATCGCGGTGCTCGAGAGCGCGAACACGAACCCGTAAAACACGCCTCGCTGAACTGGCTCGCCCAGGGTCACAGCCACAGCGGCCGTAGCCGCCGTCGTGAGTCCAACCTGAAGCACGCCGCCCAGCGCAACTTGCCGAAAAATGTTGCGCAACCGCGTCAGGGAGAACTCGAGTCCGATCGAGAACAGCAGCAGCACGACCCCGATCTCCGCCAAAATCTCGATCGAGTGCACTGAATGGGCCAGCCTGAGGCCGAAGGGCCCGACCAACGCGCCAGCCAACAGGAGCCCAGCGACCGTCGGGAGCTTCAGTTTCGAGAGGAGAACGGTCACTGCCACGGCGAGCGCCGCGACGATCGCCAGCTCGTCGAGTAGAGGTACGTGTCCCATCAGATCGGCATGTCTCCTTTTTCCAGTCCGGGCGGGAAAGCCGCGATCCCCGGCGAGCGAGCCGGGCATCTCGGAGGCGACTAAACCACATTCCGTTGCCGGAGAACGTTTCTTGCCGGTTTTGGTGTGACGGGATGCCGCCCGACAGGACAATAAGGCAGCGTGCGCAAACTCGAACTGGCATTTGCCCTCCTGGCCTCGATCGCAACGGCCTGTACCGGTGAGCTCACCTTGGGCGGCGCCGCCGGCGGCGCTTCATCGGAGGGAGGGATGCCTCCTGCCGGCGGTGCTCGAACGGCTGGCGCTGGAGCTGCGGGAGATGGCGGCACCGGCGGGGTAGGGGTTGCCGGTGTAGTGGCTGGCTCCACAGCGATCGGCGGCGGCAAGAGCCTCGCTTTAGGCGGCAGCTCCGCTGCAGGGAGCTTCGCGGCAGGCGGCAAGAGCTCCGCGGCAGGCGGTAAAGGCTTCGCCGCAGGCGGCAGCTCCACCGGTAGCGAGGGCTACCCGGCAGGCGCGGGCGGCGCGGGCGCAGACGCGGGCGCGGCTGGTTCTAGAGAGACCGGCTCTGGTGGCAGCGGCGCGGGAGGCACGGGTGCGGGCGGCAAGACGACAGGTTCGGGCGGCGCGGGCGGTCAATGTTCGGCGTTGCCACTCAAGTGTGGTGATCGTCTCAATCACAGTACGACCTACCAGGGCCGGGTGAATACGTGGAGCGGCTACGGCCTGAGTCAGCGGGGGGAGTCCGGACGCGAGACCGTCTACGCATTCTCCTCTGACGGCGAGTGCGCGGTGATCGCGAACCTCAAGAATCTCACGACGGATCTCGATCTCTTTCTGCTCCTGCAGTGCAGCATCGAGTCGAACATTCAGGCGTCCTCCACACCCATCGATCTGCAAACCGTGGAGACCCTCAGCTGGGTGAACCCGAAAGCCACGACGCGCTACGTGGTGGTGGACGGCTACGCAGGAGCCGAGGGCAGTTACACGCTGGAAGTCGACTGCACCTGTATTAACTAGGGCGCTTGCTCAGAGCTCGTTGAGCCAGCGGTCGATTTCAGCCGGTGAGGTGGCGCCGGTCGACACGTGGCGCACGGTGCCGTCCTTACCGATGAGCACGAACGTCGGTAACACTTCGATGCCGTAGCCCTTGGCAACTCGCCCGTCGTCCAGCGCCACGTCGTAAGGGATGCTCCAGTCGCTCTTCACGCGGAGCGCGTCGTCGCTAGATGAATCGAGACTTACACCGACGAATTCAACGCCGTCTCGATGATGGCGCTGGAAGCTCTCGACGAGCGCGGGCGCAGAGCGACGACACGCGCCGCACCAGCTGGCGAAGACTTCCATCAGCACCGGCTTCCCAGCGTGATCCTGCAAGCGAAAATGCTCGCCCGGACGATTGACGATGGGTAGCTCGAACGAGGCAGCGCGCCCGCCCTCGCTCGGGCCGGAGAACTTACGCGAGACGAACTTCACGGCCACGACGGCCAGGAGAACGTACAGAGCGTAGTCGATGACGCGCGACTGCCAGGGCTTCACGGTACCAACAACCGCCGTCCCGCGGCCCAGCCAACGCCCGCGAACGCGAGCGCGCCAAGGCCGTGAGAAAAGCAGGCGTGCCATCCTTCTTGACTCGGGCATGCAATGCCGATCGTCAAGCCGCCGGCCAGCCCTCCCACCAGGCCAACGAGCGCACCCGTGAGCCCCGGCGTGAAGGGATCGGTGCCGCGCCACAGCAGCAGCACACCGCCCGAAATCAACGCGCTGAACGCGAGCCCGACCACGGTGCAACGCACCGCGTGGGCCGCACGCTCGCCGTGTGAAAACTCGAAAAACGAAACCCAATGCGGCGCAGCGTGCGCCACGTAACCCAGGAACAGCACCGGCGTGAGCACCGCCAGCACCAGGCGCAGCCGCGCCGAAAACCGACGGCCCGGAGGTCGCGTGAGCCCAACCCACAAGATCATCGCTTGCACGATGCCCCAGCCGGCAGCTCCGATCAGCGCGCTGCGGAACGTGCCGTCGATGCGCGAGTTACCGCGAGTGAGCCAAGCGAGCAAACAAAAGACACCGAACGAGAGCGCGAGCGACCCGAGCAGACGATGCGAGGCCGGCACGCAACGCTTCTGTCCCAACCCACGCGTGCAACCCTCGCGGATAGCTCGCGATACCTGGGGGCCGGGAGCCGCCGGCTTGGGCCACGGCAGATCCGGCGGTTCGGAGTCAGAAGTCGTCATACGGTTCGATTGAAGCGCTCGAGCTCCTTGCGGAGCTGGGTATAACCACGATGAACTCTAAGCTTGACCGCTGTTTCGGTGGTGCCAAGCACGTCCGCCGCTTCAGCGATGCTGAGCCCGGAAATCTTGGTGAGTTGAATGGCTTCGCGATACCCCTCGGGGAGCACGTCGAGCGCTCGTTCGAGCGCCGCTGACAGGTCTGCAGGAACCGCGACGTCTTCGGCTTTGGGCTCGGGAAGGTTGCCGTCGAAGCTGAGATCTTCAGTGCGGCTGCTCGCATGTCGCCGCTCGTCCAGAAAACTGCGGCGCGCAATCGCGAGCATCCACGGCAACACTGGCGCACCGCGCAAGTAGCTGCCTCGCGCGCGATGCACCTTCGCAAACGTTACCTGCAGCAGATCCTCGGCGCGCTCGCGCTGTCGTGTAAGGCGGAGTAGGTAGCCAAACAAGTTCTGGGACACCCGACGATAGAGCTCGTCGAAAGCATCGGCGTTCCCGTCCACGTAAGCCTCCATCAACTCCTCGATACGCGCCGAGGGGAGATGGATGTCGCGGCCAGAATCCACGCGGGGGATTCCTATCGCGGGCAAAGCGCTGACGCTACCGGGAGTCACTAACCTCTCTGGGCCAATTACGACCCGGCCGGCCCCGGGGTTTCGGCGATCAGGGATTCTGCCGATTCTGGCGATGGCAACGCCCCTTCGGGAGCCGGAATGGCTCACGGGGAGCCGACCGAACGTGCAGTGTAGCTTGAACCAGCGGAAGGCCGGCCAGCGGGCTTAGATCAGCGTCTTCAGATCGAGCATTTCCTCGACGTCGGGCAACAGCACGAGCTCGACGCGCCGATTCTGCTGGCGACCATCGTCGGAGTCGTTCTTCATCACGGGGTCGGTCTCCCCGTAGCCCGCGGCGTGCAAACGCAGGGGATCGAGCCCGCCGCCCCCCGCCTTGCCCCCTTGCGGCGCGATCAAATAGAGAAGCACCTCGCGGGCGCGCATCACGCTGAGGCCCCAGTTGTCACCGAAGCGACCTCCCGAGAGCGGCTTGTTGTCGGTGTGACCGGCGACCTGGAAATAGCGACCGACGAGCTGCTTGTCGTTGCGAATGACGTCCGCGACCGCGTCGAGCACCTTCTGGCCTTGCTCGCGCAACTTCGCCTCACCCGAGGCGAAAAGCACGTCGCCTGGCAAGCGAATCACCATGCGGTTCCTGCGAATTTCGACCTTCAAGCCCAGCTCGGTGAGCTTCTTCAACTTGTCGCGCAACAGCTCGAAACGCGCGCGAATGCGCTCGAGTTGCGCGGCGCGTGCCTTGTACTCCTCGAGCGCCCGCGTCAGCTCCTGCAAGTTCTTGTTGAGGGCTTCCTTCTCGGTGCCCGACTGCTCGAGCTTCTCGTTCACCGACTCCAAGTTGACGCCCATCTTCGTCAGCTGATCGCTCAGATTCGCTACCTGGGCTTTGTTCTTCTCGACTTCAGCGCGCGCCGCCGCGAGGTCTGCCTGGTTCTTCTTGTCCTGCGCCGCAAGCTCTTCGTACTTGTGCAGCTGGGCTTGCCACTCGTCTTCGGAGTACCCGCAGGCAACCAGGGCAACGCTGACCACGCCCCAAATCAATGAGCGATTTCGCATCCGAATTCTCCTCGGGCCCCGTCTGGGCACCTTGGCCGATTAGGTCGAGGGTGCCGGAATGTCAACCCGAGTGAAATTGGCGGCTACGGGCGGCTTCCCCACGAAATGATTACTCAAATTCAAAGGTCCTCGGCGCGCTCCCCAGGGTGATTCGTCACCCCGGCAACGCCACCGACGATTCTGCTACGACACCGTCACTTTGTAGTCACGACGGCGCGTTACTTGGCCCGTGCATGGCACGCATCCTGGTGATCGAGGACGAACCCGATATTCGTGAGGTTCTCGACTACAACCTGCGCACCGCAGGCTACGAAGTGATTCCGGCGGAGAGGGGTCGGGAGGGGCTCACTTTGGCGCGCGAACAGCGACCCGACCTGGTGCTCTTGGACTTGATGCTGCCGGACGTTTCGGGCACCGAGGTGTGCCGCGCCATCAAGGACGATCCGTCGACGCGCGCTACGCCCGTGGTCGTGCTCACGGCACGCAACAGCGAGATCGATCGAGTGGTCGGCTTCGAGCTCGGCGCTGACGACTACGTCACCAAGCCATTCAGTGTGCGTGAGTTGATGTTGCGCATTCGGGCCGTGCTGCGGCGCAGCGAGTCGCGCCCCGTCGAGGCCAATCTGGTCGACTTCGGCACCCTGCGAGTCGATCGCGACGCTCATCGAGTTTGGGTCGATGGCGAGGAAATCGAGCTCACGCTGCTCGAATTCAAGCTGCTGGTGACGCTCTACGACCGCCGAAACCGCGTGCAATCGCGCGGCTCCTTGCTCGACCACGTTTGGGGTCTCGACACCAAGATCTCGACGCGGACCGTCGACGCCCACGTCAAACGCTTGCGCGAAAAGCTGCGCGGTGCGCGCGAGTACATCGAGACCGTGCGCGGTGTCGGATATCGCTTCGCCGAGATCCCCGCGCTCGGCGGCGGCTGGTAGCTTCGCGCGAGTTTTCGCAAGCGTTTCGCCTTCGTCAGGAGGCCTCCACGTAAATAGGGGAGTTTCGTTCGGCAGAGCCATGCAGACTCTGCTCGCGATCTCTCTGGTTCTGGCCGCCGCTTCGCTGATCCTCACGTGCGCCACGCACTTTGCGGTGCGAGTACGCCTGGGACGCACACCGAACGCTTTCGGCTCCGTCCCCGCGATCTCGGTGCTCAAGCCGTTGAAGGGCATCGACGACGACCTCTACGCGAATCTGGTCTCACTCGCCTCGCAGGACTACCCGAACTTCGAGCTCTTGCTCGGCTGCGAGGACCCGGACGATCCGGCGCTGCAGCTGGCGCGTCGCCTGAAATACGAGTTTCCAGAGGTGACGATTCGAATTCTTGCCGGCGCCGACGCTCGCGGCTGCAACCCGAAGGTCAACAACCTGCGCATGCTGGCGCGAGGGGCGGCGCACGACTGGCTGTTGGTCTCCGACTCCAGCGTACGCGCACGCCCTGATTACCTGCGCGCGATGGCTGCCGAGCTTGCTCCAGGCGTCGGCTTGGTGTCGAGCGTTCTGGTGGGTTCCGGGGAGCAAAATCTGGGAGCCCGCCTCGATAACCTGCAGATGAATTCGTTCGTCGTGCGCGGCGTGTGCGGCGCCGAGGTGCTCGTCTCGCACTCGTGCGTGGTCGGGAAATCGATGCTGTTCCGAAAGAGCGAGCTCGTGCGGCTCGGCGGCTTCGAGCTGGTAGAGAACGTGCTGGCCGAGGACTACGTGCTGGGACAGCGCTTTCGCGAAGCGGGCCTGCGCGTCGCGCTCTCGTCGCACCTACTGCCGTCCGTGAGCTCGCACCGCAGCGTCAGCGAATTCTGTTCGCGTCAAGTGCGCTGGGTTCAAATGCGACGTCACCTGGCGCCCTTGATGTACCTGGCCGAGCCCCTACACAGCCCCGTTCCTTGGCTGCTGCTCGCGCTTGCGTGCCTCACCTGCGGCGCAGCACCCGCTCGCAGCGGTTGGCTCCTTTGTTGCCTCGGCGCAGCCTTCGCGCTGCGGCTGGCGTCGGACGGCCGCCTGATGCGAACGCTGCGGGGCAAGCCGCTGGCCGCTCGCGACTACTTCGGCATCGTCGTGAAGGACCTGTTGTTCGTCGGGATCTGGGCCTACGGCGGGCTCAAGCGGCAGGTGTGCTGGCGCGGCACCTCGATGCGCATCGGCCCGGGGTCGACGCTGGTGCCGTTGCAAGACGCGACGCGTGATCGGCAGGCCCTGGAAGGTGTTTGATGGGCATTTCCGCGGACTACTGCGCCCCCGTTCGGCGCGGTGGCCGGCGCTGACCGGGTCAGGGTTCGCGGCTTGCGTCGCTGGACCGGCACGAGTGGCACGCTTCTACTACAGTTGCGTCACACGCATGTCACACCCGCTCAGTACCCGGAGGACGGGATGGCAAAAATCCTAATCGTCGAAGACGAGCCCGACCTCCAGCAGGTCCTCGAATACAACTTGAAGCAAGCGGGCCACGAAGTTTTGGCTACGAAGCTCGGCCAAGAGGGCATCCGCTTGGCGCGCGAGCAGCGGCCCGACATCGTGCTGCTCGACTTGATGTTGCCCGACAGCTCGGGCATCGAAGTGTGCCGTGCCCTCAAGGAGGGCGCGAACACCAAAACCATTCCGGTGCTCATGGTCACCGCGCGCGGCGAAGAGATCGATCGCGTGGTCGGCTTCGAGATCGGCGCGGACGACTACGTGACCAAACCGTTCAGCGTGCGTGAACTGTTGCTGCGCGTGCAGGCGGTGCTGCGTCGGGGCAAGCCAGAGCCCGAGGGCGGCACCGAGCCGACCGTGGACTTCGGGCGCCTGCGCATCGATCGCGGTGCGCATCGCGCATGGGTGGACGCCCAGGAGATCGAGCTGACGGCGCTCGAGTTCAAGCTGTTAGTTACGCTCTACGATCGTCGAAACCGCGTACAGACTCGCAGCGCGCTGCTCGACGACGTGTGGGGGATTCAAGCCGATATCACCACGCGCACCGTGGACACCCACGTGAAACGATTGAGGGAGAAGCTCGAAGGCGCGCGCGACTACGTCGAGACGGTGCGCGGGGTCGGCTATCGATTCGTCGGTTCTCCCGAAGAAGCCGTCACCTAATCAGAAGCCGCCCGAAGTAGAACTCGAGCAAAGCGGCCGCCTGGCGCGCTGGCCGAAGGCGTGTCTCGCCAGCCGAACTTCGGATCCGCAGTTGAGCAACTCGACCGCTTGGGCGGTGTTGTGTTATTTCGGCCAGAGCCCCGCGGCCGGAAGCCGTGGGGCGAGGGAAAAGCGGCTTTCGAGGAATCGCCAGGCGCAGCGACGACTGAGCCCAGGCTCGAGCTCCAGCTATTGTAATGAAATATTGTCTGCTATAGCGGACCGGGGTACTCCGTTCGTGGAGCTATCGTCACGGATTCGTCTTCAAGCTGACACCGACGTGGTGTCTGGTCCGCCGTGAAGGAAGGAACTGATCCCAATGCACAAGCTTCTTGGTTCGCTCACTGGCGTTGCACTCATCGTTGCGACACTGCCCGCGTGGGCCCAGGCGCCCGCGGCAGCGCCGGGC
>Ga0315912_10004658_pt1 | contig 12908 bp, 11 predicted proteins | sample VfabasoilMG_FD_204469 | JGI IMG/M metagenome (GOLD analysis project Ga0315912, IMG submission 204469) | Garden soil microbial communities collected in Santa Monica, California, United States - V. faba soil | ecosystem: Environmental > Terrestrial > Soil > Garden | place: USA: California... | reverse complement strand
GTAACAAGCCTCAAGCGCTCGGCGCTGGTGCCCGAGCTTCCCACTCTTGCCGAGAGCGGCCTGCCCGGCTACGAGATGGTGGCGTGGCAGGGACTGCTGGCGCCGAAGGCGACGCCGCCGTCGCTCATCCAGTTCCTCAATCGCGAAATGGCGGAAATCGTCCAGCAACCGGGCCTGCGCAAGCAGCTATCCGCCGAAGGCGGCGAGCCCGTCGGCAACACGCCCGAGGCGTTCGCGCAGTGGCTGAAGGCCGAAATCGCGAAGTGGACAAAGGTCGTGAAGCAGGCGAACATTCGGCTGGAATAGCGGACAGGGTGCGGGAAGCCGCATGCTACGCTCATGTGGTTAGAGCAGTCGGACCGGTGATAGCAAAGGAAGATTCCAATGAGCATGCAAATAAAACGAGTCGAGGTATTTGGCGTCGCGATGCCCTTGAGCGGCACCTTCACCAGCGGCGGCATTTCGAAGGACGTGACGAAGTGCGTGGTGTTGCGCCTCACCGCATCGGATGGCACGGTGGGCATCAGCAGCGCCGAACCGTCCGCGGGAACCAAGTCGCCCGGAACGGCAGCCGAGCTGATCGTCACGCTCCGGGAGCGCGTGGCGCCCGCGCTTATGGGGCAGGATCCGACCAACATTCATCGACTGATCGAAATACTGGATCGGCTCACGCCGACGCAGCCCGGCGCAGGGGCGGCCGCGGAAATGGCGTGCGTCGATCTCACGTCGCGCATTCTGGGCGTGCCGCTCTACACCTACCTTGGGGGCGCCTCGCAGGAGCGGCTGGAATTCAACGGCTGGATAGGCATGCTTCCGCCCGAGGAAGCCGCGGCGGAAGCACAGCGATGGCTCAAGGCGGGTTTCCGCTCCGCGAAGATCAAGGTGGGAAGCGGCGTCGAAGCGGACTGCGCGCGCATCGAAGCCGTTCGCGCGAGCGTAGGGAGCACGATGAAGCTTCGCATCGACGCCAACATGCAGTACGACGCCGATACGTCGCTGCGGCTTTGCCGCATGGTCAAGCAGTTCGACCTGCAGCTTTTCGAGCAGCCGGTACCGCAGCACGATCTTGCGGGCATGGCGCGGGTGCGCCGGGAAGGCGGCATTCCCGTGATGGCGGACGAATCGGTGAGCGATCATGCCAGCCTCGTCGCGGTGATCAAGGCCGACGCGGCGGACTACGTCAAGTTCGGCATCAAGCAGGCGGGCGGCATCCTGCGCGCGGCGCGCATGCTGGCCACTGCGGAGGCTGCGGGCCTTCCAGTCGTCATCGGCCACGGCTTTGGGCTCGATCCCAGCACGCTCGCGGAGGTCATGCTGGCAGCCTCGTCTCGGAATGTGCTGCCCGGACTCGAATGCGTCGGTCCACTCAAGGTGGTGGATACGGTGGCCAGGACGCGTCTCGATATTTCCTCGGGCAGCCTGCCGCTGCCGGGCGGGCCGGGCATCGGCATCACGCTCGACGAGAGCAAGCTCGCGCAGTATCGGCTGCACTAGCGCTAAGGACGCAAAGGAAATCAATACCAGGTATGGGCCGGACGCGATCGCAAGAGTGCCGGCCTTCCTGATAGGGCGCCCGCCTTTTTCCGTGGCGTCCTTTGTGTCCAGGCTTTTGAACTGAAACCATGAGTGCTCCGGCGAACGAATTCAGGGTCATGACCTCGGGCGCCTTCACCGCGGCGTACCTGGCATTGATGCCGCAATTGGAGCGCCTGACGAAGAAAAGGATTGTTTCCGCTTCCACGTCCCTGGGAACGGGCGACAGCTCCATTCCGAACCGGCTGAAGCGTGGCGAGATCGTGGATATCGTCATCGTCGCGGATGCCCTGCTGCAGCGGTTCATCGTGGAGGGCCTGGTGGTGGTGGAAGGCCACATGCGCCTTGCGCGCTCATCCATCGGCATCGCGGTGCGGGCGGGGGCACCCAGGCCCGACGTCAGCTCGATCGATGCCTTGAGGCGCACGCTCCTGCAGGCCCGATCCATCGCGTATTCCGCCAGCGTAAGCGGTCAATATCTCACCACGGAGCTCTATCAGCGCCTGGGCATCGCCGACCAGTGCCTGCCCAAGAGCCGCCTCATCGGCGGCGGGGAGCGCACAGGCGCCGTGGTTGCGCGCGGCGAGGCGGAGATTGCCTTCCAGCAAATGAGCGAATTGCTGCCGGTGCCGGGAATCGCGCACATCACGCCCCTGCCGCCCGACGTCCAGAAAGTCTCGGCATTTTCGGCCGGCGTCGCCGCGACCAGCCCGGAGCCGGAGCTCGCTCGGACGGTTATCAAGTTCCTCGCCTCCACGGAAGCGGCGCCCGCCATCACCAAGAGCGGGTTGGAAATCATGGAAAATCGATGAAGACGATCGCAGGTGAAATTGCGGCCTTCGTGACCGGCCAGAGCGAGGCCGACCTGCCTCAAAAAGCGGTCGACTATGCGGCGATGCTCGTCTCCAGCACCATCGCCAGCGCGTCGCTCGGCTCGACCATCGAATCCTCCAGAATCATTCGCGCGCTGGAGGTGGAGCGCGGCGGCAAGGCCGAGTCCACGCTCTGGTTCGGGGCGGCGGAGAAACTGCCGGTCGCGGCGGCTGCCCGGGTGAATGCGGTGATGAGCGACGCGGCGGCCTCGGATGACAGCGACCTGCGCAATATCGTCCACTCCGGTACGACCGCATGCGCCACCGCGCTCGCCGTTGCGGAGAAAACCGGCGCGAGCGGGCGCGACGTGCTCGCCGCCATCGTTCTCGGGTATGAAGTGGCCGGGCGCATCAATGGCGCGATGATCGGCGGCCTCCAGAAGAAGGGTTTTCACGGCTGCATCGTCGCCGCCTTCGCCGGCACGGTCGCCACGGGGCGCGTGTTGAAGCTTAGCCAGCCGCAAATGGCGCAGGCGATCGCGCTCATCGCGACCTCCATGGGGGGGCTGCACGCGGCGGCCAATACCAGCGTGGCCCGCGAGTATCATGCGGGGCTCGCCGCCATGCTGGGCGTGAATGCGGCTCAGGCCGCGGCGATGGGCTTCCGCGCCGAGGAGAGCATCCTCGAGACCGAGCATGGTTTCTTTGAAGTTTATGGCAATCAGCCGGACGTCACTGAAGTCACGCGCGATTTTGGCCGGCGCTGGAGCATCCTGACCGACATGGGCATCAAGCTCGTGCCGGGTGGCCATCCCAACCACTCGACTGCCGAGGCCGCGGCCGATGCTGCCCGCGCCGGCGCTGTCGCACCGGACGAAGTCGAGTCGATCACCGTCTCGCGTCCCGGCTTCAGGGTATTGACCGGCCCGCGGTATCCGACCGATCTCATCGGAATCGCGCACAGCCCGGCATACTTTGCCGCCGCCGGCGTTGCCGACCGGGACTACGGCTGGGCGCATGCCTTCGAAGACAAGATCAACGACCCGGTCATCCGGGGGCTCCTCGGCAAGGTTCGAGTCGGCGAACCGCCGACGGAGAACCTGGCGCGCTACAAGTCGGGCGCGATCGTGACCATATGGACGAAGGACGGCCGGCGCTATTCGAGCACGGTTTATGCGCCCAAAGGCGCCGCCATACTCGGCATAGACTGGGCCGACGTCGAAACCAAGTACCGCGCGCTGGCGCCGTACGCGAAGTTCTCCGGGGCGAATCTCGAAGCGAGCATGAGGGTGATCCGAAATTTCCGGGATGTGAAGAACGTCGCGGAACTGATCGGCTTGCTGCGGTAGCGTTCGCACGCCGGCAGAACCATCGCCGGGGCGCCCCGCGCGCGGCTCCCGGCGGCCGCTCAGATCGTCATCTTGACGATCGAAAAATCGTCTTCGAGCACCTCGCTACCGTGCGCTGCCCGCGCGAAATGCAGCAGTTCTTCGAGTTCCGATTTCCCGCCTGGTACCGCCCGCGTAAGCACCTCTTCGAAAGCCGATTCCTCCAGCATGCTGCCGTCGGGCCGGTGGATTTCATAGACACCGTCGCTGAAGAGGAAGAGCCGGGCCGGCGAATAGAGCACGCGTTCCTCGCAACGATAGCGGGCGATCGGCAGCATCCCCACGGGCGGGCCCTTCGCCTGCAGCGGGTACGCATCGCCGCGCGCCCGGCTGGGACCGCTCACCAGGATGGGCGGGGGATGGCCGGCGCTCGCATAGCGCAGGCGACCGGTGGGGCGATGATAGACGCCGTACCAGATGGTGAAGTAGAGGTCGTTGTGCTGTTCCATCTGGTAGGCCAGGTTGAGCGCTGCCAGTACTTCGTCCGGCTGGCGGAAGTCGGTGTGCAACAGGGCACTGGAGCGCAGGGTGTTGATCGCGGCCACCGACAGCAGCGCGGCGCCGACGCCGTGACCGCACACGTCGAGGAGGTAGAGCGCGAAGTGCTCGGGGTCGATCCAGTGATAACCGAAGGAATCCCCCCCCAGCTCGGTGGAAGGAACGAACAGCCAGTCGACCGCGAAAGGCTCGGCGATGGGCGCCGGCAGGATCGCGCGCACGTAGCGCTCGGCATCGCGCAGCTCGTCCTGCAGGCGATTGTGGGTCAGCTGCAGCGCCTCGCGCGATGCGGCCAGTTCGTGGTGGGCTAGCGTGAGCGCCTGGTGGGCGGCTTCCAGCTTGGCGATGAGGCGCGCCTCGCGCTGGCTCAGCAGCGTCATGTCGTAGGCCTTCTGCTGGATCTTCTGCGCGTCGTCGTGTTCCGACGTCACGTCGAGGAGCACCACCCAGGTGGCGTCGTCCTCGTCGAAGAAGTGGACGTCCGCCACGCGCCCGCTCGGCATGCCCATGGAGCGAAGCAGAAAAGGCGATTCCGGCAACGGCAGCAGTCCTTCGAGAAACGGCAATTGCTCGCAGGCACCCTGCCGGGGCCGCAGATCCGTCAATCCGTAATGCTCCAGATCGCCGCCTGCCTTGACCAGCATCTGTTCGCCGTCAACCAGCAGATGGGCCACGGCGCGCTGGGACTTGACGAGCAGCAGCAGCCACTCGGAAATCCGGGCCGGCAGATCCAGCATGGCCTACGCCACCATGCGCTTCGCCAGTTCCTGGAAGGCTTCCTCCACGCTGTCGCCGGTCTTGGCGCTGGTGCGGAAGATCGCCCACCCCGCGCGCTCCAGCGCCTCGATGGACTGCGTGGGAAGTTCCCAGTTCTCCTGCAGATCGGCCTTGTTGAGCAGCAGCATGAAGGGTATGGGCCCGATCTCCTTGGTCACCCGTTCCTGGATCCTGCGGGCAACTTCCAGGGTTTCGGCTCGTGTGCCATCCACCACCAGGAAATACCCCGCGGCACCGCGCACATAGGTCATGCGGATGGCGTTGACGTCGTCCTCGCCCGCGACGTCCCACAGGACCAGCGTGACGGGTTCGGTGCCGACGGTCAGCGTCTTCTTGTCGACCTTGACGCCGACCGTGGTCAGGTAGGCATCCGAGAAAATGCTCTGCACGTAGCGGCGAACGAGGCTGGTCTTGCCCACGCCGAACGCCCCCAGCACGCAAACTTTCTTCTGAAGCATGGAATTCCTAATCGCTGGTGCTGACGGTGAATGTCACGCTGCGGTTGATCGCCTGCTCCTGCTCGCTGGCGCCGGGTCTAAGGGGTTCCAGCGCGCCGGCGCTGCGCACGGACAGGAGATCGGGCGCGATGCCCCGCGCCCGCAGCATCGAGCGGACGACCTCGGCGCGCGCCGCGCTGAGCGACAGGTTCGATGTCTCCTTGCCGGTGGAATCCGCGTGGCCCGTGATCATCACGCGCACCGAGAAGCCCAGGCCTCTCGCCACCCGGATCAGCTCGCCCAACTCGCTGGCAACCGCATCCAGGGCGGCTTCCTGCCCGGGCCCCGGCCGGGGCGCCCCCGAGTCGAAGCTGATGATGTGTGCCTGGATGGCGTTCCGCAGGCGTATGAACGTTGGATCCTGGATGTCCTTGAGGGCACTGAGATCGATGCGGGGCGAGCCCGCCGGAAGCGCCGCGGCCAGCGCCCGCGCTTTCTCGACCCAGTGCTGCGGGGCATTGCCCAGGGCGCGTATGGTGTTGGACTTGCCGTCGATCAAGAGCGCGACGTCGGGCGGAGGGTTGAGCGTCGAGCGAATGCGCCTCACCACGATGGCAGGATTCAGTGCCTGGTACGGCTCCCAGTGGCCGACGACGCGCTCCGGACCCAGGTTCGAATTCGCCAGCAGCTCTGCCGGGTCGGCAGCCAGGGGATCGCGCAAGCCCGATACGTGCCATTTGCCGTCGCGTCGCTCGGCGCCGGTCACGACCACGCCGGGTTGGCCGCGCAATTCCTGAACATACGCTTCGACGCGATAGGCCTCCACCGTGCGCAGCACCATCCAGGATGCGAGGGCCAGCACGAGCGCAAGGGGCAGCGCCCACAGCCAGGGCGAGATGCGCTTTTCCTGCGGCTGTTCCTGTTGCTGCAGGCATCCCTCCAGGCGCGCAACCAGATCCCCTAGGGTGGCGCTGTCGCCGTTGAATTCGTCCAACGGGCCGCGCAGTTCCTCATGGATGCGGGCGAGCGTGCCGCGCAACACCGTGTGAAACGTCTCGGGCGGGTTGCCGCGAATGACGGCGGCCAGAAAGGCGCTGGGCCCCTCCTCGCACCACAGCAGCAACTCGCCGAGCCGCAGACTGTCGATGCCCCCGCCGGAGCTGCCCTTTTCCGGACTGAAGGAGTCGCGCACGAAGTCCTGGATCGCAGTCAGCATGCCCGAGACCATGTGGGGATCCTGCGAGGCCGCCTGCGGCGCGGCCACGTGTTCGAGGAGCAGCCCGGTCTTGCGGTGGATCAGGAAGACGTGCTCGACGCGGAACACGACGGTGTGCTTCAACACCACGTCGGCAAACGTGCTCCCGCTGCGATAGGCCTCCAGGCGCCACTTCAGCCCGCGCCAGGAGAAGCTGTGCTTGAATGCCTGGTTGAGCCCGTGCAACGTGCCGTCCAGCGTCTCGGCGATGGACTTGCTGATCGCCGGCCCCATGAGCGGATAAAGGATGCCGACCAGTACGTTGGGGTCCCTGCGGATCGACGCCTGCGTTGCGCGCTCCATGGTGGGCGCGAGGACCGTGGCGAGTTGTTCGTCGCGCGACCCGGCAAGGTCGAAGGCGCGGGCCAGCACGGCACTGATGGCCTCGGCCAACTGCTGGGGATCGTTTACCTTCTGCTGCAACCGGTCGAACGCGGCCCGGTCCTGCTCCAGGAGTACGCTGCGCACTGCCTCCAGCCGCGGATCCCCATCCAGGCGGCTGGGGAGCACCGACGCCAAATCCTTATCGACGCAGCGCGCGACCTCCAGCAGGAGGGCGGCAAGCTGGCGCGCCCTGGCGGCCTCGGGCGGCGTTTCCGCAGTGCTCGAGGCGTCCCTGGCGGCCAGGGATAGTCCGGGCATCAATGCGTCTCCCATCACCCGAGCGACCGGCGCATGCGCCGGCGCGGAACGCTCCCCACGCGGATCAGGAACGCTCGCCGCCGACGACCTTGGCGCCTTTCTGGGTCATATCCTGGTTCAGGCACCGGGCGATTTCGACGAACAGGCCCGCCAGCAGATTGCGGTCGGTCTTGACGTTGCTCAACTCGGAGAACATCCGCTCTATGGTGGCACGGGCGTCCTCGTTCCGCCGCCGGATTTCGTCCCGCAGGGTCTGGGATTCGTGACCCAAGCGCTCGGTAAATTCCCGTTCCAGGCTGGCCAGCCGGTCGGAAACCTGCCCGAGGCGCTTTTCCAGCCCCTGGATGACTTCCCGCAGGCCACGTCCCAGCTCTTTATCCCCTTCGGCGCGCAACTCCTGTTCCTGGCGGACCTGGCCGGCGATGGATTCCAGCTGCTTTTTGATCGAGGACTCCAGGCTGCCGAGACTGCGGGACGACTCTCCTTCCAGGTCCCGCATCTTCTGCTGAAAACGGTCTTCGAGCACCGAGAAGCGCTTGTCATAATCCTGCATCTGGTTGCCGAAAAGCAGCTCGCGGATCTTGTCGACACCGGGCGCGTCGGCGCTCGGCGCGCTCGCCAAGGCCGCCTGCGCTGCCGAAATAGCCTGCGGGTCTAGCGTCGGGATTTTGGGACTGGTTGCCATTTGGAAACGCTCCTTGATTGACGCACGCACGGCGTGCGGTGTTGATGAAAGCAAAGTGGGCTTGTCAGGCTTGTTCTGAGACTTGTTATCCAGCCCGGCCAGCGGCTTGCCCTGCGGCTTGATCGGTGGCGCAAGCTGGGGCTTGTTCTTCGGGGCAACAATCTGCGGCTTGCTCGTCAGCGCGAGCTGTAGCTTGGGTTGGGGCCCGCCCTGCAGCTTTTTCTGCGGCTTGGCCGGCAATTTGTACTGCGGCTTGCTCTGCGGCTTGCTTTGCGGCTTGTTTCGTGGAATTGTCATGGCGGCATGGGTGGGGCAGGCTGAAGATGGGCGTTAGGTCGTGGCGACGTTCGATGATAGCGCACTTCACCCGCAAGGCGGCGGTGTCGCCCTCCGGGCAGGCGTCATCAGCTCCCGGTGGCTGCCTTGAGGTCTGCGCAGGCGCCGCCCAAGTCGGCGTGAATCGCGATGAAGGTATCGATGCCCGCGAGCTTGAGAACCTGTTCCACCGGTGGCTGCGGGCTTGCCAGTACCATGCGCCCCCCGCGCCGGGCGAGGGCCTTGGCGCTCGCAACCAGCGTGCGGATGCCGATGGAGGCGAGGAACGAAACCTGCGACAGGTCGACCACGACCAGCGCCGGGCGCGTTGTCGTGAGACCGGTAAAGCGCAGGTCGATTTGCTGCGCCCCGGCGCTGTCCAGGCGGCCGGCGAGAGTGATCTTCTCGATGCCATCCGGTAGCTGTTCCATCGACAACTCCATGATCTAGTCCTCCACCCTCTTTGCCCCCCGGGCGCTCGAACGGCACCGCCCCGGCGCCCCCGCAGCATGATGAATGACGCGAATGACGCAGCGCATGGCAAGACTCGAAATACGGCTCCCGCGGGCGAGGCCGCAATTCAGGGATCATGATCTTGTCACGAGTGTGCCCTTCAAACAACTGACACGGACAGGTTGTCAGCCCCGACGCGCATAAACGGTGCCCCGAACGCCCCAAGAACGTGCGTGCCGCCCGACTGCAGCAGGCCGCGCACGAGATACGAACTTGATTGTTCGACTTTCCCGAATCCCAAGCAAACAGCATACCATCCACGTACAGCTTGTCGCTACCGTCTTGACCGTCCCGTTGCGCGGATGGTCTTTGCGCACGAAAGGCCGGTGAGGGACAGGATCATCAAACCGGCCGAATCGCTCAAACGAACGCCTCGATCAGCGCATTGACCTGGTCCGGGACTTCGGTGCAGGGAAAATGCCCGGCGTCGGGGAGCTCGACGTACTTCGAGCCCGGCACCGCCTCATGGATCTCTCTCTCGTACTCCGGCGGATTGCCGTGATCCTGCAGCCCGCGCAGGAGCAGGAGCTTCGGCCGCAGGGTCGCGATGCGATCGCGCACGTCAAAGGCGTCGATCGCCATCAGATCGTGATACTGGGATATCGGGCCCACCTGCCGGTGCCGCTCCATCAGGCGCTCGCGCAGGCCCGGCTCCACCAGGTGCATGGCAGTGCGCTGGAACGCAAGCCACGCCTCGTAGACCTTCGGGTCGTCCGGCGCGCGCAGGCGCATTTCGTAAGTGCCGGGCGCCCGCACCTTGGGCCGTGCCGCAACCGTCATCACCACCAGGCCCTTCACCTCGTCCGGATAGTCGAGGCCGTATTGCAGCGCGATCGACGCGCCGAGCGTGTAGCCGACCAGCACGAGGTCCCGGTTGAGGCCCTGCGCCCACAGCCACCCGCGCACCCACTCCGCGTAGCGCGCGACGTCCGGACAGCGCATGCCCTCCAGGTGCCCGGGAAGGTTGGGTGCGACGCTCCCCGGGAAGTACCGGCGTTGATGGTAGTACGCGTCAGCGCAGGCGCCCGCGCCCGGACCGTGGAGGAACACGAGTTGCGGCATGACGCCGTCCGGCCACGGCAAGCGTGGACTATTCGTCCCGACCGTAGTGGAGGCGCCTGTAGGGCACGCTAGGCACCGCCCGCGAAATGCGCACGTCAATCATCATCGGGCCGGGCTTCGCCACGAACTCCTTGGCGGCCGCCGAGAGTTCGTCGATGCTCGTCACCATGCGGCCGCGCCCGCCCATCGATATCGCGACCTTGCCCAGATCCGGCGTCGTGATCTCGGAGCCTCTGGTCTCCATGCCGTGCGCGTCGAGCTTGTAATACTCGGCGCCGAGCGCTTCGTTGTTCATCACCACCACGAACAGCGGCATGTTGTAGCGCACCGCCGTCTCGAACTCCGCGAGGTGCATCATCACGCTGGCGTCGCCGTCGATCAGCATCGCGGGCTTGTTGCCCAGGGCCACCACCGCCCCCATCGCCGCCGGCAACATTTGCCCGATGCAGCCGAAGAAGTGCCCGCCCGCCACCAGGCTGCGGCGGCGCGTCATCAGCATGCTGCAGAACGCCGACGTCATGCCGCTGCCCGACAACACCCCGATTTCCGGCGGCACTACCTGATCGAGGACCGTGACGGCCTCGCGCGGATCGACGGTGCCCGCCTCGATCTGGAACTCCGTGCGGTCGGCCTGGTGATTGACGAGTTTCGACTTCACGTCCGGGGTGCGGTAGCCGGTGGATTTCACGCCGCGGTTGGCGAGCAGCTTCTCCAGCTCCTCCACGCCGATCTTCGCATCCGACTGGACGTAACAATCGGCGGCGCGGCCCCCGCCCATCATCCGGTGCGGCTTCGCATCGATCTGCAGGTAGCGCGCTTCGGGGTACATGTAGCCGTTCTCGAGGGTATGGCGGTTGAGACTCGCGCCCACGCCTATGACGAGGTCGGCCTCGTGGGCGAGATGCATGGCGGTGCGCGAGCCGTACAACCCCGAGATGCCGGCGTGAAACTCGGATTCGTTGAGGAAGGTCTTGGTGAGCAGCGTCGTCAGGATCAGGGCGCCGATGCGGTCGCCGAGCCTGAGCACCGCCGGTCCCGCGCCCGCCCACTGCGCGCCGCGTCCGACGATGATCACCGGCTTCTTGGCCGAGGCCACCATGTCGGCGGCACGCTCCAGCGCTTTCGGATCCGGGTGCACGATCCCGCTCGTGAACAGCGTATCGGACGTCTGGTACGGATCGTCGTCGTCGAATTCCTTCTGCTGGAGGTCCATCGGGCAGCTCAGCATGATGGGGCGGCTTTCGGTCTTTGCCAGGTAGAACGCCTTGCGCACCACGTCATCCGCCTGGTCGGGCGCCACGAGGCGGACGAAACCGCTTTCGCAGGCGGCGGCGAAGCGTCCCTGGTCCAGATACTGTGCGTACTCTTCATCCGTGCTGGGAGCCTCGCCGCAGAACGCCACCAAGGGCGATGAGGCACGGCTAGCGGTCACCAGGGCGGTTGCGAGTTGCGTCACACCTGGACCGCAGGTCGCGGTGGCGACCCCCGGCGTGTGCGTAATCCGGGCAAAGCCGTCGGCCATTCCCAAGCCCGCCCCTTCGTGGCGCACCTCGTGTATCTTGACGCCGAGCCGGTCAAGCTCGTAGATCCAGTACATGTTGCCATCGCCCATCATGCCAAAAGTGGCGGTGACGCCTTCCGCCTTGAACGCCTGGGCCAACCTCTGATACACCTTCATGCCAATGGCTCCTCCGTGGTCGATCGATCGAGACGCGAAAGCAGCGTCATCCGGGTCGGTATAGTAGTCTGATCCAAGCGTTGCGCGCGAATGTCCGCAATCTGGAATCCTGTCCCCGATCGCGGTCGTGCGCCGATTCCGGTTGCTGCGCGGGTGCGGCGCTCGGATTGCGATTGCGGCAATGCACAACGTTTGGGCTCGCATTCTATGAAAATTTTCACTGGCGCGGCCGCCTTCACCGATGTAGCTTACGCTCCATGGCAGCGTTGTCGTGAAGTTCATTCCATCCACCGGGGGGAGAAAAAGATCATGAGCCGCACGCACTACCGCAGTCCTGTTGGCACTTGCCTGGTCGCCGCGTTCGCTGCTGCCGGCCTATTTTCCGCCAACGCTCAGGCGCAAGCCTATCCGTCCCGCACCATCGAATGGATTTCGCACTCGTCGGCGGGCTCGGGGACCGACCTATTCAACCGCAATGTCAGTGACATGCTGGCGAAGGAGAAGATATTCCCGGTGCCGTTCATCCACGCCAATCGGGTCGGCGGCAACGGCGTGGTCGCTTACAACTACGTCAAGAGCAAGCGCGGCGACCCGCACGTCGTGATCGCGATGTCGGTCACCGTGATCTTGACCGCATCGGCCCGGCCGGAACTGGAGCTCGGACTCGACACCATCACCCCGCTCTCGCGCTTCGCGCAGGATCCGCAGGTCGTCGCGGTGCGCACGGAATCGAAATTCAGGACGTTCAAGGAACTCGCCGACGCGGCATTACGCGAGCCGGGCAGCGTCGTGGCGGGGGTGACCGGACCGACGGGCAGCGGCCGCGCGGCGCTTTACTTCATCGAGCGCGAGACCGGCGCCAAGTTCAGGTTCGTGAATTTCAAGGGCGGCGGAGACGCCGTGCTCGCGACGCTCGGCGGCCACGTGGAGGTCACGACGGAGAACATGAGCGAAATGATGCCGCTCATCGAAGCGAAAAAGATGCGCATACTCGCGGTGACCGGGGAACGGCGCTTCAAGACCGCGCCCGACGTTCCGACGCTGAAGGATCTCGGCTACAACGTCGTGCTCGCCACGGGCCGCGGCTGGGCGATGCCCCCCGACGTACCGAAAGAGGCCGCCGCGACCATGGAAGCGGCCCTGAAGCGCGTCCACGACAGCGCGGCTTACAAGGAGTACGCCGAGCGCAACATGTTCGAGGACGCGTATCTGGGCAGCGCAGAATTCGCGAAGCAGCTGGTCGCGCAACGTGCCCAGCAAATCGAGTTTCTCAAGAGCATCGGAGTCGTGAAGTAGGCGGCTTCTGGCATCAA
>Ga0315912_10004656_pt1 | contig 12910 bp, 10 predicted proteins | sample VfabasoilMG_FD_204469 | JGI IMG/M metagenome (GOLD analysis project Ga0315912, IMG submission 204469) | Garden soil microbial communities collected in Santa Monica, California, United States - V. faba soil | ecosystem: Environmental > Terrestrial > Soil > Garden | place: USA: California... | reverse complement strand
CTACGCGAAAGCAAATCCAGGAAAAATGAACTACAGTTCATCCGGTAACGGCTCGTCCACACATCTCGCGGGTGTGCTGTTTGGCAGCCTTGCCGGTATCGATATCATGCACATCCCGTACAAAGGTGCGGCGCCGGCGACCGTCGATTTGCTGGCTGGCGCGATCCAGTTTCGTTTTTCCAGCGTGGTGCCCGCGTTGCCACATGTGCGTTCGGGCCGCTTGCGAGGGCTGGCGATGAGCAGCGCCAAGCGCTACACACCGATGCCCGAGGTGCCGACCATTGCCGAATCGGGTTTGCCGGGCTACGCGGTGGAGTCGTTTTACGTTATCGCGGCGCCGGCCGGCACGCCGCGCACAGTGGTCGAAAAACTCAACGCTGAAATCGTGCGCAAGCTAAAAGACCCGGAAGTCAACGCGCGTATGGCGGCGGACGGCGCGGAAGTCATTGCCGCGTCTGTGGCGGACACGACAAAAATGCTGCGCGACGATTACAATCGCTGGGCAAAGCCGGTAAAGGATTCCGGCGCACGGGCAGACTAACATTTACCGAAGGAGAAAATCATGGGCAAACGCATAGCATTTATGGGAGCAGGTGCACTCGGTGGTTACGCTGGCGGTTATTTCGCGCACAACGGCGAAGATGTCACGCTGATCGATTTCTGGCCGGAGCATATCGAGACCATACGTAGCAAGGGATTGGATCTCGACGGCGTGACGGATGCAGAAAAGTTCGTCGTCAAAACGGCCAAGACGCTGCACTACAGGGATCTCGATACGCTGAAGAACCAGCCGCCGTTCGACATTATCTTTATCACGGTGAAATCGTACGACACGGAACGCGTTACCAAAGCCGTCGCACCATATCTGGCGAAAGACGGCTTTATGGTGTCGCTGCAAAACTGCTGGAACGAAGACACGATAGCCGCCATCGTCGGTAAAGAGCGCACGGTGGGCACTATCGCCTCGTCGATTTCGGTGGAACTTTACGGACCCGGTCGCATCCGTCGCATGGCGGAAAAGGGCGGTGCGATACACACCGTGTTTCGAGTCGGTGAGATCGACGGCAAGATCACCGACCGCGTGAATGAACTGGTCAAAATGTTTTCGAACATCGACAGCGCCAAGGCCACTACCAATCTGCAGGGCGAACGCTGGACCAAGCTCACGCAAAATGGCATGAGCAACGGCATTTGCGCATCCACCGGTTTGACCGGCGCCGGTTGCGATAACAACGACACGATCCGCCGGTTTGCGATTCAGGTCGCTGGCGAATCTATACGCGTGGGTCGCGCGCTCGGATTAAAGCTCGAAAAAATGGGCAAGTTCATGCCGGATCAGCTCGAAAAAGCGAGCACGGGTGACCCTGCCGTGCTGGCCGAGGTCGAACAGATCATGAAGACCCGCAAAGCAGCTAACCCGCGTGCGAATATACAGCGTCCGTCGATGGCGCAGGATATGGAAAAGGGCCGCAAGACCGAAATCGAATTCATGAATGGTCTCATCGTGCGCAAGGGCAAGGAAGTCGGAGTCGCGACACCCGCAAATGAAAAATTGGTGCAGGCCGTGCTAAGCGTGGAAACCGGCAAGATGAAGGCTTCGCCGGCGGTGCTGGGCGGGTAGGCGCTAGACCGCACCCGCAAGGGAATCTATAAGCCTTCGGCGATCACCAGATTTGATCGGGTTGTGCGTTCCCGAATCGCAATGAGAGGTACGTACTCGGGTGACGTGTACCACGTTTTAAGTTGCGCCATGCTCGGAAATTCGAGCACTACGCATCGTTTGGGCGACCAGACGCCTTCGAGCGTTTCGACAGTTCCGCCGCGAACCAGATAGCGGCCGCCATATTGCGCGATCGTCGCGGGAACCTTTTGTTGATACTCGGCAAATCCGGCGCTGTCGATGATTTCAATATCGGCGATGACGTACGCGGCCATGGCGCTTCTCCTTACCTCGGGAGGATGTTATCGATTCCCTAGACGGGTTTTTCCGGCCCCACCGTCAGCCGCCGCATTTCGCGCCGCGTGCCGTGATAGTCGTTGATCGCGTTGTGCATGGTGCAGCGGTTGTCCCAGATCGTGAGCTGGCCGGGTTCCCAGCGTACGCGGCAGGTGAATTCCGGAATGATCGCGTGGTCGTTAAGCATGTTGATAATCGGCCGGCTTTCGCGTTCAGTCATTTCATCGAGGCGCAGCGTGTGCAGCGAGCTGCAATACAGCGCCTTCTTGCCGGTTTGCGGATGCGTGCGCACGATCGGATGCTTTGATTCGAAACGGTCGGCATTCTCGGAGTTGGTCACCGGCATGGTGCTGATACGCCGGTGATGTGCGGCTCGGTCGCCTCCCGGCTTGTGCTTGAGGCTCGCGCTGAACACGCCGATCACACCGTCGATCATTTTCTTGGTGCCGGCGGATAGTTCTTCGTACGCAACCTGCGTGTTGGCGTAGAGTGTGTCGCCGCCTTTGGGCGGTGTCTCCACGGAATACAGCGTGGTGATGCGCGGCGGTTCGGCGAGATAAGGCGTATCGGAGTGCCAGTCGTTGCCGAAATTTTCGCGCTCGTCTGGCTCTTTGATCACGCGCGTCATCTGCGGGATTTCATCCATGCCCTTGGCGAATGGATAAAAATTCGGCTCGCCGAAATGTTTGGCAGCGGCCAGTTGTTCGACTGGCGAAAGGTCCTGCCCGCGCACTGCGATGACCTTGAATTCCAGCAGCGCGCGCTCCAACTCATTCCACATCGTCTCGTTTCCGTGATCCTTGAGATTGGCGCCGTAAATTTCCGCGCCGATGGAGCCCGCAATCGGGCGTGTCTCGAACGTCGTGTAAGTCATGCGAATTCCTCGATTGCCAGAAGATTTTCAGTGGAGGGACATAGTATAGTCCGGCCATGGTTGTTAGACATCTGTGAGGAGACATAAAGTGGAATTTGGGCAGACCCTGGCGGAATTTGTGAAGAGCGTCTCGCTGGACAAGGTTCCCCAGCGTGACATCGATATAGCGAAGCTAGCCATTCTTGATCAGATAGGCGTTGCGCTTGCCGGCGTCGGCGAAGACCCTGGCGTGAAGGTGCAGGACATGGTCAATCGTTGCACGGCTAACGAAGCGACTGTGCTCGGCACGCCGCGCAAGACATCCACGTGGCTGGCGGCACTGGTCAACGGCACGCTGGGGCACACGCTGGATTTCGATGATTGCTCGAGCTTCGGCCATCCGAGCGTGGTGCTGGTGCCGGCCATGCTGGCGACCGGCGAGACGCAGAATCGCAGTGGGCGCGAACTGTTGGAGGCTTACATCGCGGGCTACGAAGTCGGCGAAGCGCTGTCGCGCATTGTGCCGCGGCGCGCCGATCAGTTTCACGGCCTGCACAGCACGGCCATGTTCGGGCCGCTCACATCTGCAACGGTGTCCGGCAAACTGCTGGGTCTCAACTTTTCACAACAGCGCCACGCGTGGGGCATTGCTGCGTCGCAGGCTGGCGGCATCACCGGTAATTTCGGCACTCACACCAAGCCGCTGCACGGCGGCATTGCGTCGCAGGCCGGCGTCATGGCGGCGGAACTTGCCGCCAGCGGATTCGAGGCCAATCCCGACGCGCTCGATGCGCCGCTCGGCTACATCCAGGCCGTCGTTGCGGCGAACCGCATGGAAGGCGTCGATATCGGCAAGGCCACTTCAGAGTTGGGGCAATGGCACATCGCTGCTACCTGGCGTTTGAAAAAATATCCGTGCGGCTACATTGCACAGGGTGCAATCGATGCGGCATTGCGATTTCGCGAGCAGAGCGGATTGCGGCTCGAAGACCTCACGTCGGTTGAAATACGCGTGCCGCACCTGCAGCCCTATTTCCGTGTGCGGCCTACGGGAGAATTCTCCGGAAAGTTTGGCTATGAATATCCGGTCGCATGCGCAATCCACGACGGGCAAGTCATCAAGCAAACGTTTTCAAACGAAGCGTTCAACCGACCGGTATTGAAAAATCACCTCGGCAAATTCAAGACACTGGAAGATCCCGCCTCCGCCACCGAGCAGGGACCGCTGGGCGCGCTGGTGATCGTGACCAAGGGAAAGACCATCGTGCAACCCATCGAAATACCGCTGGGCGATGCCAAACGGCCGGTACCGCCGGCGAAGGTGGTGGAAAAATATGTGCACAACGCCGCTGAAGTGGTGGGCATGGAAGTGGCTCAAAAGACGGCGCAGATGCTGCAGCAAATCGAGACGCTTCCGAGCATACGGCCAGTCCTCGACCTGCTGGCAAAGCGATCCTGATTTAACATCCGACAAAACAGAAATTATTGAAAACACTTGGAGAACAAAATGGCAGAAAGCAATAAGGAACTTGCAGGCAAAGTCGCGTTGGTTACCGGTGCGGCCAAGAACATCGGCCGTGCCACGGCACTGGAACTGGCCAAAGCCGGCGCGGCAGTGGCGGTGAACACGCGGCATTCAGTGGATGACGCGAAAAAAGTCGCCGAAGAGATTCGCGCGGCAGGCGGCAAGGCCGAGGTTTACGTTGCCGACATCGCCGACGCCAAGCAGGTTAAAACCATGGTAGATGGCGTAATGCAGAAATTCGGTCGTGTGGATTTTCTGGTGCTTAACGCATCGGTGCGTACCGAAAAGCCTTTTTTGGAAATGAGCTACGAGGAATGGCGCACGCCATTGTCCATCACGCTCGATGGCGCTTTCTATCTGGCGCAGGCTTGTTTGCCATCGATGGTGGCCAATGGCGGCGGCAGCGTTGTCACGCTCGGCGGCATGATGTCGTTATCCGGCGCCAAAAAACGCATACACGGATCGGTGGCCAAACATGGTCTGGTGGGTTTCACCCGCGGCATCGCGCGCGAATTCGGTGATCGCAACATACGCGCCAACTGCATCGCGCCGGGACAGATGAATACCGTGCGCGCCGCAGGCCGTACTGCGCCGCTGGGCGACTCCATGATTCCTATGGCGCGCAGGGGCGACGCGGAGGAAATCGCAACGGTGGTGCGCTTTCTGTGCGGGCCAGCGTCAAGCTATGTCACCGGGCAGTCATTGCAGATCAATGGCGGGCAGATGATGTTTTGAGCTTGCAGCGGGGCATATGTCGAACTTGAGGCAGAATATCGAGGCGGCCGATACAGTGCAAGCCGTTGCGTGCGTAAGCTAGTGAAAGAACGTTAATCCGGTTGTCGAAGGGAGGACGGTATGGCGGGTGCCTGTCTCCAGCGTGGTTGGTGGTACGTGTTCGCGTTGCCATATGCGCCAAAATGGTTTGTTCGCGCGCGCGCTTGCGCGCTGTGTGTTATTGCATGTGCAGCCACACATGCATCCAACGCTCCGGCGCAGCAAACCTTTCCGGTGAAGCCGGTTCGTGCAATGATTTCGGCCGCCGCCGGAACGGGGCTCGACGCCACAGTGCGGGTGATCGCGCCCAAGTTGGGCGACTACTGGAAGCAGTCTTTGGTGATCGATAACCGGCAAGGCATCCTCGCCAACAGCACGGTGGCCAAAGCAACACCTGACGGCTACACGCTGTTATTTGTCTCCGGCTCCATCGCCGTGCGCCACGTGATGTTCAACAATCTACCTTACGACACGCTCAAGGATTTCGCTGGCGTTACCGAGCTTTACACGCCCAATTCCGTCGTGGTGGTGGGGCCGGGAATGGGTGTAAAAACGGTGAAGGAGTTGGTGGCGTACTCGCAGGCACGGCCCGGCAAAATTTTCTTTGCCTCTCCTGTCGCCGGCGGCATGGACCACATGAACTCGGAGCGTTTCCGCATTTCCGCCGGTATCAAGGCGCAGCACGTAAGTTACAAGGGGTCGGGCGAGGCCCTGATCGAAGTCGCCGCGGGCCGCGCGCATTTTACGGTTGTCTCTGTTCTGGTTGCGCAATCCCTGATCAAGGACGGCAAAGTTGTGCCGGTCGTGCAGCGGCATCCCGTACTGCCGGGTGTGCCGTTGATCGCGGACGTCGTGCCCGAGTGGACGCTGGTCGGTGCGAGTGCCGTATACGCGCCCGCGGGCACGCCGCTGGCTCTGCGGCAACAAATCAGCAAGGACATTGCCCGCGTTCTGCATTCTCCCGAACTAAAGGAGCGTCTGGAATCCGTGGGAATTCATGTTTCGACCACGACACCCGAGGAACATGACAGGAAACTGCGCGCCGATATCGTGGCATTCGCGAAAGTGATGAAGGAAATCGGCCTCAAGCCGAACTGATTTTCCAGCGGCATTATGGACCTCGCCCTGGACTCCACTATCCAGCTCAACGACGGCACCCGCCTGCCGCGGCTTGGCCTGGGCGTGTATCAAATGGCGCGTTGCAAGGATGCCGTACTGCACGCGCTGAACAGTGGCTATCGCCACATCGACACTGCGGCGCTTTACGGCAACGAGGCCGATGTGGGGCGCGCGGTGCGTGAATCCACGCTGCCGCGCAGCCAGGTGTTTGTGGCCACCAAGCTCTGGAACTCGGATCAAGGCTTCGAGCGCGCGGTCAAGGCCGGCGAGGCCAGCCTCAGGAAACTGGGGCTGGATTACATCGATCTATACCTCATACACTGGCCCGAGCCGGGCAAGCGCGGCGATTCGTGGCGCGCGCTGATCGAACTGCGCATGCGCGGTGTCGCACGCTCCATCGGCGTGAGCAATTACACCATTGCGCATCTAAAGGAATTGTTGACCAGTTCGGACGTGACGCCGGCGGTCAACCAGATCGAGTTCAATCCCTTTCTCTATCAGCGCGAGCTGCTGGAATTTTGCAACGCGCACGGCATCGCGCTGGTGGCCTATTGCCCGCTGGCGCGCGCACATAAGCTCAACGACGCCCGGTTGCAAAAGATTGCCGCCAGGCACGCCAGGACCACGGCGCAAATCATGATTCGCTGGGCGCTGCAGCGTGGTGTCGGAGCGATACCGAAATCGTCGCGCCACGCGCGTATCGAGGAGAATGCGAAGGTCTTTGACTTCGCACTTGACGCGGAGGACATGCGGTGGCTTGACGCACTCGACGAAGGTTTGCGCACCTGTTGGGATCCTACACAGGTGCGATGAACCGAAAGGTGCGCCGTAATGCATGCGTTGCCACAAATGACCGTCCATCGGGACATGGTTGATCGCCGCATGGGTGTTTGCCGGAAAGCAATAGCAAAGGGGCAAGTAAGCGGCCGAGTGCGCACGCAGCGCGCACTCGGCCGTTGTGCCGCCTAGACTAGCTTTTGTAGAACGGGCAAAACACACGCCGTGGCCGTCGAAGGCCACGGCGTGGGGACGATGATTGGCCGCTCTACCCTGGGCACTTAGTACCCCTGGGAAACACACAGGAATTCGCCTTCTTGTCTGCCGCAATCTGCGACGGCGTGGAAGCACACCCCGGTATAGTGCCTGCCAGCACAAAGACTGTAATGACCACTGCGAATGCTCTCTTCATTTTCATCTCCTCGTTATCGGCGGTTGGTTAAGAATATCGAGCCGGCACCTGGATGCTTTACGAGGGCAGCTGCTTGCACGCAAGCCGGTCTACACCGTCGCTGGCCGGCCCAGAATCGAAGCCGCATCACGTACGATGCTGGACGGCCTATTCATCGAAATCACCAGATCCCCTCAAAGCCTACAGGCTCGTGCGGAGTGCGTAGAGCCGAGTTTTCAGTGCACCGCACGTGGAGCAGAGTATTGCTTGCCGAAGGGATTTGAAATCCGTTGTATTACCTACGTAATGTCGCCTATCGTCTTTTCGTGCAATTGGACTTGGTCTCGACATGCAGGGCGCATTGAAACGCCCGTACGTCTGCTGACACAGCGATACACATTGCGCATTGTTCTGCCGCTGCACACGCAAGTTACGCATCGTTTTCGGCGCTTGCCATGTTTCACTCAACCGGGCGAGCGACACCCATCGGCTAGGAGCGCTCATCATCATGTTTTGGAACACGTTTCCTGGTCTGTCCCGTTTCGACCCAATGGCAGGATCCTTGATACACGTCAACTCCGGATTTTGACGACCACGATGGTGGTGAGAATCGAAGTAATTGACCACCGCCAGCATCGTTAAGCAGATCTTCAGCTCCACCGCTGGTTTAATCTCAAAGCCAACCTATGTATGCTCGATCCGCCTCAGAAAAACCGGGCCCGAAAAATTTGGTAGGTCAGTTGACCGGCTTTATCCCCGCCTCCCGGCCCACTTTTGCCCAGCGCGCGATTTCGCGCTTAAGGTGCTCGCCAGCCGCCGCCGCGGTACCCCCCAGAGGCCCGTATCCCAGATTCCGGTAATACCCTAGCAGTTCGGGATCTTTCAGGATGCGATTTACGTCGCCATTGATCCCGTCGATGATGGCGTCCGGCGTGCCGGCCGGCGCCAATAACGCGAACCAGACAACCGACTCGAAACCCGGAACACCCGCTTCGGCGATAGTCGGCAGGTCGGACGCCACCTCCATGCGCTTGGCGCTGCTCACCCCGAGTCCTCGCATCCTGCCACCGGCCCGCAGGTGCGGGAGGACTTCCGGCATGACGTTCATTACCATCTGCACCTCGCCGCCCATCAGGGCCTGAAGCGACGGTGCGCCGCCCTTGAATGGCACGTGCACTATGTCGACCTTCGCCATCGATTTGAACAGTTCCACGGTAAAGTGCGTAATCGTTCCCGCGCCCGCCGATCCGTAGAATATCTGTCCGGGCTTCGCCTTCGCCAGGCGGATGAGTTCCTTCACCGACTTGGTCGGCATTGAAGGGTGCACCGCGAGCACGTAGGGCGTATGCATAAGCAGCGATATCGGGACCAAGTCCCTGAGCGTGTCATACGGCAGGTTACGATAGATTGCAGGGACCACGGAAAGCGAGGCGCTCATTAGCAGCAGCGTGTAGCCGTCGGGCGCGGCGTGCGCCACCAGCGCGTTGCCTATCGTGCTGCCGGCGCCGGCCCGGTTGTCGACGTATACCGGTTGCCCCCACGCTTCGTTCAGTTTCTGCGCCAGGGGACGCGCAAGGATGTCAGTTCCGCCTCCGGCTGGAAACGGCACGACCACCCGTACGGCTTTGGCCGGAAAAGGCTGCGCATGGGCCACACCAGCAAGTCCGGCCACAAGCGTAACCACCGCAAGCAACGAAGCGCGTGTGCACATCACATGAACCTCCTCTTGATTATTGTCCGGGCAATGGGTGATCAACCAATGTCCGCTCAACCCACCGCCCGTTTTCGGCGGGCACAAACCAAGGTGAGCACTCAATGCGCCAGTAATTTCCGAAATGCAACATCGTCGAACCGGTCGCTCCAGACCCAGCTCGGGGGGATGGTGAACCATGCCGCCACAAAGCGGAATGCGCAAATCTGCGTAAGCAATTTCCCGTGAAAGACTCGCCGAATCAATCGGAACGCCAGCCGAAGTTCAGTTGCGGTCTCTTTGGCGCAAAAAGAGGCGCCGGCCCGTTGGACCGGCGCTTTCCTGATGGATGGTGCTGCCGAGCGACCCTGGCCCGGTTCTACCGGAACAAAGAATTTTGCATCGTCGCGCTGCACCAGCTTGTGCGTTCGGCGCGAGCACGCCGTGAAACCGGATCAGGTGCAGCCGCGGGCCCGTTTCGGTAGAACCCGCCCCAAACCAGCCTTAAGTCATAGTTGAAAGCGGACGTTCAACGCTTTGTTGGGCCTCATACAGAAGGTAATAAAAAGGTTCCCTGCACGTGGCGCGCAATGTTTTGGAAATCGTAGCACTCCTCCTGCTAGATGACGGGCTCCCCCGCAGTCGTCGATTTGTGCATGAGCCTGCGCGCATTTGGTGAGAAGGCATTGCGATGATGCATGGTGCAGCGGTTATCCCAAACGAGGAGATCGCCCACTCGCCATTTATGATGCCAAGTGTATTTCTCCTGGCACGTGTGCGCCCATAGCTCGTCAAGTAATTTTTCGCTTTCCGGGACGGACAGATCAAATATGTAGGAGTTCTGCCGGCGTCCGAGGTAGAGGCATTTCCGTTTGGTGATCTGGTGAGTGCGCACGAGCGGGTGCCTGACGCCCGGCGCTTTCGAGGGATCCGTCACATCGTCAAACTCTGGCCGCTTCATGCCCGCAGAGTTGTGCACTTTCGAGTGATTGGCATATCGCCCGCTCACCTTTGCCGCCAGCCCGGCCGGCATCTCATCGTACGCCTTGTACATGTTGAGAAAGCCAGTCTCTCCGCCATGCTCGGTCACTTCGATGGCGTGCAGCAGACTGGCGGATATCGGCGTTTCCGTGAATGAACTATCTGTGTGCCAGAATGCTTCGCCGTCACCCAACGCACCAATCGGCTTGCCGGCAGCGTCTGTAATATTGGAAATAATGGTGATATCGTCCGGCACGTCATCCGGCAGGTATTTCTTGCGGCCCAACCCCAGCAACTGATTCGCGGCCTGTCCCGGCGGCCCGAAGACTACTCGAAGCCGCAGGAGATCGGCGAAGCTCAGCGACTGGCCGCGAAACAGCAATACCAGGTGCTGCGTGTACGCGTTGACGATGAATTCACGATCTGCAGCAGACACTTCTTTTGACAGATCAATGCCGGTAATCTCCGCTCCGAGCGCCAGGCCAGTGGGTATCACGTTCATGGCTGCTACCTCCTTAAAATGCCTTTTGAAGTTCTGGGAAGACCCTCATTGACCATACTCGCAATGGCGGGATCTCTACTGACCGGTGAGTTTAGCACTTCATTTTGCATCTCCAAGTGGCCCATCAGCCTGTGTGCTACATACATATTTCGCGGCAGAACTGCTTGACCGAAATACGAAAAATTGTGACGAGACAAAAGTGAAAACATAAATACGCTACACTTAACGAAAGGGCGGGCAATGTTTGGCCGTTTCCGGGGGAGATGGCAAGGCTTGCGTGAATTGTCACGCGGTTGACGGTTCGCCCGTCGCAAGAATAGAGTGCTGGTTGGTGAAAAATGGCGCGTCAGGCAAGTCCCCATCGCCTTGACACGGCTGTCGAATAAGAATCATAAGCGCGGTAAATCGGTGCCACCCCGAACGGTATAGCAAGCAATTTACAGAGGTTGAGTTGGGCGAATTATCCCCCAGCGAGATTGCTTCACTTTCAAGGAGCGGAACTATGCCTGTGAATGACATCAATATGGTGCTGGTCGGCGATACTTTCGTCGGACGGCCTGACCCTGACGGTGTTTTCAAACCGGTCAAGCATCTCATCCAGGGAGCAGATATCGCATTCTGCAATCTGGAAACGGTCGTTGCCGATAGCAAGCATATCGATCAATACGATCGGGACCATAGGCCTCGCATGGACGAGTCGTCGATTGCCGCGTACGTGCGCACCGGGTTCAATTTTATGAACCAGGCGAATAACCCGAATACCTATCATGGGTTGCATGCCCTGGTTCGCAGCGTGGAAGTCCTGGACGCCATGAATGTGGCACATGCAGGGGCAGGCCGGAATCTCGCGGAAGCGAGAAAGCCAGCCATCATGGAACGAAACGGCACCAAGGTAGCCTTTGTTTGCAGGACATCGGTCGGAACGCCTGAAATGGCTGCGACAATTGATACGCCAGGAGTGGCCCGTTACCCGGTGCACACGCTCTACGAAGCCCCTTCGCGAGTCCATTCAAATCCCGGTTTGCTGCCCATTGTCCATACGATTCCTGACAGAGGCGTGCATCGCGAACAACTCACGGAAGATATTCGAAAAGCGCGGGATGCCGCAGATGTGGTGATCGTCTCCTGGCACTGGGGATTATCCCCATTTCAGGTTTATCCCGGTGCCGGAGCGGGTGAGGTTGAGGTCATGGAATATCAAAAGGAGATGGGCCGGTATGCCATTGAGTGCGGCGCCGACATGGTTGTGGGTCACCATCCCCACGAGCCCCAGCCGATCGAAATCTACAAGGGCAAGCCTATCCTGTATTCGTTAGCCAATTTCGTGCACGATTTAGAGAGTTTCAAGCACAGAAAGCTGATGGCGTTGCTCGTCCGATGCCTTATACGTGACAAAAAGATTCAAAAACTTAGTTTCGTACCGGGTGTGCTGAATGACAACGGACCTCCGGTATTCACTCGACCCGCGGAGTCACCTGAGGTTGTAGAGAGAATTGTTCGGATGTCCGCTCCCTTCGGGACACGGTTCGAGGTCGGGGAAGAGGACGTTACCGTGGTCCTGAATTAGCGGAGGGAACGCTCCGCCTACGGAAAAAGTTCAACTGACTTTATTATTCGTCGAGAGAAACACGAGAGCCCGATATGACTGACACATCTCAATACACGCCACCGGAAGTCTGGGTCTGGGAGAAGAGCGACAGCCCTAATTGGCGCTATAGCCACACCAATCGTCCCGTCGCCGGCGCAACGCATGAGAAGGAGCTGCCGCGCGGAAAGCACCCGCTTCAGCTCTATTCGTTGGGGACGCCCAATGGCGTCAAGGTCACGATCATGCTGGAGGAGTTGCTGGGCGCCGGTCATAGCGGAGCCGAATATGACGCGTGGCTGATCCGGATCGGCCAGGGAGACCAGTTTGGCAGCGGATTTGTCGGGGTGAACCCGAACTCCAAAATCCCGGCGCTCATGGACTATAGCGAGCAGCAGCCGCGACGCGTGTTCGAATCCGGCGCGATCCTGCTCTACTTAGCGGACAAATTCGGCGCCTTCCTGCCCAAGGATCGCGGCAAGCGCACCGAAGCGCTGAACTGGCTGTTCTGGCAGATGGGCTCAACGCCCTATGTCGGCGGCGGGTTCGGGCATTTCTATGCCTATGCCCCGGTGAAGATCAAATATGCCATCGACCGTTTTGCCATGGAGGTGAAACGCCAGCTCGACGTGCTCGACCGGCAGCTTGCCGGCCATCAATTTATCGCCGGCGACGAATACACCATCGCCGATATGGCGATCTGGCCGTGGTACGGCAACGGCATGTTGAACGGCGCCTCCTACAACGACCCGCGCA
>Ga0315912_10004655_pt1 | contig 12913 bp, 11 predicted proteins | sample VfabasoilMG_FD_204469 | JGI IMG/M metagenome (GOLD analysis project Ga0315912, IMG submission 204469) | Garden soil microbial communities collected in Santa Monica, California, United States - V. faba soil | ecosystem: Environmental > Terrestrial > Soil > Garden | place: USA: California... | reverse complement strand
GCGCTAGCCCTTGCCTTTGCCCTTTGCGGGCGCCGCGCGCTCCATCGAATAGACGAAGTTGTCGTAGGTGTGCTCGGCGACGCGGAACCACAGGTGCTGCTCGTCGCGGAAGCGGCGCCACGGCTCGTAGATCTTTCCGAATTCAGGGCTCCTGGCAGCGAGTTCGGCGTAAAGTTCGTGCGCCGCCTTGTGGCACGCCTCGAGCACGGTGCGGGGGAACGCGCGCAGCTGCGCGCCCGCCGCGACGACGCGACGCAATGCCGCGGTATTGCTGGCGTCATACCTTGCCGTCATGCGAATGTTCGCTTCGGCGCAGGTGACTTCCAGCGCTTCCCGATAGCTCCGGGGCAGCGCCGTCCAGTGCTTCAGATTCACGAGGATCGCCCCCTGCGCCGAACCCTCCCACCATCCCGGGTAGTAGTAGAACTTCGCGACCTTGTGAAACCCGAGCTTTTCGTCGTCGTACGGGCCAACCCATTCGGCGGCGTCGATCGTGCCCTTTTCCAGCGCGGGATAGATGTCGGCGCCGCTGATCTGCTGCGGCACCACCCCGAGCTTCGCCAGCACCTGGCCGCCGAGCCCGCCGATGCGGAACTTCAGGCCCTGCAGGTCGGCCACCGACCGGATCTCCTTGCGATACCATCCGGCCATCTGCGCGCCGGTATTGCCGGCGGGAAAGTTGATGATGTCGTGCTTGCGATAGAGCTCGCGCATGAGCTCGAGTCCGCCGCCGGAATACATCCAGGCATTCTGCTGGCGACAGTTCATCCCGAACGGCAGCGTCGTGTCGAAAGCAAACGCCGGGTTCTTCCCGATGTAGTAATAGCCTGCCGTCTGCCCGCACTCCACCGTCCCGTTCTGCACCGCGTCGAGCACCTGCAGCGGCGGCACGATCTCCCCGGCGGCGAACACCCGGATCTCGAATTTGCCGTCGGTGAGCCTGGAAATGCGATTGGCGATGTGCTCGGCGCTGCCGTAAAGCGCGTCGAGGCTCTTGGGAAAGCTCGAAGCCATGCGCCAGCGCACCTGCGGGCGCGATTGCGCCGTCGCCGGCGCCGCCACCGAGGCCGCCGCCAGCCCGGCTCCGGCCTGCTTCAGGAACGCGCGCCGTTTCACTTGATGCATCGGGTAATCGGCAATAGGCGATGGGTAACGGGCATGGGATCCAGGCGGTTCTCACACATTACTCATCACTCATTGCCCATCACCGCCTAGTCGCCGGCGATGGTCATGCGCTCGACCAGTATCGAGCCGCACTGGCGCGAGCCGCGCCGCACCACGTCGGCGCCGATGGCGGCGATGCCGCGAAACATGTCCTTCAGATTTCCGGCGATCGTGATTTCCTGTACCGGATAGGCGATCGCTCCGCCCTCGACCCAGAACCCCGCGGCGCCGCGGGAATAGTCGCCGGTCACCGCATTCACGCCCTGCCCCATCAGTTCGGTCACGAGCAGGCCCTTACCCAGTCGCTTCAGCAGCGCCGCGAAATCTCCACCGGTCGGTTCCGCGACCAGGTTGTGATTGCCGCCCGCGTTGCCGGTCGACCGCATGCCGAGCTTGCGCGCCGAATAGCTTCCGAGGAAGTAACCCTGCAACACGCCGCCGGCCACGATGTCGCGCGTGCGGGTGGCCACGCCTTCCTCGTCGAACGCCCCGCTCGCCAGGCCTTTCGGAATGTTCGGCAGGTCGCGTACATGGACGCACGGCGCGAACACGCCCTGGCCGATGCTGTCGAGCAGAAATGATGATTTCCGGTAAAGACTGCCGCCGCTGACCGCGGACACGAAATGGCCCAGCAGGCTGGCGGCGGCGGGGGCCTCGAACAGCACCGGGATCTGAGTCGTCGCGATCTTGCGCGCGCCGAGCCGCTGCACCGCGCGTTCGCCGGCGCGCCGGCCCACCCCCTCCGGCGCCGGAAGCTCCACGGGATCGCGCGTGGTCTCGTACCAGTCGTCGCGCTGCATGGCGTCGTTCTTGCCCGCAACCAGTGCGCAGCCGACGGAATGGCGCGAGCTGGGAAAGCCGGCGAGAAACCCGAGGGTATTGCCGTAGATGAAATGCGATTCCTGGGTCGAAACGCTCGCTCCCTCGGAGTTGCTGATCCGCCGATCGACGGCGTAGCCGGCCGCTTCGCAGGCCTGGGCGAGCTCGATCGCGCGCTCGACCGGCAGATCCCACGAATGCCACAGGTCGTAGTCGGGGAACTCGCGCGCCAGGAGATCGGGGTCGGCCAGCCCGGCGCAGTCGTCGGACGCCGTGAAGCGCGCAATCGAAAGCGCGGCATCGACGGTATCGCGCAGGGCCCGGGTCGAGAAATCCGAAGTGCTGGCATGGCCGCGCTGCTTGCCGAGATAGACCGTCACGCCTATGCCTTTGTCGCGGTTGTACTCGATGGTCTCGACTTCGGCCTGGCGCACCGTCACCGTCTGTCCGAAGCCCTCGCTCGCTTCGGCCTCGGCGGCGCTCGCGCCGCGCTCGGTGGCATAACTCAGGATGTCGGTGACGATTTGCCGCAGCACGTCATCACTGGAAAGAAAGCGGTTGTCGGCCATGGCTGATTCGAGCGGGCCGCCCACGCAGGGCGACGCCGTCTGGCAAAGGGACGCTATCATAGCAGCTTGCATGGTCGCGACCGCGCCCTGGAGCCCCACTATGCCCGACGAGATACCGCCGAGCCGCACGCAGATCAAGAAACAGATGACCGCGCTGCAGGATCTGGGGGCCGAACTCGTCCTTCTGAACGCCGACCAGCTCGCGGAGATGGCGCTGCCCGAGACGCTGCACGAGGCGGTCACGGCGGCGCAGCGCATCACCCGCTTCGAAGCGCGGCGCCGCCAGTTGCAGTACATCGGCAGGCTCATGCGCCACATCGATCCTGAGCCGATACGCGCCCGTCTGGAGCGATGGTCGGCGACATCGCGCGAGCATACCGCGCGGCTGCATCGGATCGAGCGCTGGCGCGAGCGCCTGTTGACCGAAGGCGCCGCGCTCGCCGATTTCGCCCGCGAATATCCCCGCGCCGACATCCAGCGTCTGCGGACGCTCGCACGCAACGCGCAGCGCGAGCGCGAGCGGAACGAGCCGCCGCGCAGCTATCGCGCGCTGTTCAAGCTGCTGCGCGAGACGCTTGAAACGATGGATGGCGCGTGGCGATCAGCCCCTCCGGGTTCTTGAGCGGCCGTCGTCGTTGCGCATCCTTCATACCGCAAGGGCAATCCCGCACGCTATACTTGCGCGCCATGACCGCCCTCAATGACGAGCTTCTCATCGGCCTGGTTTCGATCAGCGACCGGGCGTCCGCCGGCGTTTACGAAGACCAGGGCATCCCCGCGCTGCGTGAATGGTTTGGGCAGGCACTCGCCACGCCGTGGCGCATGGTGACGCGCCTCATCCCCGACGAGCAGCCGCTGATCGAAGCGACGCTCAGGGAGCTGGTCGATGGCGAAGGCTGTCACCTGGTGCTCACCACCGGCGGCACCGGGCCGGCGGCGCGCGACGTCACACCGGAGGCGACGCTCGCCGTCGCGGACCGGATCATGCCCGGATTCGGAGAGCAGATGCGGCAGGTAAGCCTCCGCTTCGTGCCCACCGCCATACTGTCGCGGCAGGTCGCGGTCATACGTCGGCAGGCGCTCATCATCAATCTGCCAGGCCAGCCCAAGGCGATCCGGGAAACGCTGGAGGGGCTCAAGGACGAGCAGGGCAGGAGCGTCATCAACGGCATCTTCGCGGCGGTTCCCTATTGCATCGATCTCATCGGCGGCCCCTACATTGAAACCAGCGAGAGCGTGGTGAAGGCTTTCCGCCCCAAGTCGGCGTTGCGCCCGAAACAAATCAGCTAACCCGCAAAGGACGCGAAGGACGCAAAGGTAAATGCGATCAAAGATGGTGAATCGGCGGAGCAAGCTTGCCGCAACAGACTGCACTTTCGGGGCTATCGCCTTGCATTCACGATAGAAGCGCCGGTCGTTCGGTTTTCTGTCCTTCGTCCTTCCTTTGCGTCCTTCGCGTCCCTTGCGGTTGATGCTTTTAAGGTTTTGAAATGACCCAGGAACTGCTTGAAGCGATCGAACTGGAAACCGGCCGGAATCCCACCGCCGCGATCATCTGGCTGCACGGCCTGGGCGCGGATGGCAACGACTTCGTCCCGATCGTGCGCGAACTCGACCTCAAGGGGCTCGAGCCGATCCGCTTCATATTTCCGCATGCCCCGATGCAGCCGGTGACGATCAACAATGGCTACGTCATGCGCGCCTGGTACGACGTGGGATTTGGCGATCTCGAGGGCCGTTCCCGCCGACCCGACGAGAACGGCGTGCGCGCCTCGCAGGCCGAGATCGCGAAGCTCATCGGGCGCGAGGTCACGCGCGGCATCGCGAACCGGCGCGTCGTGCTGGCCGGTTTCTCACAGGGAGGCGCGATCGCGCTGCAAACCGGCTTGCGCCACCCGCAGCCGCTCGCCGGCATCATGGCGCTCTCGACCTACCTGCCGTGCGCCGATTCGCTGCCTCAGGAGGCGGCGCCCGCCAATGCCGGGGTTCCCGTCTTCATGGCGCATGGCACCGAAGACCCGGTGCTGCCCTACGCGATGGGAGACAATTCCAGGCAGATCCTGGAGCGGCTCGGTTACGGCGTGGAATGGCACGAGTACGCCATGGCGCACTCGGTGTGCCTCGAGGAAGTGCGTGACATCGCAGCCTGGCTGCGGAAAGTACTAGAGCCTAACTCACGACCGTAAAGGTCACGCGGTCATAGTCACCGTCGTGCTCGACGACATCCACCGGCATCAGCGTATAGGACAGGTCGCCCAGCACGGTCTCGACCCCGTCCCGCCGATCGCAATGGCCGCGCGGCGTGAGTATCTCGACTTCCTTGTGGCCCTCGATCTTCGGCGTGAGCAACACCGCTGCCGTTGACTTGTCGGACGCGGCCTTTCCCGGCCGGCGCAGGCGCAACAGGGTCGCCGCCTGCGTCAGCAACTGCACGCCCACATGCTGTTGCTGCTGTTCATTGCGCGTGACCCGCCGGATGAGGCCCACCCGCCACTCGCGGAACGAATCCCCCTCGACGCCGACTACACTGCCCACCTCGACCCAGTCGCCGGCGACAGCCGGGATCACCGCACCGTAGCCGCTCACGCTGACGTCCTGAACGATCCAGCTTTCCGCGCTTTTCTGGTGCGTAAAGTCGAGCGAGTCGTTGATCGCGAATTCAAGCGACGCGACGATTTCCTTGAATCCGGGCACGACGGTGACACGCGCCGCAGTCTTCCTTCTTTCATGCCGGCGCGCCTGGGTCTTGCCCGCCCAGTCCTGTTCCAGGTGCTTGAGCAAACCCAGCACCGTTTCATGGTCCGATTCGCCCCCGAGATTCAGGTCCGCCGGCAGGCTGCGCGTATAGCTGATGTGCGCGCGCAATTGTTCGATTTCGCGCAATGCCGCGCCGGCGCCGATATAGCGTACGGTCGGAACCGCGGGCGGGTTGCGCAATACCCGCACCGGGGCACCGGGCTCGGCCAGATCGATCCAGTGGGTGCAGCCCTCCGCTTCCGTCGACACCACGAACATTCCCGAGAAATAGGAAACGATGCGCACCGCGAGGTCCTGGCCGGGAGGATGCAGGCTGTCGGTCGATGACGCCGCGAGCATCATCCCCTTCATGAACTCCTGCCGCACCGTGCTGGTATCACTCGACCCGGGATACACCGAGATCACCTCGTTCATCAGTTCCCGGTTTTCGGCCGCTTCGAACAACCGTGCCATGGCGTTCCATACGCGCGCTTCAGGCCGCTCGTAGCGCATCAGGTTCCAGCGCAGCTGCTGGCGCAGGCAGCGCAAGGCGCGCCCGGTGTAAATGGCCATGCTCGCCTTGGAGCCCGCCGTGCCCCCTGATTCGCTCCCCACCAGGTCCAGGCACTTGTGGTAGCCCTCCCCCAGCAGGCGCCAGAAATTGAACGCGCCGCTCCACAAGCGGTGCTCGTGAGCCTTCTTCTGCCGCGGCGTGGCCAAATAATCCGCAAAAAGCCGCCGTTCCGGCTGGCGCGAAGCGCCGTCGAGCAGATTGAGGTTCTCGAACCGGCTGTCGAGCTTCAGTCCCTCCGCGGTATTGAGCGTTTCGATCCAGCTCGCGATCTCGCCCAGCGCCTGCACGCTGTCGGCAGGAAGCTTCGCGATGACCTCCTGCACCTTTCTGCTGTCGGAGAGAGGGTGCTCGGCCTTCTGCCCGGTCCGCGGCTCGGGCTTCTGCTCGGGCTTGGCGCTGGTGCTACCGCGGCCAAACCAGTTGCTCAACGCCATGGGGCCTCGGCGGACAATCGTGATGTATGCGATGTAGCCATGTCGGGAACGTTGATTCTAGCAAAATCGGCCGCCCACCCACGGTCGAGGGCGTCCGAGCGCCTGTGTCGGCCCCAATTGAGAATGGGTATCACGATTGCAGCGCGGCACGGCGTCCGCGCGCGACATCTATCGTCCGCACGATCACCATGCCAGCCACGAAAAAGAGACCTGTGACGAGGATCGCCAGGCGCTGGTTTCCAGCGGATGCCCAGGTTACAAGGCCGTAGGTCATCGGCCCGAGTATCGACGAGAGCTTGACCGCGAGCCCCCACAATCCGAAGAACTCGCCGGCGCGGTCGGGCGGGCTGAGGTACGCGACGAGCGCCCGGCCGGCGGACTGGCTCGATCCCAGGCAGATACCGACCAGATTGGCCGCGACCCAGAACAGGGCAGGCCCTTGCGCCGCCCACGCCAATACGATGGCGGTAAGCCAGCCGCACAGCGTCAGAACGACGGTGCGCACATGCCCGAGCCTATCCTGCACTTCGCCGAACGCGAACGCGCCGAGCGCCGCTGTTACGTTGACGACCAGTATCAGTACCAGGGTGTCGCGGGTCGTGAACCCCATCGCCTGTTGCGCGTAGATCGCCGCCAGCGCAATGACGGTCTGTATGCCCGCCTGGTAGAACACCAGGCACACCAGAAAGCGCCACAGGTCGGCGCAGCGGCGCGCGTGTGCGAGCGTATCCTTGAGTTGGGCAAAGACTTCGCGGACTCCCGCCGCGGCGCCGGGGAGCGGCGTGGCGCGCTCGCGCAGAAAGAGAAACGTCGGCAGGCTGGCGCAGGCGAAGATGCCGGCGGTGATCAGCATCGTGACCGGCACGTAATCCGCCGCCGGGACGCCGGCGGCCTGCGCCGCCGTCACGTAGGCGAGGCTCGCGCCCAGGCTCACGAGGCCGCCCAGATAGCCCAGGCTCCACCCCCAACCCGAGATTCGCCCCATGGCATGCTCGCGGGCGAGTTCCGGCAGGAAGGCGGCAATCAGATTCTCGCCGGCGCCGAAAAAGAAGTTGGAAGCGGCCACCAGCGCGCACGCCAGCGCCACGTCACCGCGACCGACGAGGGCCAGCGCGGCGGTAAAAATCACGCAACCAATCGCAGTCGCGGCGAGCAGCCGCTTCTTCGCCGCGCGGACGTCGGCGTACGCGCCTATCACCGGTCCGGCAACTATGATGAGCGCGTAGGACACCGCCAGCGCGGTGGTCCATGCGAGCGTCGCCCAGGGCGCGTTGCCGGCAACCTCGGCGACGAAGTAAGCGTTGAAGACGGCCGTGATGACGACGGTGGTATAGCCCGAGTTGGCGAAGTCGAACATCGCCCATGACACGACCTCGCGCCGCCGCACGCCCGGCGCAAGGCTCGGTTCAACGGCCATCGGCGCCGGGACGCAAGCGAAGGGCAGAACCTGAAAGCATCGACGCAAAGGATGCGTAGGAAAAACGAAGGACGCAAAGCAGAAGACGTACGAGATGGTTCCTGGCCGTTTGGCGGTCATGCCACATGGAGATGATCACCGCCCTGTCAAACGCACCCGGGCCCTGCGCGGATTATCTTCATGCAATCCCTCCTTCGCATCCTTTGCGTTGATGCTTCCGACCCTACTTCGCGGATTCTTCTTCCGGCCAATTCTTGATGTAGCGCTTGAGCAGGCGGTTTTCGAAGCTCGTTTCCCTGATCACCGCCTTGGCGACGTCGTGGAACGAGATGACGCCGAGCAGGGTGTTGCCTTCCCGCACCGGGAGGTAGCGGACATGGTTCTGCGTCATGACCTCGCGCAGATGATCGATGGTATCGTCGGGGCTGCCGCAGACCGGGTCCTTCGCCATCACCGCGCCGACCTGCAATGCGCCCAGGTCGCCGCCCTGCGCGTCCAGCGCTTTCAGGACCTCGCGGAAAGTCAGCATCCCGATCATACCGCCGCCTTCCATCACCACCAGCGAGCCGATGTCGTTGGCGACCATCATCTTGACCGCATCGGCAACCTTTCCCGTCGGCGCGATGCTGAAGATGGTCGTGCCCTTGAGGTTCAGAATGTCGCGGATGAACATGGCGCGTCTCCGGCCTGTAGTCGGGCCATCATAGCCCAACGCTTATGCGCCGCAAAGCGGGCGGCAGCGTTCAGACGACGCCGCGCGCCCTGAGCGCGGCCTGTTCCTCGTCGCTGTAGCCGAGCGCACGCAGCACGTCGGCCGTGTGCTCGCCGAGGGCGGGCCCCAGCCAGCGGGTGCCGCCCGGAGTCTCCGAGAGTTTCGGCACGACTGCCGGTATGCGCATGGGTTTTCCGTCCGGCAGTGGCCACCGCTCGATCATGCGGCGCGCGGCGTAGTGCGCGTCCTTGACGATGTCCTCGGCGTCGTACACGCGTCCGCACGGCACTTCGGCGCGCTCCAGCGCCCCGAGCACGGCCTCCAGATCGTGCGCCCGTGTCCAGTGCTCGATCGCCCGGTCGAGTTCGTCCGCGCGCGGCACCCGCCCCTCGTTGGTCGCGAGCGCGGCGTCCGCGGCAAAATCGGGCCGCCCGATCGCGGTCATCAGCCGCTTGAAGATGCTGTCGTTATTGGCGCCGATGATCACGTACTTGCCGTCACGCGTGGCGTAGGTGTTGGACGGCGTGATGCCCGGCAGGGCGTTGCCCGCGCGCTCGCGCTTGAAGCCGAGCACGTCGAACTCCGGCACCAGGCTTTCCATCATGTTGAACACCGCTTCGTACAGCGCGACATCGACGTACTGGCCGCGCCCGCCGTTGGCGTTGCGGTGGTGGAGCGCCATCAGCGCGCCGATCACCCCGTGCAGCGCGGCGATCGAATCGCCGATCGAGATGCCGAGCCGAACCGGCGGCCGGTCCGGGTAGCCCGTGACATGGCGCAGGCCGCTCATCGCCTCCGCCACCACGCCAAAACCGGGGCGGTCGCGGTACGGCCCATCCTGTCCATAACCGGACAGGCGCACCATGACGAGACGGGGATTCCGCGCTGAAAGCTGCTCCCAGCCGATGCCCCACTTCTCCAGCGCGCCGGGGCGAAAGTTCTCGATCACGATGTCGGCATCGCGGGCAAGCCTGCGCACGATCTCCTGGCCCTCGGGCGCCCGCAAGTTGACCGTGACCGATTTCTTGTTGCGCGCCTGCACGTACCACCAGAGCGAGGTGCCGTGGTACATCTTGCGCCACTGACGCAATTGATCGCCGCCGTCCGGCGCCTCGATCTTGGTCACGTCGGCGCCGAATTCGGCCAGCACGCGCGCGCAGACCGGCCCGGCGATGAGGGTGCCGAGCTCCAGCACCTTGATGCCCTTCAGCGGCCCGCTGCTCGGTTCAGCCACTCGTTACCTGTTCCGGAGACATTCAATCGGCGCGGATATTGGCCGCACGCGCGACCTTCGCCCATTTCTTCGACTCGACGTCGATGTAATTCGCGGCGGCGTCCGGGCCGTTGCCCACCGCTTCCATGCCGAGGCCGCCGAGCCGCTCCTGAACGTCGCGCGAGCGCAAGCCGTCGCCGATCGCCTTGTTGAGCGTGGCGACGGCCGCGGCGGGCGTGCGCGCCGGCACCAGGATCGCATACCAGGCATCCATCTCGTAGCCCTTCAATCCCGCCTCGCTGATGCTCGGCACGCCGGCCCACCCCGCGGCACGCTTGAGCGAAGTGACGCCTATCGCCTTCAACCGTCCTGCCGTCACGTGTTCGCGCGCGATGAGCGGACTCGAAAACACCAGCGGCACGCGTCCGGCCAGCAGATCCGGCAGCAAATCGTTGGTGCCCTTGTACGGGATGTGAACCATGTCCACGCCCGCGGCCACCTTGAACAATTCCGCCGCGAGATGGAGCGAGGAGCCGTTGCCGCCCGAGGCATAGTTGAGCTGTCCCGGCCGGGCCTTCGCCAGCTTGATCAGATCGGCGACCGTATCCACGCCGAGCTTGGGATGCACCACCAGCACCAGCGGGCCCTTGGCGACGATGGTCACCGGCGCGAACTGCTCGAAGGCATACTGCACCTTCGAGTAGATATGCGGATTCACCGCATAGGCCATGGCCGGCAGGATCATCGTGTAGCCATCGGGTTGAGCGCGCGCGGCGATTTCCACCGCCAGATTGCCGCCCGCACCGGCGCGATTGTCGATCACCACCTGCTGCGACCAGCTCTCGCCCAGCTTCTGCCCGACCATGCGCGCGAGCACGTCGTTGGGCCCCCCGGGCGGATACGGCACGATCAGGCGCACCGGGCGATCGGGAAACGTCTGTGCGTGGGCGCCGGTTGACGACCACGCCGGGAGGCATCCGGCAAGGACAACGGCAGCGATCCGCGTGGCAGCGGGCGTCATGAACTCTCCCCGAAAATCGACACCATGGAAATGGCCCCGGTCAAGCGCGAAGTATATGGGCGCGGCGCGGGGTTGGAAAGGCAACCCGGGCAGGTGACATCGCATAGAATAGCGGGCCTCGATCTCACCACCATGAATTCATGCACTACGATATCCTGATACGCGGCGGACGGGTGTTCGACGGCAGCGGGACGCCGCCCGTGCGCGCGGACGTCGGCGTCAATGGCAACCGCATCGCCGCGGTCGGCCCCGATCTGGCGGGCAGCGGGCACAGGACGATCGACGCGAGCGGGCTTGCCGTGAGTCCCGGCTTCATCGACATCAAGACGCACTCGGATTTCACGCTGCCGATCAACCCGAAGGCCGAGAGCAAGGTGCGCCAGGGGGTCACGACCGAGATCATCGGGCATTGCGGCTTCTCGGTCGCGCCGTGCCTGCCGGACAAGGTGGATCTGCTCAGGGAATATCTGTCGCCCAGCGCGCCGTGGCTGCCGTTTCGCGAGCGCACGTTCGGCGACTATCTCGACACCTTTCCGGCAACGGCCGTCAACGCCGGCATGCTGGTGGGGCATCACACGCTGCGGCTGATGGCGATGGGAATGGATGACCGCGCGCCCACGGCACACGAAATGCGGCACATGACCGCGCTCCTCGAAGAAGCCCTCGCGGCCGGCGCGCTCGGCATGTCGTCGGGACTGTTCACGGCGCCGGGCTCGTACGCCAGACGCGACGAGATGGTGGCGCTGTGCAACGTCCTGAAGCGCCGCAATGCGGCGTACTTCACGCATATCCGCGACGAGTCCAATCACGTCCTCGAAGCCGTGGACGAAGCGATCGACATCGCGCAAACCTGCGGCATCCACGTCGAGATCGTGCACTTCAAGTGCTCGGGGATGGACAACTGGGGCAAGGCGGCAGTGGCGCTCGCGAAAATCGCCGCCGCGAAGGCGCGCGGCCTCGCGGTCGATTGCGATTCGCACCCCTACACCGCGGGCAGCAATCCGTTGAAGAACCTGATGCCGCAATGGGTGCAGGCCGGCGGCGTCGACGCGATGATCGCGCGCCTGCCGCTCGGACAGACGCGCGAGCGCATCCGGGCCGACATCGCGCGCGACGGTCTCAACAACTGGGGCCGCATTCCGTCGTGGGACTGCGTGCGGATTTCGATTTCACCGCACCTGCCGCAGTTCGCGGGGCGCACCATCGCGCAGCTCGCGGCCGAGCGCGGTCACGACCCCGTCGACGTGGTGTGCGATTACCTCGTCGCGGACAAGGGCGCGACGCGGGTGCTGGTGATCTCGATCGCCGAAGACGACATCCGCGAGATCGTGCGCTCGCCGGCCGCGCTGGTCGGCTCCGACGGCAATTGCATTGCCACCTACGGCACCGTCAGCCAGGGCATGCCGCACCCGCGCTTCTACGGCACGTTTCCGCGGGTCATTGGCCGCTACGTCGGCGAACAGCGGCTGATCGCGCTGGAGGCGGCGATCCGCAAGATGACCGGCGCCACCGCCAGGGCGCTCAACCTCAAGGACCGCGGCTTGCTCCAGCCCGGATATCGCGCCGACATCACCCTCTTCGATCCGGCCGATTTCACGGACCGCGCAACCTACGACGCCCCGCACCAGTACCCGACCGGCACGCGCACCACGGTGATCGTCAACGGCACCGTCGTGGTGGAAGACGCGGCGCATACCGGCGCGACGCCCGGCAAGGTGCTGCGGCGCGCCGCCGACGGCAGCGTCGGTTAGGAAGCGGGCGGAATCACACACACCATGGCGCGCGAATCGCTGTTCCAGATCCTGTCACGCCAGCCGTGGTGGCTGACGCTGCTCATTGCCGTGATGATTTTCGGCATCACGCAGCTCGTGTTCGCGCCGCTCGCGCCGTTCGTCGCGCTGCCGTTTGCGGCGCTGGCGGGCTATCTCGCGTGGCGGCAGCTGCGCGCGGGCCCGTCCGTCAACGTCGAGGAACGCCTCAAGGCGCTGCGCGGGATGCCGTGGGAGAACTTCAGCCTGGTCGTGGGCGAGGCTTATCGCCGGCAGGGTTACACGGTCGAAGCCTCAGGCAGCGCGGCATTCGACTTCAGGCTCGCCAGGAAAGGACAGATCACGCTCGTCCAGTGCCGGCGCTGGAAGGTGAACCAGGTCGGCGCCGGCCCCGTGCGCGAACTGCTCGACGCCATGGAAAAGCACGATGCGTACAACTGCGTATGCATCAGCGCCGGGGACTTCTCGTCCAACGCTCGTGATGC
>Ga0315912_10004654_pt1 | contig 12914 bp, 8 predicted proteins | sample VfabasoilMG_FD_204469 | JGI IMG/M metagenome (GOLD analysis project Ga0315912, IMG submission 204469) | Garden soil microbial communities collected in Santa Monica, California, United States - V. faba soil | ecosystem: Environmental > Terrestrial > Soil > Garden | place: USA: California... | reverse complement strand
GGCGTACGAGAACAGGCGCGGGTCGCTGCCGTCGAAGTAGCGCCGGCTGAACGCTTGCAGTGGATGGCGCACCACGTATTCGGCGGAGAGTGGGCCCTCGTCGCTGGGGCGTTCCACCCCGTCCGCCGGAGCGGGCTCGACGGCGGCGAGGTAGTCGCACAGCTCGCTCACGACCACGCTCGGCGGCAGGCTCGCATTGTCGCGAATGCTTTGCCCCGTGTACGTGATCAGCAAACGTTGGCGGGCAGCCAGGATGGCCTCCAGAAAGATGTACCGATCTTCGCTGCGGCGCGAGCGATCCCCGGTGCGGCGCCCCTCGCCCCCGTGCGTGATCAGATCAAAGTCCGTGCTCAGCTCCCTGCGCGGGAACTGGCCATCGCCCAGCCCGAGCAGGCACACCATGCGGAAGGGGATCGAGCGCAGCGGCACCATCGAGCAGAAGGTCACTCCGCCGCGCAGAAAGCCCCGCCCCGGGCGTGCGCTCCCTGCCGCATCGAAGAGCAGATCTCGGAGCGCTGCGCTGCAGATGGGTTCGGCGTAGCCGGCGGCCTGGGCCCGGCTGGCGATGCCGCGCAGCGCCTCGCGCAGCTCCTGGTGTTGCCAGGCGTTCTCGGCGTCGAGCAGCACGAGGGCCTCGAGGGCCGCGCTCACGACCTCCGGCCAGACGCCGGCCGCGTGCGCCCCTGCCAGCGCATCCAGGTGCAAAAATAGTGTCTCGACGAAGAGCGCCAGCTTCCCCAGGGCCGCGGCCCCGGTCCCACTCGGACCGCTCTCCGGCAGCACCCCAGCGATCAGCGCGGGCGGATCACTCTGCATCGCGTAGCCGAGCAGGAGCCGGCGAATCCCGAGCCGCCAGGTGTTGGCGTCCGACGGTGGGTGGCCGTGTGCCTGCCGATGCTCGGCGTCGATGCCCCAGCGCACGTTGGTGCGTCCGAGCCACTCGGTGATCAGCTCCTGGTCGCGCGGGGTGATCTCGAAGCGCGCTGCCACCGGTTCGAGCGCGAGCAGATCCAGCACCTGAGACGTGCTCAGGCGCTGCCCGGCCAGCAAGAGCAGGCGATCGAGCGCATTGGCGACGGGCGCCGCCGCCTCCAGGGCACGGTCGGCAATGCTATACGGAATCCGCTGTGGGTCGTCGCTGCGCCGCCGAAACACCGCCTCGATCAGCGGCGCATACGTCTCCACGTCCGGCATCATCACGACGATCTCCGGTGGTTCCAGGCCACCGGGGCTGGACAACACCGCCAGCAACTGGTCGTGCAGGACCTCCACCTCGCGCATCGGGCTATGACAGACGTGGATCTGGATCGAGAGATCCTGCTCGCTGCCCGCTACGGGGCGCCTGCTGCTGCGGGTCGGAAATCGATCTTCCAGTAGATCGGTCTGCAGTTGCGCCAGGCGCGTGTTCGTGGTGGGAGCTTCATGCAGAGAATGCTGCTCGACCGGCACACCCTGTCGACCGAGCTCCTCCTCCAGCACCTGCTCGAAGTCGCTGGCCATGCCGCCGAGCGATTCGAGCAACGGATTGACGGCGGGCAACGCGTGCACGGACGCCGAGAGCTGAAACATGGAGATCGGTACCTGGGGGCACAGCGCCACCAGGATCCGCGTGTAGCTCGGGGGCAGGTGCGTCATGCCGAAGCAGCTGATGCGGCTCGGTAGACTCGCGACCCGCTGCGCCTGCTGCAAGCTGCGCAGGAAGCGCCGCTCGATGGTGGCGGCGGGCACCGACCCCGAGCGTTCAAACAGCGTGCGCCAGAGCGTGGCCTGCCAGTCCCGCGTCTGGTCCGGTACGCCGAACAGATCCAGCTGGGGCAGCTCTGTGCCTGCGCCCGCGCGCGGCTTGCGCTCCCAGCTTCGCAGCAGATCCGGGCGATAGGCAGCGTAGTGATCGAAGGTCGTGGCGATGCGCCGGCACAGCTCGAAATAGCGAACGTCGCCCGCGACGCCCGTCACGTAGCGGGCAATGGTCTCGAACTCGGGGCGGTCGAGCAGCGCTCGCAGATTGCCGCAGATCGACCAGAGCAGGCGCTCCGGATCCAGCGCCGTGAGCTCGCTGGCAGGTTGTCCGAGCACGCGCTCCAGCGCCCAACCGACGAAGTTGCGCGGGTATAGGTAGAGCACGTTGGCCCAGACCCCAAACCGCTGGCTCAGCTCCAGGCTCAGCCACTGCGCCACGCCACGCCCGGGCACCAGGATGCACTCGGAGGCCAGAGGGTTGTCCGGCGGCGCGGAGAGGTGTTGACCGAGCGCCTCCGCGAGCCGCTCCAGGCGGTTGCTACGGTAGATGTAGAGGCCGTGCGCGAGACGATCCATCGCTCGCCCCCGCTATACCGCGATTCCCTCGAAGCGAGGAGAAGACGAGCCCCTCGTGCTTCGGCCGCCGCGGCCTCTGCCGACGACGGCCCTGTTGCCCTCTCGGGAGTCGTTGCCCTCTCGGGAGTCGTTGCCCTAGCCAGGACGCGAGGCCCCGCGGACCCGAGACTTCAGATGCCGAAGTCGTACTCGTCGGACTCTGTTTTCTTGGGAGCGGGCGGCTTTGGCTTCTTGGGAGCGGGCGGCGGCGGATTGCTCTTGGGGACAGGTTTGGTCGCGGCCGGTCGCGCCGGCTCGCTCATCCCCGCCTTGAAATCCGCGGCCAGGGTCGTCCCGTGCACGGACGGGGGGGGCGCCGGCTCGTTCAAGGCCGCGTTGCGCGCCTCGCCCGACTCCACCGTGGCGTGGCCGATGGGCGCAGCGTCCTCGTCCACCTCGGTCACCACCAGGGGCCCGGGGGGCGCGGCCGCCTGCGCCACGCGCGCGGCCGGTTCCACCGCCGTCGGCTTCAAGGTGCGGGTTTCCGCGGACGGTACCGGCAAGGCCAGAGCGCTCTCGTCCTTGCCCGTGCTGGACAGGAACCAGGCACCGAGCAGCGTCAGCGTGCCCAGGCCCGCCATCCACAGACCCACCGGATGGGGACGCCGCAAGGCGGGCAATGTCGGTGGTGGCACCAGCGCCGCGTGGGAAGACGCACGCTGGCCCGGCGGCGGCGCCAGCTGATCGAAGGGCGCCAGCTCCGGCTGTGTCGGCCGCTCCGCGGGCAACCAGCTCGCATGCAGGGAGCGATTGCAGACGTCCTCCACGATGCCATGGTTCTCCAACCAGAGAGCCAGGGCCTCACCGAACTTGCGCGCGCTGTCCCAGCGCCCGGTGCGGTCTTTGGCAAAGCCCGTCTTGAGCAGCCGCCAGAGCTCCGAGTCCCCCGCCTGGAAGACCGTGATCGGCACCGGTTCGTCGTGGATGATCGACCAGAGCAGCGCGTTGTAGTTGTCCCCGTGGAACGGGGGCTTGCCGACCAGACACTCGTACGCCAGCACGCACAGGGCCCAGACGTCGCTGCGCGGATCCAGATCGGTCTCGCCGCGCGCTTGCTCCGGGGACATGTAGTCGGGGCTGCCGATCAGCGTGCCCGCCTGCGTGAGCTTGGTGGTGTGAAACGCGCTCTCACCGCGCAGCTTGGCGATGCCGAAGTCGAGCAGCTTGGGCTGGATGCCGCCGCTCTCGCCCTTGGAGATGAAGACATTGTCCGGCTTCAGATCCCGATGGATGACGCCGTGGCCGTGCGCCGAGTGCAGCGCATCGATGATGGGCAGCAGCGTCTGGCACAACTCCACCGGATCGATCGACCCGAGGCGCGTCAGTCGCTGGCCGAGCGTCTCGCCCTCGAGCAGCTCCATCACGATGAAGGGCTCGTCGTTCTGCGTCTTGCCGAAGTCGAATACCCGGACGATGGCGGGGTGTTGGAGCCGCGCGGCCAGACGTGCTTCGCTCAGGAATCGATCGTTGGCGGAAGCCTCGGCCACGTCGGCGCGAATCAACTTCAGGGCGACGTTGGCCTTGAGTGCCATGTTCTCGGCGACCCACACCGAGCCCATGCCACCCTCGCCCAGGAGCTGCAGCAGGCGATACTTGTCGATGATGACATCGCCCGGCGCATATTCCCGGCGCTGGGTGGGTAGCATCGATGTCCCGTTTACTTGTGTCATCGGAAGGTCGGCAGAAATAGAGGGCGGCACAAACGACACCCAAAGATACGCCAGAGTCTGAAACTTTGCGCCTTAACCCGCAAGGGCTTTCTCGGTTTGGCCGGCCGCGCCTTTCAGTCGCTCGGGCCATGGCTCGGCGGGTGTTTATCTCAGGGTTTAGCTCTGGGTTTAGGTCCGCATGCGCCTCGGCCTTTGCCCGGAATGCGTGCCCGGAATGCGTGCCCGGAATGCGTGCCCGGAATGCGTGCCCGGAATGCGTGCCCGGAATGCGTGCCCGGAATGCGTGCCCGGAGTGTTTACCCCGGAGCGCGTCTCGATGCAGCTCCTAGCTGGCCCTTCGAGCTTGCCCGAGTGCAGGCAGCAGGCTTCGTGGTTGGGGTTCCCGGCGGGTTTGTCGTTCCTTGTCTTGCGATTTTTTCGCTGCGGGGGTTGCGCTCGGCGTGAGTTCTGGGGCGGGACGCCTGGATCGTCGCTGAGCAGGTGTTTTGTTGGAGCGCCCCGGAGTGACTCTACAGGCGCGGGCGTTTCGCCTTCCTTACCGAGTTACCGATGATGCATCCGCGCCTGTTGGCGAGCTGCCGGATCGTCTCGATGGGGTCGCCTTGCTTCGAGTTGTTGGCCCCGTCATCGAGCGTCCTCCTGAAGCATCGAGGGTGCTGCGTTCCAAGTGCCTCAGCTCCTGTTTCCAGAACGCCACGCAGATGCACCCGTGGGCTCGCTTCCGCCGTTCGCAGCCCCATCTCGGTGCCTGTTCTTGCTCGACAGCGAGTGTTTCACGTCGGATTTCGGATCCACCATGGCACTGGGGCGTGCTGTCCGCAGGGCGGTGTCTCGCTCTTTCTCCGGGCTCCGTGGGACCGGGGGTTCGTCCGCGCCCTCCCCATCCGTATTGTCGCTCCGGGTCTCGTTCCAAGCCTCCGCGCGGGGCACTTCACGGCGTGCTCGACCGCGCCCGGAGCCCGCAGCACCTGACGAGATGTTTAGGTACGAGGTGGGGCAGGCGATGCTCTCCTGCTCGAGCGTTCCGTCGTGCGTCTTAACGGAGAGGCCCTGGATCTTTCGCGTCGGAGCGCGCGTCCGCGCCCGCTCCGCGCGTGCCGCGCCGCTCTCGAGCGGCACAAACGTCCGGGGACAGCCCCGGGGATCAGGGCGTGGGGCGGCGGTATGCCGTGGCCAGCGCGTCCGCGTATTCGTTCCAGCGATAGCCGTTGTGCGCCCGGATCCAACGCAGCTCGATGTGCGGACGCTCGCGTGCGATGCGGTACAGCTGTTGCACCAAATCAAGGTTCTTGATCGGCCCGCCCTTGCGCTTCCAGCCGTTTTTTTCCCAGCCTGCCGCCCACGAGTTGATGGTGTCGACGCACAGTTGGCTGTCCGTCATCACCACCGCGGATTGACCGGGGGGCACCAGACCATAGCCCGCGATCAAGGCCGTCAGCTCCATGCGATTGTTCGTGGTCTGCGCTTCGGAGCCATGCCGCTGGGCAATGATCTGCTGGTCGACGACGTACACGGCGCCCCAGCCCCCCGGTCCCGGGTTGGGATGAGCCGCTCCGTCCGTGAAGACGCCGGTGTCGGGGCCATCGCTGTACGTGGCGAGCACCTCTGCCAGGGTGAGGCCGCTTTCGACCGCGCCTGCGGGGCGCGCCGCCCGTGGGCTGCCCCCTCCTGCCCGGCCTGTTCCGCCACCGGGTCGGCGGCCGCCCCCGCTGGACGATGTGGCCGATGGGCCGGCAAGGGAGCGACAGCGCAGGCACTGTTTGGGGTGCCAGGCGGGGTACTTCTCCAGCGTCGCCGACGGGACGGTGAAGCTGCGGCCGCAGAGCTGGCACTGGAAGGTCGACATGGGCGCCCGATTATGACGAGCGACGCGCGCGAGCGCGACGGGCGCGTCTCGGTTTGATTCACCCCAGGGGAGGGGACGGGGCATCCAGAATTGCTCCAGGGTCGCTCGCCCTCTCCGTTCATGGGAGCTGGAGGACATTGACGTCCTTCGCGCCTCGACGAGGCGTGATTCTCCAAGGAATAGGAGGCCGCGAGTGCTGTCCGGCGGCGCCGAGCCGTTAGCTGCACGCCTTGCGGGCGATGAGTACCCGAGTGTCTGCTCACCCGAGCCATCTAAAGTAGTCCTGGTCTGCGAGGGGCACGAGGTCCACTCGCGGCCGGGCCAATCAGCTGAGCACAGCTGGCGTTCGGTTTTAATCGGGTAACCGAGCGTGACCGCGGCGCTGGCGAGCGTCAGAGCTCGCCAGCGCCGCCGTCTTGTTTTTGCGCATCTGCCGGATCACATCGGCACTTGTGCAGCTTTGCGCAGATCGGATCGGAACGGCACGGTTCCGAACTGCCCGCCGGTGGCCTTGTTCGCGCGCGGCCCTCGCGCTATAGCCAAGCACCGCCATGCGTCGTGCAACTGTTGCAGCCCTCAGTTGGATGACCTTATCCCTGATCGGCACGTTTGGAGGCTGTTCTGCCGGCGGAACGCCCTCTTCCTCCGCAGGTGTCGGCAACCCCGGCTCCGGCAACGCTCCCATCTTGCCCGGTGGTCCGTCTGGCCCGGGCAGCACCCCTGGCAATCCCGATCTCTTGATCGGCGATGGTGATTCGGCGATCGATCCCAACGGCAGGCCGCTCAACATCGGCTCGGAGCTGGCCTGCGACGGCATCGACGAGAACCAGAACGGCGTCACCGATGACGTGGACAAAGGCAAGGATGGGCTGTGCGACTGCCTGCGCATCGGCTTTCTCGGTGCGCTCGCATCGAGCAACGGCCAGGCTACCGGCGCGTTCGAGACCTGGCTGGAAGATCGCAGCGACGTGCCCGTCGCTCACATCGGCGCGCGCGATACGATCAGCGCGGACGCGCTGAAAGATCTGCAGGTGCTGGTGATCGGCAACCTGGCGGAGCGCGCGAACTCGGGCGGCTTCAGTGCGGCCGAGGTCGAGGCGCTGCATCAGTGGGTGAGCGAGGGTGGCGGCGTGATGAGCCTGGCGGGCTACACCGCCAATGAAAATGACATGGCGCCGACGGTCGCCCTGCTCGCGCCGCTGGGCCTCGGCTACGACTATAAGACGCGTGGCTCCGGGGAGTTCAGGACGGTGGTGGGGCCGCCACCGGTGATCGTGCACGGCATCCTCGCTCCGGATCACCCCACCATGGAGGGCATCACGGCGCTGGGCGTGTTCAACGCGTATCCCGTCGTGGGTGACGGTCAGGTGATCGTGCGGGACGGCGGCTTCGACCTGGCGATGGCCAAGGAGCTGGGCCTGGGTCACGTGTTCGTGTTCTCGGACGAGTGGATCACGCAGGACGTGCTCTGGAATCCGATGATGAATCGGCCGCAGACGCCCTGTCAGCAGCAGTGCACCCAGTGCGCGAACCAATGCGCCAACTGCGATACGCAATGCACCAATTGTCAGAACCAGCCGTGCCAGGGCGGCCAGATCGTGCCGGACGGCGGTACCTGTGTCCGCGGTTGCGATCAGGGGTGTACGTCGTGCAGCACCAACTGTCAGACGTGTGAGCAGGCCTGTACTGCCTGCAGCGCGCTGGAACAGGACGACAAGCTCGACATCCCGCGCTTCTGGCTGAACGTGCTGCGCTGGCTCACTCCCGCCAACGAGTGCCAGGTGCCCGTGCCGCCGACGATCGTCTACTGAGCGGCGTGAGCCAGCGGCGCCTGCGGGTCAGCTAGACCCCGCGGCGGCGGCGGGTCTGCTGCCCCTGCTGGGCGCCGGGAGTGGCCCGTCGGGGTCGGATAGCGGCGGCGCCTCTGCGCGCCTAGGCGACACGTCATCCCCAAAAATCAGCGAAATTTGCCGCTTCGGCGATGGCACAGGCTTGCCTGGGCGCCCAAGGTTCATTTCCCCCGCATCGAAATGCTGGACGCGCCGTTATTTGCGTTGAGTGGCCGCTGTTAGCAATCAGGTCGCGCGGGACGAGGACCATGGCAGCTGATTCGAGCATCAACGAGACGGAAGCGGGGACCGCGACGGCCGACGATAAGCAGCCTTCGCTGCGCGAGCCGTCGGCAGGTCCCCCGCGCCCGCCGCGCCCCGCCAAGCGTGCCTCGGGCCCGGTACGAATCCCGCTGCCGAACTCGGCCGGGCTCGTGAGTGCGTCGGCTAGAGCCGCAGCGGCGCCGCGCGCGCCGTCGAACCCCGTGCCCTTCGGAGCCATGGCGGCGTCATCCGCGCCGCCGAATTCCGCCTTCGCGACGACGCCACCCGACTCGGGCAGCGCGACGGCGCCGCCCACCTCGGCCCTCGCGACCTCGCCACCGGAAGCGCTACCCGCCGCGCTTCCCGCGGTGTCCGCGGCACCGGCGGTGTCCTTCTCTCAGCCCGTGGTACTGGCCGAAGATCTGGAGACGGACGCCGGCACCAACTATGAGTTTCCGCTCACGCGCACCAAGCCGCCGAGCGCGCCCGCGCTGCGCTTTGACAGCGCCGGACAAAATCCTTCCGAGCAAGCGCCGAGCGCTCCCTTTACGCCGTGGCGCGGCGTTCCCGCGCTGACTCACGAGCCATTGCCGAAGGATCTCTCGGCGCCTCAGGCCGTGTCGCTGGTGGAGTCCCCCTTGGCGATGCCGCCGCCAGCGGGGCCGTCGCTGATGACCGAACCGCCGCTCGCGACCGAACCGCCGCCGTCGCGCGCGCCGGCGCTGGACTACGAGTCGCCGTCGTCTCATCCCTCCGCGTCGACGCGCGAGTCGAGGAACTCGGCGAGCAGTCCACCCGTGGCCATCAGCGCCGAGGATGATCGCGAAGACACGCTCGTGGGTGAAGTGGCCAAAGACTTGCTCGACCTGTCGAGCATGGAAGGCGACGAAAACACGCGCGCCTACCAGGCGCCGGCGGAGCTGATCGAACTGGCGCGGCGCCAGCGCGAAGAGCGCTTGCTCGCCAAGGGTAAGCCCGCTCGGGCGCCGGCGTTGAGCAGCCCCTCGCGCGCCGCAGCCGCGACCCCGTCGCACGCGCCCGCAGTGAGCCAGTCTGCCGCGCCGCCGGTGAACCCGTCGCGCGCGCCCGCCGCGAGCCCGTCGGGAGCGCCGGCGAGGTCCTTCAACTCCGGGCCCCCTGCCGTGGATCGGACCGCGAACACCTTTCGACCGAAGCGAGGCGTCGCGGCCGCGGCGACGGCGAGCGACGCCGACCTGGAAGAGTTGCGCACGGCCACCGTGCCGATGGTCATGGACAGCATTCCCCCCGCCAGCGATGCCGATGGCGCGGCGCCGCCGGTGGCGCGCTCGCGCCCGACGCGCAGCATGGTCAGCGAGGAGCCGAGCGCTAAGAAGTCGGCGCCGAAGACTCCTGCTTCGCTGTCGGAACTGGCTCGCGCCGCCTCGGAGCGCGACGCTCCCGATTCGATGCCCGCGGTGAGCGAGGTCATGGGCCGGGAGCCTTCGTCGGCAGTGCCCCCGCTGTCGAGCGAACCCGTGCCTTGGTACACCCGCCGTCGCTGGGTGCTGATCGGCCTCTTGTTCATCGCGGTCGGCTACGCGCTGGCGCGCTGGCGCGATCTGTTGTTGCCTCGCTGAGCGGCGGGCGACGCCCCCGGCCGCCCCGAGTGGCGAGCGCCGGCGCACACCGGTGACGGGCCGTGCTGCCGCGCTCCGCGCTCCGCACTCCCGACGCACAAATGCGCACGGCATGCGCGTTGCACTCGCATGGGGACGCGCCTCGAGCGCCACCCCAACAGTGGCGCGCCCGGGCGTTGAACACCCTCACATCACTGGGACGGAGAACGCATATGTCCAAGAACGAGAAGCCACCGGCCGATACGCTGCACGAGATCGCGAGCGGCGTGCAGAAGGAATTTGGTAGCGAAAGCATTCGTGTGCTCGACGGCGAGTCGAGGCAACAGATCGATGCCGTCTCGTCCGGGTGCCTCGCGCTCGATCGCGCGCTCGGCATCGGAGGCTATCCGCGCGGCCGCATCGTGGAGATTTTCGGGCCGGAATCGAGCGGCAAGACCACGCTCACGCTGCACGCCATCGCAGAGGCTCAACTCGCCGGAGGGCTCGCGGCCTTCGTGGATGCCGAGCATGCGTTCGACCCGGCGTATGCGCGGGCCACGGGCGTGCGCACGTCGCAGCTGCTGCTGTCCCAGCCCGACAGCGGGGAGCAGGCGCTCGATATCGTGGAGAGCCTGGCCAACTCGCAGAAGATTTCGCTGATCGTGATCGATTCCGTAGCGGCGCTGGTGCCGCAGGCCGAGATCGATGGCAGCATGGCGGACAACCCGCTGGGCCTGCAGGCGCGGCTGATGAGCCGTGCCATGCGCAAGCTCGCCGGTGTGGCGTCCAAGAGCAACACCACCCTCTTGTTCGTCAATCAGTTGCGGCACAAGATCGGCGTGACCTTCGGCAGTCCGGAGACGACGCCGGGCGGCAACGCGCTCAAGTACTACGCCAGCATGCGTCTGGACGTGCGCCGGATTGGCAAGGTGACCGCGGACGAGCGGGTGCTGGGCAATCGCACGCGCGTCAAGGTGATCAAGAACAAGTGCGCGCAGCCGTTCGAAGAGGCCGAGTTTGACATCCGCTGGGGCGTGGGCATCGACATCGCAGCGGATCTGCTGGATACCGCGCTCATCTGCGGAGCGCTCGGGCGCAGTGGCTCGCACTACCAGTATCAAGGCAAGAGCATCGGTCAGGGGCGGGAGCGAGCCCGTGCGACATTGCTGGAGAACGCGGCGCTGCGCGGCAGCCTGCTCGAGGAAACGCTGGCCCTGCAATGGTCCGGAGCGCTCAACGCCGGGCTGCAGCCGCGTCCCATCATCGACGGCAGCGAGCTGGACGGCAGCCAGGACGAGGCGGCACTCGACGCCGCGAGCGCGGCGGCGTAGCGCGGCAGCCGCCGTTGGGAGCGGTTCAATCCCGGCGGACCTCCCGCCGGGTGAGCCCGGCAACCCGGCGAGCGCGCGGTTGCCGCTGGGGGCGCCGTCAGACGCCGGGCGGATTCGAGCGCACGGGCTGCGTGGGCTGGCTCGACCAGAGCTGCGTGGCTCGTTTGCCGGACTTGGTCGCTAGCGCGTGGGCACCTGCTGCTTTCAGCGAGGCGCTGAAGCGCTGGCACGTGACACTGCTGGGCTCGACGTTGAGAGCGTGTTCCAGAACCTGCCTCGACGTCACGGGCTCCCCATAGTGCGCTTCTGCGCGGGCCAGCCAGGCGAGCGCGTTGTGGCGCGCATGAGCGTCCGCGTCGAGCGGGGCGGAGGGGCGGGGCGCCTGCTCGAGGCGGCACTGGGCGAGCCGGCGCATCTGCTCCGGCCAAGGCAGGTCGCGCAGCGGCACCCCACGGGTCTTCGCCTTTTCCATCGACCACAGCTAGCACAGGGCCGCCTCGGGCGTGGGCGGGGGATCACGGGTCTGAGGCCGGAGACCCCATCACCTGGCGCACCTCGAGCGGCATGCCCAGCGGCGTGCCCTCCGGGCCCGGAGCGGCCGATGCGTGCGCGGCGATGGCGTAGGCCCGCTCGGCGTTCGCCACCTCCACGATCCAGTAGCCGGCGAGAAACTCTTTGGTTTCGGGGAATACGCCGTCCGTGAGCGGTACGCCGCGCTGACCCGCGCGCACGCGCTTGGCCTCCCCCGGTGCCGCCAGCGCCTCCACGCTCACCAGCTCACCGGCCTCGCGCAGCTCCCGATTCAGTTTGTTCCAGTAGGCGACGTGGGCCTCGATGGCCTGCGGTGCCCACTGGAAGATGTCCCAGTCCCCGGTGCCCCGCGGCGCGTGCATCATCAGAATGTATTTCATGGCCTCTACTCCTACTTCTTTCGCATCGTGGCGCCTGGAGCGGCGCCCACGCCGAGAAGTCGGGGCCGCCTGCACACGCTCTACATTTGCAGGCACTCTTTTTCCGAGCCACCTCGCGCGGCCCTGCGCCACGGAACGCGACGGGCAGGCCGGCAGCGGGACGGTTCAAAACGGGCGACTCCGACAGTTGCGCCCGCGCCCGAGCGGCACCGTGCCACCGGCACGGGGCGCGCGGCAACGAACGCCGGATCCTCGAAGCGAGGCAGTGAGCCGCGCCCGCGCACCGCCAGGCGCCCCGTGGCAGGGGCCAGCTGGCTCGCAGGTGCCTGTGATCATTGGGCGTTCTGTCGTTCTCATGCTGGGATGGAGCGTCCGTCGCTGAAGCGGCGGCCGGGTGCGGCCGTCGAGTGCGGGGTGTGGCGGGCCATCCGGCGAGCTCTCGGCGGGAGCCTTCTGTGCGGCGCGTGCCAATCGTCGCAGCAGGGCACGGCACAGCAACTACCGACCGCTGATCCAGCGCCCGCGCCGCCTGCCGGTCCAGCCCCCAGACCTTCAGCGTCGCGACGCTTCTCGACGGTCAGTTGGATGACTGCGCGGATGTCGCCGTGCTGGCCAAGCCGGGTGAAGAGGCCTGGACCAGCGGGCTCATCGAGCACCTCACCGAGACTCAGACCGGTGTCGTACGGCTGCCCCAGTCTTGCGCAGAGCAGTTCCCCGATCGAACCGTTCTCGCCATCTGCAAGGGCGCGGCCAGCGGCGAGAAAATCAGGATGGAGACCTTCTCTCGCTACTACAACGTCAGCACGCTCCAGGACTGCGAGAAGCAGTGCCTGGCAACGGGCGGGCGCTGGACGGTCAACCCCGATGCAGATGCCCTACGCAAGAAATAGCACGCGCAGATGCGCAAGCGCCCGTCCAGCTAGCTGAGTAGGCGCGGCTGCTGCTCTGCTTGCGAACGGACTGCTGATCCGTGGCAATCGAGCCATCCGGTGGGTGAGCGAACGCGCCGCGCGCCAGGCGCGGGGGCAGGCCTAGGGCGAGCCTGACGCGTGGGGCGGAAAGCCGAGCAATTCCACTGGTAGCCCCTGCCGGACTCGAACCGGCAAGCCCTTTCGGGCGAGGGATTTTAAA
>Ga0315912_10004653_pt1 | contig 12917 bp, 10 predicted proteins | sample VfabasoilMG_FD_204469 | JGI IMG/M metagenome (GOLD analysis project Ga0315912, IMG submission 204469) | Garden soil microbial communities collected in Santa Monica, California, United States - V. faba soil | ecosystem: Environmental > Terrestrial > Soil > Garden | place: USA: California... | reverse complement strand
GATTTCGGATAAGCCCATCGAGCCTACCGATGAGATGCCATTTGAGGCGCAGACCGGGATTCCGGCTCGGGCGGTAAGTATCCGGTTGGATGTTCAGGCGCGTGGGGTGCAGTTGTCAGTGGCCAAGTCCGGTCCGTATCTAATCGACTGATTGTTTTCAGTCGCTTGCAGTTTTTACAATTCTTTTACAAGTTAACAACCATCCACATTCCGTACTGGCCTACTATCAACAGTGTTATGGATCAAAGCGGCCACTACCAAGACGAGCACTGCAAGGTGGATTTCGACGGGCAACAAGCTTGGCTCGACAATTCCAATATCACGCTGACGCGTAAGGAGTTCGAGCTTCTGGCGACACTCGCTGGTAATGCGGGTGAGATTGTTCCTCGGGAAATTCTCCTCAAGAATATCTGGGGCTACGGGCGGGACATCCGCACCCGTACGCTGGACGTTCACATCCGGCGGCTTCGTAAGAAGCTGGGCGGTTATGGAGAGCAGTACATCGAGACGATTTTCGGGGTCGGTTATCGCTTTCAGCCGTTTAGAACGCCACGGCCGTTCCACACCTACGCCCAGTACTCAGTGGCCTAAAGACTGCGTCTTGGGGTGGGTGCGCTATACTTCGTAAGTTCCCCCATGTCCCTTACAGCCCATCGCTGGTCGCTCCGCGTTCCGGCTTCCAGTGCGAATCTCGGACCCGGTTTTGACGCCCTAGGCATGGCTTTGGACGCCTTCCTGGTGTGTCGTTTCCAGGCAGCGGACCGCCTGGTAATTCGTGCTTCCGGTCGTGACGTGGCGTCGATTTCAACGGCTGAGGACAACCTGATCTGGCAAACTGCGGTGGCGGTTGCGCGTGATCATGGTGAATCGCTATCTCCGATTGAACTTGAGATTGAGAATGACATTCCGTTGGGGAAGGGAATGGGTTCCAGCGCGGCAGCTCTAACGGCAGGAGTGATCATCGCCGACAAGCTGTTGAATTTGAACTGGAAGCCATTGCGGATTTTGGATGAAGCCGCCCGGTTGGAAGGCCATCCCGATAATGTGGCGGCCTGTGTGCTCGGTTCGATTGTGGCAAGTGCTGTGGATTCCGGTGGTGTTGCCCGTGCGGTGCGTATTGAAATGCCGGACCGTTACAACATTGCCGTGATTGTGCCGGATTTTGTTTTGCATACCTCGAAGGCTCGGGCCGTGCTTCCTTCTCAGTATTCCAAGGCGGATGCCATCTTCAATGTGCAGCGGGCAGCGCTATTGATTGCAGCTTTGGCAACGGGTACCACGTCAGCGTTTCCCGCAGCGTTGGAGGACCGCATGCACCAGCCCTATCGTGCCCCGCTGGTGCCAGGTTTGGAGGAAGTGCTGCGGCTGCGAGCGCCTGGGTTGTTGGGGTGTGCGTTGAGCGGTGCGGGTCCCTCGATTTTGGTCTTTTATGAACGCGGTCACGAGCAGGTCTGCGAACTGGTACGGCAGATATTCCTGATGCATGGCCGGGAGTCAGAGATTCTTTGCCGCGGCATCTCGCGCGACGGTTATACGGTCCGTGAGGGATAGTCAGAAGCGCGGTTGGCACTACTTCAGGAAATTGTCGAGGAACCCTCGCATTTGAAGGTAGGCTGGCCCGAGCGTCACCAGTAAGACGGATGGAAAAATCAGGAAGAAGACCGGGAAAATGAGTTTGACGCCCAGTTTTCTGGCGGTTTGCTGGGCTTCCTGTCGCATTCGGGTCCGGAGAAAGACCGAGTGTGTTCTCAGCGCAGGACCGAGGCTTGCGCCGAACCGTTCCCCGTCGATTAATAGGTGGGACAGACGCCGAAGTTCTTCATCGCCTCCCCGCTCTCCCAATCTGCGAAGAGCGTCGATGCGTGAGGTTCCGGCATTCATTTCCAGGTGGCAGAAGATGAACTCCTCGCAAAGGTCCGGGTGGATATCGCGCAAGCTGCGTGCCGCGTCGCGCATGGCTTGGTCGATAGTTTGACCGGCTTCCACTGCCAGTACCAGCAGGTCCAGCGCCGGAGGGACAGCTCGCCTAATCCGGAATGCTCTGGACCGCATCTGATAGTCGAGTACCCGGGGCGGAACCAGGAAGCCAAAGCCAGCGGCACAGATTGCGGGGACAAAGATATCTCCCATGTTTCCGCGGGCCGCGCCTGACATGAGTCCGACCAGAAGCATCAAGCCGATTGCAGTGGCGATTTGAACACCGTGGAAAACTAAGAAGGCGGAGGGAGTGCGGTAGCCGGCGCGGAAGAGTTGTTTGCGCAGAGACTCTTCGGATTTTCCTCTGCCTGCGGTCAGTTTGCCAAGACTGATGAGCAGGTGGTCGGTTGCGTCTGACATAGGCGCGTTGGCACCTTGCGAGTTCCCCTCCAGATAGGCGGAGGCTTCAGCGGAGGCCCGGTTCCTCAAGTACAGGTAGCCGACTACGGCGGTGGAGCCCATGACGAAGATGAAGAAACCGGCGAGCAGCCACAGTGTCATATCTTGATGTCCGTAAGTTTTCGAATCACGAAGTGAGCAGCCACCAAACAGCAGGCCGCGGCGATCAAGAGAGTTTTGCCAAACGGGTCAGTAAAAAGCAACGCCATTTGATTGGGATTCACCATCATCATGAGGGCGGAGATCACAATCGGCATCACCGTCAGGATGGCACCCGTCATTTTTCCGTGAGCGGCAACGGCTCGAATCTCACCCTTGAGTGCTGAGGATTCGCGCATGTTTTCGGCGAGCTTTGCCAGTACTTCGTGAAGTTTTCCACCGGTCCGGCTTTGGAGATGGACGGCGGCCGAGAACATGGCAACCTCCTGGATGGGAATGCGTTTGGCCAGATTGCCAAGGGCCTGTTCCCAACTGATGCCGAGGTTGCGTTCATCTACGGCTTTGCGAAGCTCGGACCCGACTGGAGCCTTGGTTTCACGCGAAAGAATCTGCATCGCTCCGGCCAGAGCATTACCGGCCCGGAGGGCGCGGGCGAGCGTATCGAGCGCATCCGGGAATTGTTCTTCGAAAAGCAAAAGCTTCTTTTTGCGACGGCGCAGGATAACAAAATAGGGCCCGGCAGCCACAGCTGCGCTGATCGCCATGGAGAAGACCTGCGGAATCCAGTACATGCGTCCGAGGATAGACCACGTAGCCGCCCCGCCGAGCAGCATGGCCAGGAACAGTCTTCCCACAGACCAACGCAGATCCGCTTCCGCGATCTGGGCTTTGAGAATTGCGATACCGTTGAAACGGGCAAGTAAGCGGTCCAGGAAATCAATGGAGCTGAGCGCGTCTTCTTTGAGGAGAATGGACGAGTCGACTGGATTCATCCAGTCGAGGGTTTCCGGTTCGGTTTCCTGCGTAGTCTCCGCTTCGGTATTTGCCACCCACCCGCGACCCATGTAAATCGTGATGGCCGCAGCTCCAAACGCTATGGCGAAGACGACGGCGAGGACAATCGAAGACATGGAGATCTCTTATCGAGCCTTACTGGGGGCAGTCAGGATTGACGTCAGACTCACAGTTGTGTGGCTGGCCAGCGCGTTGTCCTGAGGGTTGCGTAACACGAGGCGTATCCGGGCAGCTGCGTCGGCAAGGCCGAGAATGTCTGCTTGTTCGGGTGTTGTCAGCAGTGTGACGACAGGTAATGCAGGGCGTCCGGGAGCGGCTTCCGGCTTTTCGCTCATGCGAAAAACGGAAATGTTCTCCAGGATCGTACGAAGTTCCGCTTCTGTGGACGACTTCGTCACCACAGCCTGGACATCTACCTTCCCTCCGGGTTTGAGCTCAAGCAGTACGCCGCTGGAATCGGCGACTTGAACCGAAACGGCACGCATTCCAGCGGGTACCGTCGAATGAGTGTCAGCTGCCTTAGATGATGGTTCACCCGAGATGGCCGGCGATTCCGTTTTCGCCGATAACTGTGACGACACTAACCCATAAAACAAGCCAGTCGCAGCTATGGCGACCAGAAACGCGATTCCTAGCAAAGGTACCAGATTTTTCTTCATTGGTAGTGTGTGCTCCTCCCGCCCATCCGTTGGTTCTGTTAACTGCACGGAATTGGCTGGACCTACACATGATCGGCCCGATCAGGTAAACACTTTAGAGACTAACGTACGGCAACGTGCGGCTTGCCAGATCCTTCAGATTCTGTTGGACTAGTAAGCAGGCGGTCTCAGCCTATGCCGAGGTCGTCAATCTTTTCAAGCGGGGTTCCGCAGTCGCGACAGATGACTGCCATGCAATCGCCGCAGACGAGAGGCTGATGGACGGATTTTCTGCAGATAGAGCAATAGAAGTCGGCCGGAGGTGGTTGCTGGTCCATGCTTCCATTTTCGCTGTTTCTATTGCGGTGCTTGGGTCGATGTCCTGCTCACGCGGGCCGAGGGCAATTGGGGAAGCTTTTGTAGGTCCGCTATCGCTGGTGTTGCGTGAGGATCTTACGCCTCGTGCTCGGGAAACGGCGCGTCTGAAACATGGCGACCGGTTGGAAATTCTGGAATACCAGCGGCGTTGGGCGCATGCTCGCACGGCGTCCGGGGCCATGGGTTGGACCGACAGCCGTTTGCTTTTGAAGAGCGAACAGATGGCTCGCCTGCGAAATCAAGATGAGAAAGCCCGGTCGCTGCCGTCTCAAGGCCAGGCGACGCCGCTGGACCTGCTCAACGTTCATATTGAACCGAATCGTTATGCTCCCAGTTTCTACCAGATCCCGGAGGGCGAGTCGGCGGATCTGGTGAAAATATTGGTTGCACCACGGGTGCCCTACCTGCCGGATGCCAAGCCGGGCATGCCTGTGCCGGTAAACACGCCAGTTGATACTTTCGGATTGGTTCGCATTAAGGATGGCCGGTCAGGCTGGGTTCTATTCAGCATGTTGATGATGTCCATCCCCGATGAAGTGGCGCAGTATGCAGAAGGTCATCGCATCACATCGTACTTTTCCTTAGGGACCGTTGAGGATGGCGGACAGCTAAAGCACCATTGGCTTTGGACGACGGCGAACATGAAGCTGGTGGATCATCAATTCAATGCGATTCGGATTTTCACCTGGAGTACGCAGCGGCATCGGTATGAGACGTCGTTCATCGAGCGGAACCTCAAGGGATATTTTCCGATTGAGGTGACTCCGGCCAAGGATGGACAGCCGACGCGGTTTTCGGTGATCTGCTCCGGCAAGGATGGAGTCATTGCGAAGAGATCCTACGAGTTTCAAGGGAACCGTGCCCGGTTGCTCGGAAAACAGCCCTGGACTCCTCCTGTTGAAGCTGCAATGGTTCCGGTGGTTCCGGCGGTCGAGCAGCCAAAAGAAGAAGGCTGGTTCCAGCGAATGAAATCGCGGGTAACCAGCCTTTTCTAGTTTGTTGCAGTGTTTAGTTGTGGCCGACTTTTACTGCTTTGAAACCACCCTTGGAGCGGTCATAGAGCCAGATAGCTCCGAAGACCACTAGGAGGATGGCTGGGAGAATCGCCACAGCCCGGAACGAAGCCTGGGCAGCGGCTCCGAGCACCTCATTCATTCTTTCCGGGGAGAGCGCGCTGAAAGCGGCTTCGCCACCGGCAAGTTCAATCTTCTTGGTGTCGTAGATCTTTCCCATCTCAGGTAGAACAAAGTTGATGGACAGCATGCCTGCGGTACCCATTAGGCCCATCAGGAGAGCTCCTCCGTTGGGGAAGCGTTCGGATGCGGTGGCGAGCATGGTGGGCCACATGAAGCAGACTCCGCAGCCCCAGACAGTGGCTGCCAGGATGCCCATCAGCGGCGAGTTCGCCATGCTGAGCGCGATCAGGCCGAGAGAGGCGAGACCGCAGGAGAACCAAAGCAGGCCGATGGGGGAGAGCTTATGTGCGAGGGGTCCTGCGAAGTGGCGGGCGACGAACATGATGCCGCTGACGTAAACCAAAAGCAGGATGCCTTGCATTCCCACGGTGCGGGTCAGCGCGAGATCAACCCACTGCCCTGGAGCCAGTTCCGAGGCGGCCGTGAGGAACATCGCGAGGAACAGGATGACGAAGAGTGGGTTGGCAAGTTCCTTAAACATAGTTCCAGTGGATACACCGGAGGCCATCCGTTCTGTGGGCGGGAATTTCAATCCCAGGCAAAGAACAACAGTAATGACTGCGGGGATTAGCACCAATGCATACTTGATCTGCCAGCCGACACTGGCGAGGCCGAGGAAGTAGCCAGCCAATCCGCCAGCAATCAAGCCACCTGGCCACCATGCATGAAGGATGTTCAGTTTAGCGGTTTTTTCATCTGGATAAAGAGTGGCGGTGAGAGGGTTGATCACAGTTTCGACAAGTCCCCAGCCGATGCCTGAGATTAAGGCTCCCCACCAGAGAATGCTGTACACGCCAGGACCCGAGGAGATGCTGCCGGCAAAGATAATGGTCAATGTGCCGATGATGAAGCAGACACCCGAAAGTGGGAGCAAGGCGGCCATGCCGACGTAGTCAAGCAGCGGACTGCAGAGAGCGATAGTAAAGGCGAAGCCGAGGAACGCAACGCCCAAGACGTTGCCGAGCATGGCACCTGAGGTTGCCTTGTCGATTGGATCGAGGAAGGCGGCTTGAAGGTCGCCGGCAATGTTGGCTCGCATAGAGGCGGCGACTCCGGCGGTGAACAATGCAATCACACTCACCAGGAAGAGCCGGGAGAGGTTATAGGAAGAGTGCCTGTCGGCACTGGTAGCTTTGGCTGGGGCTGTCATAACTTGTCAAGCATACTGCAAAAGGGATGGGATGCGCCACTAAGGTTCCGGCTAAGGGATTAGGATTCGTTGGTACAAGGTGGCAAACTCATCTTTGTAGACCACCGCCAAATCTGCTCTGCTCTCCAGGCTTTGTCGTACGATGCTCCGGTTCGCATCGTCGAGTGTATGGGTCCAATCCCAGCGTGTCACCAGGGCATGCGTCCAAGGCTTTCCGGCAGCATCAGGCATGCTTGCAATCCAGTCTCTGACCTTCGTGTTGTCCACCGGGTAGAGAAAGCCGGGTGGCACTACGGTCCGGTACGATTTACGCGAGGTATAAAGGAACAACAAGCCGTCGCTATCGCTCAGGATAACGGCATCGGACGAAGTTCGCCGTTTAATCTCCACGAAGGTTTTGCGGAGTTCGTTTGTTCTGGCCCTGGCAACGCGAGCGGCAGCGGGAAGGTCCAATATTCTCGCCTCGATCAAGGTGACGATGAAGAACAGAGCAAACACCGCCACCACGGATCCGCTCAGAATCGCCGCAATGCGGTTTGAGATGGAAGGTCGCCGTTTCCAGGTAAATACAGCAAGTTCGACGATGTGGTTCGCCTCGGTCCAGAGTCCGGCCAGGATAAGAGGGACCAATGGCACGCTAAAACGCTCATTGGGAGGATAGTGCCAGATCAGCAATAGCAGGGAATATGCGAGAGCGTAGGCGGAGTATTGCCATTTGTGGTTGCGGCGGCTCAGTCTCCATATCCCGAGAATTGCGGTGAAGGCGATCAATCTGCCAGCTTGGTGCCCCACCCAGGACGTACCGCTCATGAAGATCACCAGGTTTCCAAATCCGGTCAGAAGCGTGTCGAGATTTATGTACAATATCTGCCCGATGTTGTTCCAGCTGATTGTGGCTCGCTCCAAACCGAGGTAGTCCGTATAAAAAAGCATGACCCAATCGCCCGTCTTGACCGGATGCGAAGTGAGCCATATCTGCCAGCAGACGATGGCCGGTCCGGCACCGGCAAGGAAAGCCAGGGCATGGCGGCGCAGGCCGCGCCAAATCAGGATGCCGGGTATCACAATCACCAGCGGCAAGGCAGCGGTTCGAGTCAAATAGGCAAGTCCGGCCATCACACCGGCCGCAAATGCCCAGCGTGCGGACTTCTCTGTTGCGGTTTCACCAAGGAGGATGGTTGCCAACAGGAACGCCGTGTAAGGCAACTCGGTCATCGCTGATGGTGTGAGGTAGATCACCGTCGTATTGGCAGCAACAGCGGCAGTAAGCAAAGTCGCCGTTGGAACTCCGAATCCATAGAGTCGGAACAATCGGTGAGAAAGCCAGACAATCAAAAGATAGGCGAGGCCGCCGAGTGCCGACACCAATGTGAGGCTTGCGGGAAACTCAGGCTGCCAATCCCACGCAAGAGAAAGCACGAACGGATATAGCGGCGGATACTTGGTTTGTGCCGGATCGCCAGGCAGATGAGAGAGCCGATAGCCATTCCCGGAATGGATAGACTGAGCAGACAGCGCGTAGATGGCGTCGTCCTGCAACGACCCAAACGCAGGGATGTCACGATTTTGCCAGCAGTATGTGATGCCAGCAACCATAGCCAAGGCGAGGATAAGGTAAGCACCTCGGCACCACGTCAATCCCATCTAGCTACTATCGGTTTGGAGTGGGAACTGCATTACTGTCTTTGAGTTTCAAATTGGACGGACCATGCCCAATTGCCTGCGAAAGTGTAATACAAAGTGCTGCCTCCGATTGGAGCGTTTGCGCGATAAGGGAGGTCATTTTTCAGTGGGCAAGCGGAAACCATCCCCCACGCCGAAATGCTAAGGTTGAAAGGCCTGCTTCAATGGTCAATTATGAAGCTTCATTTCTACGCACTATTCCTTCTTTTCACTACAATACTGTCTTCCCAAGTTCCCAGTGTGCCTGTGATCGCAACTGGCGGAGTCGTTGGTGCCGGCGGCAGCGCACAGCCGGTCAGCCGTATTTCTCCAAACAGCTTCGGCACCGCCTACGGCACGGGCTTCTCGGCAGGAGCGCCGCGAGTTGTCACTGCCTCGGATCTCACCAATAACCGCTTGCCGACAAACCTCGCAGGGGTGTGTGTCGACGTGGACGGTGTCCCTGCCTACTTGACATTGGTCAGCCCTAGCCAGATCAACTTTCTCGTGGGCAAAATCCGAACCGGAACCACCGTTCCCGTAGTCGTAAAGACAGGCTGCGGCACGGGCGTGGAACTGGCTAGCGTCGCCGCTATGGTCGAGAGCGCCGAAGCATCTCCTGAGTTTCTCTATTGGACATCGGCTTCCGACGGAAAGCACCCTGTTATCGCGGTCAATGCCATCACCGGTGCCCTCGCGGGGCCGCCACATCTGATCCCCGGCCTCAACCTCGGATACGCACATTCGGATGACTACCTGACCTTGTTCGGAATCTCCTTAGGAGATACGAATCCGTCCTTCACTCCGGGGATGGCGGCCGCTGGTCAGGCGTCCGCCAACCTCTCTACCACCGTTGAATTCGACGGCGCGTCACTTCCGCAAAGTGACATTCTCTACATAGGAGCTTCGCCCGGCACCGCCGGCCTCTATCAGGTGAACCTGCATCTGAATCCCTCCACATCCACGGGCATCCATACCCTGCAATTGAAGCTCGGCAACCAAGCAAGCCCGATCGGATACCTGTCAGTATTGGGAACATCGGCATCAGACCTCACCGTCATCTCCATCCCCACCCCCGTGAACCTTCGCGTCGGCGAAACAATGCCTAGCATCTCGGCCACCGTCGAAAACAAAGGCAGTGGAAGTGCCGGCGCATTTCGCGTCGCCCTCTATCTGTCGCCCACGCCGACGGTCACTTCACTATCGACCCGCCTCCCCCTCACCTGCCAAGCGGCAGGTCTTGCCGTCGGTGCTACCTACACCTGCACGGGCGACTATCCCGTGCCCCAGAATTTCCTCCCAGGCTCTTACTATCTTGTAGCGGTAGCTGACGACCTGAACCAGTCCGTGGAAACGAACGAAGGCAACAACAGCCTGGCTAGCACACTTACCGCCAACATCCTCGGACCCCCCGGGCCGGATTTCGTCATCGATTCGGTAACCGGGCCTTCCTCAGGAGCCGTCGGAGACGCGCTGCATGGCTTTCAAGTCGTCGTCCGGAACACTGGAGTCGCCACGTCTGCCCCCTTCCGTGTCGGTATCTCCGTTTCGTCATCTCCAAATCCCTCAAGCCAGATCGCAACCGTCTTCACCTGTGTCGTCGACGGACTCGCCGCCGGCGCAACCTCAATATGTTCCGGAAGCGCCACGCTGCCGTCGCTCCCGGTCGGAGCTTTCTACTGGATCGGAATCGCTGATGATCTGGCGCAGATATCGGAGGAGGATGAGAGCAACAACTCCCGCGTGAGTTCAACGCGGCTCACGATAGGAGGCCTGCCTGACTTGGTGCTCACCAGCATGGGATCGGTGAATACAGCTCCAACCGGTGCCACGGTCCCGATCAGCGCAACAATCTCGAATCGCGGCAATGGTGACGCCAGCCATTTCGAAATTGGCTTCTATTTATCGAACACCAACACCGTGACCGTTGCGTCGACTTTTGTGGGACTCAAGTGCTCGGTCACAACCCTTCGCAGCGGCGAAGACACAACCTGCTCGGGGAATATCACGATTCCCATGCTTTCCGCCCCAGGCTATTACTATCTTGGCGCCATCGCCGACACCGGCGGAGAAGTGAAGGAATCGAATGAGTCCAATAACTCGAGAGTACCTGGACCGTTCTTTGTCGCGTCGACATTACCGGAGTTGTACGTCTCGGTATTGACGGCTCCCGTCGCTGGACAATTGGGGTTCGTGCTGTTACCCGTCGTGGCGCTCAGTGTCACAAACCAAGGTCTCACCGCGTCGGGACCGTTCCGTGTACGCATGTACCTTTCCACTATCCCCACATGGAGTCCCTCAGCAATCGCCTTGCCAGATGTGTGTAACATCAGCGGTGTCGGGCCAGGAATGCAGGCGCAGTGTACAGTTGTTCTTTCCGTGCCCGCTTCATTCCCAATCGGAGGTGGCGGTTCCAACCTCTGGCTTCTCACAGTCGTCGATGATCAGGACCAGGTCAGCGAAGGCAACGAAACGAATAATGTCAGGGCATCCCAAATCTTTCTTTCGGCAGCCACACCCATCTCAGTGGGCCAAACCGTCCCCGACGCTTTTACAACCGCTTCCAGCCCAGTCTATCTCTGCAATTGCCGCGGCAACTATTACTCCCTGACTTTGCCTGCACCGACCGGCGTGGTCATCATGGTAACATCGCCCTTCAGTACAACGCTAAGGATCTACAACAGCAGTGGCTTGGCCGTAGCGAGTGCCACAGGCATCAATTCCGGCGCGGTCATCGGAATGGGACTGGCAGCGGGAACTTACAAACTGGAAATACTTTCGGGAGACATGGGATCCTATACGCTGTCGGTCGTGTCCCCATGATTTGGTAGGGACGCTAGCCGCTGTCGCGGGATCGGGCCGTTCTGGTAATTATGATCAACGTATTCGCAGGCTCCGCTGAACGGGCACAACACTCCCAGCCATGCCGCAGTTTCGGGCCTGAATTTGGTGGACCTGGACGGGTTCGAACCGTCGACCTCTTCCATGCCATGGAAGCGCGCTCCCAACTGCGCCACAGGCCCACTCTTTTGCGGCGGACTTCTCCAGTATAATACATCGCCTGCCAACGGAGCTATACTAATCGGGTAACCATAAAAATGTCAGCAGCGCGTGTGCTGCTGGGTGCGTTGTTAGCCGCCTTTCCGGTATTTGCTGAAGACGCTGTGAGCCCTCAGGCTCCGCTGTATTCGCCGGCCAGCATTATCAATTCCGCAAGTAATCTAGCCGGACCCTTTGCGCCCAACACTATCGTCTCCCTCTACGGCACAGGACTCGCTTTTTCTACTCGCGCCGCTGCTTCTTCCGATATTCGTGGCGGGCGCATGCCGGATGAACTCGCCGGGGTTAGTGTTCTCGTCAACCACGTCCGCGCCAGTCTCTACTTCGTCTCGCCTACTCAAGTGAACTTCCTCATCCCCAGCAACAGCATCGCCGGACCCGCCGAGGTGCAGCTTCTCATTGATGGCAGAGCCGGTCCCGCCGTAACGGTCTCCTTACGCCCTTCCAACCCAGCGTTGTTCCTTCTGGCTCCGTCCATTGCCATCGCAACCCAGGCCGATGGCTCGCTACTCACGCCAGAAAAATCCGCCAAGCCCGGAGACATCATCATTCTCTACGCCACCGGACTCGGTTCAACATTCCCGGAACTTGCTCCCGGTGAGTTGCCCAAAACAGCCGCATGGCTTAAGAACCTCAGCCAGTTCAAAGTGTTCCTCAACGGTGTGACTATACCAACTGGCGACATTCTCTACGCCGGACTCGCGCCTGGATTCGCAGGCTTGTACCAAATCAACTTGAGACTTCCACAGTGGACCCCAACGAATCCGGAAATCCGTCTGGACACGGGAAGCGACAGCAGTCCTATTGGTGTAACGATCCCGGTAACCCAGAAAACTCCTGACACGTCGTTGGTTTTGTCTGACGGTCTACAATGAATTAGGAGAGAGTATCCGATGAACTTGCGAATCCTATCAGCTTTTCTCGCGCTCGGAGCGATTGCTTTCGCTCAGCAACAGGCTGCAACTCCGGTCGCCTACACAGTGGAAACCGGAACCAGAGTGCCGTTGGCGCTTATCACCAGTGTCAGCACTAAGAACGCCGCCATCGGTGATCGTGTATATCTGGAAACGGTCTTCCCGATCATTGTCGACGGGAGGATTGTCATTCCGCCCGGATCCTTTGTAAACGGAACCGTGACTGAGGTGAAGCGGCCCGGAAGAGTCAAGGGACGCGGCGAACTCTTCGTTCGCTTTGATTCACTGTCCCTGCCCAACGGTGTCACAAGAAGTTTTCGCGGAACCATTGGTTCTATTGACGGCACTGCTTCCGAAACCCTCGACCGTGCCGAGGGCAAAGTCAAAGGTGATACCAACAAAGGCGGAGACGCGCAAACGATAGCGGGTGCCGCAGCCAGTGGTGCATCTATTGGTGCCATAGCGGCACGTACCGGACAGGGTGCGGCCATGGGCGGTGGAGCGGGTGCAGTGGCAGGCTTGGTTGGAGTTCTTTTGCAGCGCGGACCCGATGCTACTCTGGCGCGTGGTTCCACTTTAGAAATGGTGC
>Ga0315912_10004652_pt1 | contig 12917 bp, 13 predicted proteins | sample VfabasoilMG_FD_204469 | JGI IMG/M metagenome (GOLD analysis project Ga0315912, IMG submission 204469) | Garden soil microbial communities collected in Santa Monica, California, United States - V. faba soil | ecosystem: Environmental > Terrestrial > Soil > Garden | place: USA: California... | reverse complement strand
ACGGTGATGTATTCGCTCGCCACCTTCTCGCCGATGCGGTTGCTGAAGGCGGAAGTGCCCTTTCGGTTGAAGTCTCCTTCCAGCCCATGGCCGATGGCCTCGTGCAGCAGGATGCCGGGCCAGCCCGGCGCCAGCACCACGGGCATCTGTCCCGCCGGCGCCGGCACGGCCTCGAGATTCACCAGCGCCTGGCGCACGGCTTCACGCGCCAGCTTCAGCGGACGGTCGCCCTCCATCAGTTCGGTGAGCGTGTAGCGTCCGCCGGCGCCAGCATAGCCTTGCTCGCGCCGGCCGTTCTGCTCGGCGATCACGGACACATTGAAGCGCACCAGCGGCCGCACATCGGCGGCGAGCTGGCCGCTGGAATTGGCCACCAGCACCACCTCGTGCACGGCATGGCAGCTCGCCATCACCTGCACGATGCGCGGATCCATGGCGCGCGTCTCGCGGTCGACGCGTGTGAGCCATTCGATCTTGGCCGAGTCTTCCATGCTGGCCAGCGGATCCACGGGCAGGTACAGCGAACGCGACGGCGACTGCTGCCAGGCCTGCACGGAGCGGCCCGGCGACTGCCGCGCGATGGCCCGCGCCGCGCGCGAAGCCTCTTCGAGCGCGGCGGGCTGGATCTCGTCCGAATAGGCGAAGCCGGTCTTCTCGCCAGTGATCGCGCGCACGCCCACACCACGCTCGATGCTGGCGCTGCCCTCCTTGACGATGCCGTCCTCCAGCGCCCAGGACTCCTCGCGCGACACCTGGAAGTACAGGTCCGCCGAGTCGATGGCGTGATCCATCACCAGGCCCAGGGTGCGGTCCAGCCGCTGCTCATCCAGTCCACCCGGGGCGAGGATGGTGCTGCGGGCCAGGGCCAGGCTGTCGGAGGTCTGCGGCATGGGTTTCTCGTGGGATTCCTGGGTGCAATCCTATGGAATTGTGCGGCCTAGCACCCGGTGTTCAAGTGCCGGAAATTCGCGGCGGACGCGCTCCTGGCGCTCCAGGTCGATGATTCCCGCCGCCACGCCCTCGCCGAAGGGCAGTTCGGCCACCACCCGGCCCCAGCAATCGATCACGGCGCTGTGGCCATAGGTCTGGCGGCCGTTCTCGTGGGTGCCCACCTGGGCGGCAGCCACCAGGTGGCAGAGGTTCTCCACCGCCCGCGCGCGCAGCAGCAGGTGCCAATGGGCCTCGCCCGTGGGCACCGTGAAGGCCGCCGAGACCACCAGGAACTGTGCACCCTGGTCGATCAGGCGCCGGAACAGCTCGGGGAAGCGCAGGTCGTAGCACACCACCACGCCCAGCCTGCCGGCCGGTGTGTCGAATACGCCGATGCCACGCCCCGGCACCATGCCGGCCGACTCGCGGTGCGACTCGGCGGCGTCGGGCACGTTGACGTCGAACAGGTGGATCTTGTCGTAGCGGCCCAGCCGCCCGCCGTCTGGCCCGTATACGAGACTGGCCGCCGCGACGCGCTCTTCGCCCGGCACCCGGATGGGAAAGGTGCCAGCCACCAGTGTCAGTTTCAGCTCACGCGCGACATCGGCCAGCGCATTCTGGACGGGACCATCGCCATCGGTTTCCGCCAGCTCGCGCTTGTCGCGCTCACGTTTCGCCATCAGCGCGAAGTTCTCCGGCAGCACGGCCAGGGTCGAACCGTCGGCCGCGGCCCGTTCCAGCAGGCGCCGCGCCGTGGCCAGGTTGGCCATCGGGTCCAGCCCTGAGGTCATCTGTATCGCGGATGCCTTGAAGACCGTCGGCGAAGTCATCGCGCCCACCTCCCGGATTCGAGGTGCTTCATGCAAGCACCACATCGTACTGGTCGATGCCGTACAGCGGCTCCGCCTGCAGCCGGATCGGGCGCCCCAGCTGTGTCTCCAGTTCCGCCAGCACCGGCGCCTCTTCATCCTGCAGCCAGCTCACCACGTCCTGGTGGGCCAGTACCACCAGCTCCTCGCTGTTGAACTGCCGGCTCTGGCGCATCAGCTCGCGGAAGATCTCGTGGCTCACGGTCTCCGGCGTGCGAACGAAGCCGCGGCCCTGGCACTGCGGACAGGGCGCGCACAGCAGGTGCTCCAGGCTTTCGCGCGTGCGCTTGCGTGTCATCTCCACCAGGCCCAGTGGCGACACGCTGGCGATGTGGGTCTGCGCGCGATCGCTGGACAGCGCCGTTTCCAGCGCTTCGAGCAGTGCCTGGCGGTGATCCGGCTCCTGCATGTCGATGAAGTCGAGCACGATGATGCCACCGAGATTGCGCACCCGGAGCTGACGCGCAATGGTGACCGCGGCCTCCAGGTTGGTGCGGAAGATGGTCTCCTCCAGATTGCGGTGGCCCACGTAGCCGCCGGTATTCACGTCCACCGTGGTCATGGCCTCGGTCTGCTGGATCACGATGTAGCCGCCGGACTTCAGCGCCACGCGCGCGTCCAGTGCGCGGTTGATCTCTTCTTCCACGCCATGCAGGTCGAAGATGGGACGGGAGGCCTGGTGAAGCTCGACGCGGTCCCCGTAATCCGGCATGAACGAACGTGTGAATTCCTGCATGCGCGCGAATTCGGCCGGTGAATCCACCAGCACGCGGCGCACCTCGGGCTTGAGCTCGTCGCGCAGCACGCGCACGGACAGTGGCAGGTCCTCGTGCACCAGGTTGCCGGAAGGCGTGCTGGCGGCGCGCTCGCGCACATGCGTCCACAGCCGGTGCAGATAGGTCATGTCGGCATGCAGCGCCTCGAGCGGCGCGCCCAGCGCCGCGGTGCGCACGATGTAGCCGCCCTGCGGGCCGCTGCCATTGCCGTTGTGGGCGCCCAGGGTGGTGACCAGTTCGCGCAGGCGGTTGCGCTCGGCCTCCGACTCGATGCGCGCCGACACACCCACGCGCGAGCCACGCGGCATGAACACCAGGTAGCGCGATGGCAGCGACACATGCGTGGACAGCCGCGCACCCTTCGTGCCCAGCGGGTCCTTGACGACCTGCACCAGCAGTTCGTCGCCCTCCCGCACCAGTGTGCGGATATCGGCCTGCTGGGCGGCATCGCGATGTTCCTGCGCGTCGTTGCCCGGATCGGGTGGCGGCGCCAGGATGTCAGCCACGTGCAGGAAGGCCGTGCGCGCCAGGCCGATTTCCAGGAATGCCGCCTGCATGCCCGGAAGTACGCGCGACACGCGACCCTTGTAGATGTTGCTGACCAGCCCGCGGCGGCTGGCGCGCTCGATGAACAGCTCCTGGAGCGCGCCGTTCTCCAGCAGTGCGGCGCGCGTCTCGCGCGGCGCGGCGTTGACCAGGATTTCTATGCTCATGAGGGGTCGCGGACTCCGTACAGCCCGTGAGCCTGCAGCAGCCGGGCCGTCTCGTACAGGGGCAGTCCCATCACGCCCGAATAGCTGCCGTGAATCCGTTCGATGAAGGCGGCGCCGCGACCCTGGATGGCATAAGCGCCGGCCTTGCCCTGCGGCTCGCCGCTGGCCCAATAGGCACGGATCTCCGCCTCCGCAATGGCGCGCATCCTCACCTCGGTCCGGCTCAGGGCCTCGCTCAGCCCGCCATCCGTCGTGGCCAGCGCCACCGCGGTCAGTACCTGATGCGACTGGCCCGACAGCGCACGCAGCATGCGCGCCGCGTCGGCCTCGTCGCGAGGCTTGCCATGGACCACTCCGCCCAGCACGACGATGGTGTCCGATCCCAGCACCGCACGTGTGCCGCCGCTGCGCCCCCGTCCCGCCACGGCCTTGTCGCGCGCCAGCCGGCTCACCAGTTGTTCGGGCAATTCCCCGGGCAACGGCGACTCATCCACGTCCACGGCCAGCACTTCATGCGGCACACCGATCTGCGACAGCAGCTCGCGACGACGCGGCGATGCGGAGGCGAGGATCAGCAGCGGCGCGCTGGCATTCATCGCAATGGTCTCATTCGCGATGATAGGGATGGCCGTCGAGCAGCGTCACGGCGCGATACAGCTGCTCGGCGAAGACCACGCGCACCAGCGCATGCGGCAAGGTCAGTGTCGACAGTGACCAGCGCTCGTCGGCGCGCTGCAGCACTTCAGGCGCGAAGCCATCGGCGCCACCCACCAGGAAATCCAGGTCGCTGCCCTCGTTCAACCGTTTGCCCAGCCATTGCGAGAGCTCCACGCTGCTGCGCGACTTGCCGCGCTCATCCAGCGCCACGACATGATGATCCGGTCGTACCGAAGCCAGCAGCCGTCGCCCCTCCTCGCCCACGGCGCGGGCCACATCGCCGCTGCCGCGGCGCACGGCGGGCACTTCCACGAGATGCAGGGGCAATTTCGCCCGCAGCCGGTCCGAATATTCTGTGAAGCCCTGCTGAATCCAGCCAGGCATGCGCTGGCCGACGGCGATCAGTGAGACGCGCATGCGGGCGCGTCAGCGTCCCGAACGCGGACTCGCCTTCGAGGTGGGGCTACGCCGCGCGGGGGGCCTGGCGCGTGTCGCACGAGGCGAGCCTGCCGCGCGGGAGGAGGACTTCTTCTTCGGCGCGCCGCGCGAGGATTTTGCCGCCGCGCCCTTTGCCGTGGGCTTCGACTTTGCCCTGGCCGCTGTCTTGCCCTTGCCGGCACTCCGGACCTTCGGCGTCAGTTCCCACAGCCCTTCCAGGCCATAGAACTCGCGCACTCGCGGCAGCATCACGTGGACGATGACGTCGTTCAGGTCGACCAGCACCCATTCGCCATCGCGCTCGCCTTCGACGCCCATGGGACGGAAGCCCGCTTGCCTGGCGCGCTCGACCACGCGGTCCGCGATGGATCGCACATGCCGGTCGGAATTGCCCGAGGCCAGCACCATGCAGTCGGCGACGTCGGTGACATCCCGCACGTCGAGGACCTTGACGTTGACGGCCTTCATGTCGTCCAGCGCCGAAGCTACCGTCTTGACCAGTGCCGCGCGCGCAGGCGGGCGGGAATTCCGGGAGGCTGTCATCGTCTCAAGCATACCACCCTGTCTCCCGCAGCAGCTTGCACACGCTGTCGGGGACGAGAAACCGCGGGTCGCGGCCGCGGGCGATCAGCGCCCGCAACTCGGTGGAGGAAATCTCGAGCTGGGTGACGGCGTGCACGTAGATGCGGCCCGCGGTGGCATCGTGCAGGTCCCGCACCGAGCCCGTGCCGCGATCCACCATGGCCTCGCCCAACGGCCCCTGTGTAGGAGCCTTCCAGCCGGGGCGATGCGCCACCACCACATGCGCCAGCTCCAGGATCTCGCGCCAGCGATGCCAGTTCGGCAGGCCGAGGAAGGCGTCCATGCCCAGCAGCAGGCAGATCGAGCGCTGCGGAAATTCCTTTCGCAGCTCGCCCAGGGTGTCCACCGAATAGGACAGGCCGCCGCGGCGGACCTCGCGGTCATCGACGGTGAATCCAGCCTGGTCGGCCACGGCGGCCTGCACCAGCGCCAGGCGCATTTCGGCGGTGGCCTGCGTGTGCTCGCGATGCGGCGGGTTGCCGGTGGGCAGGAAGCGGACCTCGGCCAGGCGCAACGCCTCGCGCAATTCGATGGCCGTGCGCAGGTGTCCGTGGTGGATGGGGTCGAAGGTGCCACCGAAAATCCCCATCGGGCCCTGGCCCTGGGCGCGATCTGCCATCAGGCGCTCTCCACGACAGGCAGCGAAAGTACCGTGCGGCCGCTGGCGAACTCCGCTGCCGCCTGCGCCAGTTCGTCCCAGGCATCGCCCGACTGGCGGCCCTTGATCATGCGGTCGGCTGCGGCCAGCCTCGCGTCGATCCGCGCCATGAAGCCGCGGCCCAGCGGCCTGAGCCGCGAAACCGCCGCGGGTTGCAGCGGCTTGTTTCTTGACCACACGCCGGACAGGGGCGCACCCGGCAGCAGCATCAGCCACAGCGCGCGCAGTTCCTGCCACAGCGCCCACAGCACCAGGGTGGCCTCGACGCCTTCCGCCCGAAGACCTGCCAGCACGCGCAATGCCCGCGGCGCATCGCCGCGAAGTACCGCCTCGCCGAGCTGCGAAACATCGAAGCGGCTGCTCTGCGTGACGCTGGCCAGTACGTCGCCCGCGCCGACCTGGGTGAAACCGGAAAGCCTGAGCTTGGTGATTTCCTGGGCCGCTGCCAGCAGATTGCCCTCGGCCTGCTGCGCCAGGGTCTGCAGCGCCTCGGCATCCAGCGTCAGACCGGCCGCGCGGGCGCGCGCCTGGATCCACTCGGGAAAACGCGCCGCTGGCACCGGTTGCGCATCCACCCACACGCCGGCCGCATCCAGCGCCTGCACCCATGCGGCCTTCTGTGCGGTCCAGTCGAGTTCGCCCGTGATGACCATCAGCAGCAGGTCGCTGCCAGCGAGGCCTGCCAGTTCCTGCAGCGCCGCGGAGCCCTGCGTCCCGGGTTTGGATCCGGGGATGCGGATCTCGAGCACGCGTCGCGTCGAGAACAGCGAAAGCGCCTGCGCGGCGGCGAATATCTCGTCCCACGGCCCGCTATTGGCACGGTCGATGAAGAATACTTCGCGGTCGGTGAAGCCCTGTGCGCGCGCCGCGCGGCGGACAGCGTCGGCCGCTTCTCCGGCCTGCAGCGGCTCGGCGCCAGACAGCAGATAGACCGGTGAGAGTCCGCGCTGCAGCGCCGTATCGAGCTTTTCCGGAGCGGTCTTCAAGCTGGTGGGTATTATAGGGTATCCCCCGCCAAAGGTTTCCCGAAGCATGCCGACGCTATTCGAACGCATCGTCGCCGGCGACCTGCCGGCCGACATCGTCTATCGTGATGCCGAGATCACGGCCTTCCGCGACATCCATCCCCGGGCGCCGGTGCATATCCTCATCGTGCCGAACAAGCCCATCCCGACCGTCAACGACATCGCCGATGGCGACGCGGCGCTGATCGGTCGGCTGGTGCTGGTGGCGCGCGACCTGGCGAAACAGCTGGGCATCGCGGCCGATGGCTACCGGCTGCTGTTCAACTGCAATTCGCATGGCGGTCAGGAGGTGTATCACCTGCACCTGCACCTGATCGGCGGCGCGCCCCTGGGACCGATGACAGGAGCGCGCGCATGACCTGCACGAAGGCCGGGGCGGCCTGATGGTTGCGCGGACGACGCGCCGGAAGCCGGCAGGGCGCAGCGACACGGTGCGCGAGGCCGCCGCGCCTGCCGACGGACTGTATCCGGCGCTTCGGGCGCGGCTTCGTGGCCGTTTGCGCGTTTCGCCGCTGCACGAGCTGTTCTACGAGGAAAGCGGCAATCCCGAAGGCAAGCCCGTGGTGTTCCTCCACGGCGGTCCGGGCGGCGGCACCAATCCACAGATGCGCCGCTTCTTCGACCCGCGCCGCTACCGCATCGTGCTGTTCGACCAGCGTGGTTGTGGCAGGAGCACGCCGCACGCCAGCCTCGAGCAGAACACCACGTGGGATCTGGTGGAGGACACGGAAAAGCTTCGTGCGCACCTGGGCATCGAACGCTGGCAGGTGTTCGGTGGCAGCTGGGGATCGACGCTGGCGCTGGCCTATGCGCAGCGCCATCCGGAGCGGGTCACCGAACTGGTGCTGCGGGGCATCTTCCTGCTCCGCCGCTCGGAACTGGACTGGTTCTACCAGAGCAGCGAGGGCGCCGCCGCGCTGTTTCCCGATCTGTGGGAGCACTACATCGCGCCTATTCCCGAAGACGAACGCTACGACATGATGGGCGCCTACTACCGCAGGCTGACCAGTACGGACGCCGCCGAGCGCGTGGCCGCGGCGCGTGCCTGGTCGATCTGGGAGGGCGCGACCAGCCATCTGCGCACCGATCCGGGATACGTGGCGAAGTTCCGCGATGCGGAGTACGCCGCGGCATTCGCGCGCATCGAATGCCATTACTTCGTGAACGGCGGCTTTCTCGAGAGCGATGACCAGCTGCTGCGCGATGTGCCCAGGATCCGCCACATTCCCGCGACCATCGTGCAGGGCCGGTACGACGTGGTTTGCCCCATGCGCAGCGCCTGGCACCTGCATCGCGCCTGGCCGGAGGCGGAGCTGGTGGTGGTGCCGGATGCCGGCCACTCGGCGTTCGAGCCGGGGATTGCGCGCGCGCTGCGCCGCGCCACCGACCGCTTCGCCCGGCACCGAAGGACATGAGCGAACCTGCGCAGCCCGCGACTCCCGTGGGCGCCACCGGAAAGATCTCTCGTCCGGACGCCCTGCGGCTGCAGGGCGCGCAGACGGCGCAACTGAAGTGGCGGCGCGGTGATGCGCCAGAAAAGCACTATCCGCAAGCCGCGCGCGCCGAGCGGCTCGACGGCTTCGTCCTCGTGGACCTGCTGGTGAATGCCGAAGGCCAGGTGCTGGAGGCGCAGGTGATCAGCGAATCCCCGCCAGGCGCCGGCTTTGGACTTGCGGCGCTCGATGTGGCCAAGACCTACGAGTACGACAATCCATTGCACCGGCTGGTGCTGATGAGCATCACGGTGGGCTTCCTGCCCTAGGCTACACGCGGCTGTGCCAGGTGAGCCTGGCATCCGGATCGATGATGCCTTCGGACAGCAGCCACAGCCGCGCATCCTCCGCGTCCTGCTCGAACCAGGCGCGCGTGGATCCGAGCCGGAAACTGTAGCCCCATTCATCCATGTCCTCGCAGGCACGCGCGAGACCGCATTGCGGCAGCTCCCGCGACAGCAGCAACTGCAGATAGCAGACGGCACACTCTTCCGCGTCATCACCGCCGGCATCACGGTCCAGCGCCACGCGGCGCTCCGGGCTCATGCAGATGAAATGCGCGGCCTCGTGCAGCACGGAATGCAGCGGTGTATCGGGCCGGGCGAACAGCACACTGCCCTTCAGGCCAGCCTCCGACTCACCCCAGTAACTGCCCGGAATGGACTCCTCCGGCGCGACCAGCCGCAGGTCGAGGCCGTACCGGTCGAGCAGCAGGCCAATGGCGATGCGGTCCAGCCCGGCCAGCCGCAGCATTACTGCAGCGTCGACAGACGGCGCGTGACCACGCCGGCCAGATCGCGCGCCAGTGCTTCCCGCAGCACGACCTTCTCGCGCTCCTTGGCCAGCAGCTTGGTCTCGTCGAAGCTGTAGATGCGGGCCAGCTCGAAATCCTCGGCGGGAAGCATCTCCCGCTCCTGCGCGCGAACCTGGACACGGACGCGGTAGGTGAGCTCGTAGTCGGTGGGAATGTTGCGCGCGTCCACCGACAGCACCCGCTCGGTGACCTCATCGCTGAGGATGCGCACCTGGGCCGTGGCCCTGGAGTCCTCGACCAGCGTCGCGCCCGAACTGGTCAGCGTGGCGCGCAGCGCGCGAGTGAAATCGCTCTGCCGGTCCACGGGTTCCAGGCTCAACTGCTCCAGCACGGGTGGCAGGATCTGCCGGCCCTGCAGCTGGAAGCCGCAACCTCCGGCAGTTGCCAGGAGCAGCAGCAGACAGGGCTTGAACCACCGCGTTGCGCGCATCACACCACCACGTTGACCAGCTTGCCCTTGACCACGATGACCTTCTTCGGCTCACGGCCCTCGAAGAAGCGCCGCACGTTCTCGTCGGCCAGCGCCGCGGCCTTGACCGCATCCTCGGCGGCCGAAGGCGGAACACTGACGCGGCCCCGGAGCTTCCCGTTCACCTGCACCACGATCTCGATGGCGTCCTGCAGCAGCGCGGCCGGATCGGCTTTGCGCCAGCGTGTGCGCCACAGTTCCTCGCCCTGCCCCAGTTCCTGCCAGAGCTGCTGGCAGATGTGCGGCACGATGGGCGCCAGGCACATGACGGCAATCTCCAGCGCCTCCTGGCGCGTGGCGCGCGCGGCCGGCTGCTGCCCGCCCGCATCAGCGGCGTGCCGGCCGATGGCATTGAGCAGCTCCATCACGCTGGCGACGGCGGTGTTGAAGACGCGGCGCCGACCGATGTCATCTTCCACCTTGGCCAGCGTCTGGTGGGCGATGCGCCGCAGCTCGCGGTCGGCACCGGACAGCGCGCCGGCAGCCGGCGATCCCGGCGCATCGACGCGGTCCGCTCCGGCAACGACTCCTCCGCCAGACACGTGATCGAATACGGCCTTCCACAGGCGACGCAGGAAGCGATTCGCGCCGAGCACGCCCTCGTCGCTCCATTCCAGCGACTGTTCCGGCGGCGCCGTGAACATCATGAACAGCCGCGCGGTGTCGGCGCCGAATTTCCCGGTCAGAGCGTTCGGATCCACACCATTGAGACGCGACTTCGACATGGTGCCGAAGCCCTCGTAGGTCACCACCGAGCCGTCCTTCTTCAGCGTGGCCTTCGATTCGCGCGTGTCGGGATCGACAACCAGGTCCACGTCCGCCGGATTGAAGTACTCGCGCCGGCCGTTGCTGGCGGTGCGCTGGAAGATGTGGTTCAGCACCATGCCCTGGGTCAGCAGGTTGCCGAAGGGCTCCGGCGTCTTCACCAGTCCCATCTCGTGCATCACGCGCGTCCAGAAGCGCGAATACAGCAGGTGCAGGATGGCGTGCTCGATACCGCCGATGTACTGGTCCACGGAAAGCCAGTAGTTGGCGCGCGCATCGACCATGGCCGCATCGTTGCCGGCGCTGGCGAACCGCAGGAAGTACCAGGAGGAATCCACGAAGGTGTCCATGGTGTCCGTCTCGCGGCGCGCGTCGGCGCCGCATTTCGGGCACTTGCACTGGACGAACGCGGCGGTCTTCGCCAGCGGGTTGCCGCTGCCATCGGGCACCAGGTCCTCGGGCAACCGCACCGGCAGGTCCCTGTCGGGCACGGGCACGTCGCCGCAGGACGGGCAATGGATGATGGGAATCGGGCAACCCCAGTAGCGCTGGCGAGAGATGCCCCAATCGCGCAGGCGGAACTGCACGCGCTTCTGCCCCAGGCCCTTCTTCGCAAGGGAAGCCGCGATGGCGTCAACCGCGGCGGCCGAGTCGAGGCCATTGAACTCACCGGACTGCACCAGCACACCGTGCTCCGCATAGGCCTCCTGCCACGGCGCAGCCACGGAGTCGTATCTGCCGCTGGCGGAGGCGATCACCATGCGCACCGGCAGCGAATACTTCTGCGCGAACTCGAAATCACGTTCGTCATGCGCGGGCACGGCCATCACCGCGCCCTCGCCGTAGCCCATGAGCACGTAGTTCGCGACCCAGATGGGCAGCAGCTCTCCAGTCAGCGGGTGCCTGACGTGAAGACCGGTGCGCATCCCCTTCTTTTCCTGCGTGGCGATGTCGGCTTCCATGGTGCTGCCGCGCCTGCACTCATCGATGAATGCGGCCAGTTCGACGCGTTCCTTCGCGGCGGCCAGTGCGACGGGATGCTCGGCCGCCACCGCCACATAGGTGGCGCCCAGCAGCGTGTCGGCGCGCGTGGTGAACACGCGCAGCGCGCCATCGCGGCTCAATACCTCGCGTGTGTCATCGGCGTAGGGGAAATCCACGTCCACGCCTTCGCTGCGGCCGATCCAGTTGGCCTGCATGGTGCGCACGCGCTCCGGCCAGCCCTGCAAATCATCCAGCGCCGCACGCAGTTCCTCGGCGTACTTCGTGATGCCGAGGTAGTACATCGGAATTTCGCGCTTCTCCACCAGCGCACCGGTGCGCCAGCCCCGGCCGTCGATGACCTGCTCGTTGGCCAGCACCGTCTGGTCCACCGGATCCCAGTTCACGGTGCCCGTCTTCTTGTACGCGATGCCCTTCTCGAGCATGCGCAGGAACAGCCACTGGTTCCACTTGTAGTAGTCCGCATCGCAGGTGGCGAGTTCGCGGCTCCAGTCGATGGCCAGGCCCAGCGACTGCAGCTGGCCCTTCATGTAGGCGATGTTCTCGCGCGTCCACTTCGCCGGCGGCACGCCATTGGCCATGGCCGCGTTCTCGGCCGGCAGTCCGAAGGCATCCCAGCCCATGGGCTGCAGGACATTGCGCCCCTGCATTCGCATGAAGCGAGCCAGCACGTCGCCGATGGTGTAATTGCGCACATGGCCCATGTGCAGCCGCCCCGAGGGGTACGGGAACATGGACAGGCAGTAGTACTTCTCGCCGGGTGCGGATTCGTCAGCGGCGAAGGCATTGGCGGCCTGCCAGGCGGCCTGGGCGCTGCGCTCTACGGCAGCCGGGTCGTAGCGTTCTTGCATGCGGAAAGGGTCGGTGGGGGCCCGTTAGGATACACGACCACTGCCCCGACCGTTCCCGGGGCGCCGGCCGGCATGGCATCATTCGCTCTGGCTCTGGGAGTGCGTGCAGGATGCCGGTGCGCCCGTTCAGCCGAGGTCTTTTCACCTGTCGGGTCACCCGGGATGCCTGACGTTTTCCTTTCCTACAGCCGCGAGGATCAGGCCATTGCCCGGCGGTTCGCCGAGGGGCTGCAGGCCGAAGGGTTCAGCGTGTGGTGGGACCAGGCACTCAGCGCCGGCGAGGCATTCGACAAAGTGACCGAGCAGGCGCTGGACGATGCGAAGTCCGTGGTTGTGCTGTGGTCGAAAAAGTCGGTGGACTCCAGGTGGGTGCGCGCGGAGGCGACCCAGGCGAATGCACGCGGCAGTCTGGTCCCGGTGATGATCGAGCCGTGCAGACGGCCCATCATGTTCGAATTGACTCACACGGCCGACCTTTCGGGATGGAAGGGCGACGTCGACGATCCCGACTGGGATGCTTTCATCGAAGGCCTGCGCAAGAGCATCGCGCGGGAAGCAGCTTCTGCCGGCGCGGCGCATGACGCGCCGGCGGCCGCCATGCACGCCCAGTCGCAGCGGCGTCGGCGCAGGAAGGTCGGTTGGCCCGCAACTGCCGCCATCGCCGCGATGGCGGCGGGGCTGGGCGGGTTGGCGGTGTGGGCATTCGCCGGACGCGATGCCGGGCCGTCTGCGGCTGGCGCCATCCACTTGTCACTGCCATTCGCGGAATCGCCATTGCGGGGACCGCAGGGCATGCGGAGTCTGGCCTTGTCGGCCGATGGTTCGCACATTGCCTATGCCGGCAGCAATCACCTGCATGTCCGTGCCCTGAACAA
>Ga0315912_10004651_pt1 | contig 12918 bp, 9 predicted proteins | sample VfabasoilMG_FD_204469 | JGI IMG/M metagenome (GOLD analysis project Ga0315912, IMG submission 204469) | Garden soil microbial communities collected in Santa Monica, California, United States - V. faba soil | ecosystem: Environmental > Terrestrial > Soil > Garden | place: USA: California... | reverse complement strand
GCACGCGGGCTGCCGAGGGGCAGCCCAGTTGGGAAGAGAAGAGGGGGCGATCTCGATCCAGCAGCGCACCTCGTTGGGAGCGTTGTTCAGGAGAGGAGAGTCAGGAGGAGAGAGCGGGCACGGGCACGGGCACGTTTACGGGAGGACCTGAATTCAGGGACAGACCCTAGGTGCGGCGCCATAGTGAGCGGTGCTATAGCGGAGTCGTGAAGCTCGCCCGCGTCAGTCTCTTGCTCAGTGTCGTCGTTGCGTGCGGTAGCGGCGCGCACTACGCGACTGTCGATCCTGGGCATCCGGCGCTGGTCGTTCCGCACCACGTGGCCGAAGGCAAAAAAGGGGAGGGCGGCGGGCTGACGCCGGCGAGCGCCGGCAGCCAGGGCCGAGTGTCCACGTTGCCCTTGCCGCCGCCAGCGGCGGATTCAGCACCACCGCCGCCATTGTCCGGCTCCGCTCCCGATCCGGACCCGCTGTTGATGGCCGAGCAGTGGCAGTACCAGCTGCTGTTCCAGAACGGCGCGCCGAGCGTGGAGCACGTCGAGAAGCAGACCTTGCCGAAGCCGATCTCGACGCCGCGGCGCATGGGTCGCTTTGCGCTCGAACTCTGGATCGGTCGTGAATTGATCGATCGCGTGCGCTTCGACTTCCCGCTGATCGCGGCCGAGGAAACGCCGGGCGGCACGCGCCGCCCCTTGCACGACAATCCCAGCCTCGTACCAAACGCGATCGCGCGCATTCGAGTGTCGGTGCCCGCGAGTCCGCGCGCCACGCGCTTGGTATTGGTCGATCGCGCGACCGAAAAAGTCTCGGAATTGCCCTGGCCGCCGGACCGCGAGCCGAGCACACCTACACCGACCACTACGGCGAGCGCGCGGCCTGCCAGCAAGCCGCCCGCGCCTAGCACTCCGTCCGCGTCCGCGACCACGCCGTCATCGCCCGCTCCGAGCGCACCCAAAAAACCAAACGGCAAGTAACGGGCCCGGCTGGACACCCGCTAGCGTTCTCGGGCCTCTGTCATCGGGAGCTCCGCTCCCGCCCCGCTGAAGTAAATTCATCGGGGCCCCCCCACGGTTTCGGGGCCCCGGCCCCAAAACGAATCACGGTGTAAGCGTGTCACGGCGGCTCGTGTGGTCTAGCGTTCTCGGGCCAAGTCGGATACCCCTGTCATTCCGATGAAATGTGAAGCTTGCCAGCATCCGAACATCGACGGCGCTCGCTTCTGCGCAAATTGCGGAGCCTTGATGCCGACGCAAGCCGAGGCCGGGGCTGACCCGCTGATCGGGCAACTGATCGGTGGGCGCTACCGCGTGACGGGTGTGCTGGGCGAGGGCGGCATGGGCGTCGTCTACGTCGGCGAGCAGCAGATGGGCTCGACCGTGCGCAAGGTGGCGATCAAAACCCTGCACGCGCACTTGTCGAAGGACCCCTCGGTCATCGCGCGTTTTCATCGTGAGTGCGGCACGGTCGCGCAGCTCGAACACCCGAACACGATCAAGTTCTACGACTTCGGCTCCACCTCCGACGGCACCTTGTACATCGCCATGGAGTTCGTGGCGGGCAAGCCGCTGGCTGACGTGCTCGCGCAAGGGCCGCTCACGGTCGATCGCACGATCAAGATCATGCGCCAAGTGTGCGGCGCTTTGGACGAAGCCCACCTGCAGGGCATCATTCACCGCGACCTGAAGCCCGATAACGTGATCTTGACCGATCGCGCAGGCGAGACTGACTTCGTCAAGTTGCTGGATTTCGGCATCGCGGCTCGTACCGAATCCGCGGACGCGCAGAAGGAGCAGAAGCTCACGCAACAGGGCATGGTGCTCGGCACGCCGCCGTACATGAGCCCCGAGCAGTTTACCGGCAAAGCTCTGGATGCTCGCAGCGACATCTATTCGCTGGGCGTGATGACGTACGAGATGCTCGCGGGGCGTTTGCCGTTCGATGCCGACACGCCCTGGCAGTGGGCCACGCAGCACATGAGCGTGCAGCCGATCCCGTTCGAGGTTTCGGCGCCCGCCAAGAATATCCCCGAGGGCATGCGCAAGGCCATCTTGCGCGCCTTGTCCAAAAACCGCGAAGATCGCGAACCGACTGCACGCGAGTATTTCACCGAGCTCTCGGACGGCGGACGCGTGACCGTTGGGTCGCTGCCGGACATCAACGCAGCAACGACCGGCACCGCCGCCATGGCGCAGGTGCCCGATTTCTCTCCCGCCGCCGCGCCTATGATGATGAGCCCCCCGGTCGTGGCCAGCGCCCAGCCGATCGTCGGGCTGCCGCCTTCGCCAGTGACCAGCGGTCGTGGCAACAAGAGCGGCGGCGGCAAGGGTCTGGTGATCGGCCTGGGCGCGGTTGGCGCGGTCTTGCTGGTTTCGATCGCGGTGTTGGCCTTGGGCAACAAGAAGACGGAAGACGCCCCCGTCACGACGCTCGGCCAGGGCCCATCGGGTACCGGGACTGCGGTGACCAATGCTCCGGGTCCGGTGACGCTCGATCCGTTGGTTCCCACCAACCAGCCGTCCGCGAACCCGCCACCCGCGGCAGGCAGCGCCAGCACGCCGAACGCAGCGCTACCGCCGGTCGAGCCCGTCAAGACTGGCACGACGACGACCGGTGGCGGCACCACGAAGGCGACGCCCGCCGCTCCCGCGACCGGCGCGAAGGCCTGTGACGCCTGCATCGCTGCAGCTAGTTCGGGCAATGCGTCCGCTGCTGCTGCCAACCTCGCGCGTTGCGATGATGCCGGGAAGAAGCAGCAATGTGTTTCGACGATGCGCAACAACGCCCCAGCTGCCGCGCGGAGAGAGGCGCTCAATGGCAACTGCCAGTTGGCAAAAGCCATTGTCTCCGGCGCGCAGAGCATGGGTGCAGCGAGCCCCAAGCTCGCTTCCGCCCTAGCTGGATCGAGTTGTAAGTAATTTTACTAACCATTCCAGCGAGTTGGCGCGGCGGGTCCTAGCCCAAGCTAGGTTTTTGCCCTCAGCTTGACGACCGGGGTAAGACGTATTTAGATGCTGAGGCGTCCCGGTGACGTTTGGCCCTATGCCAAGTGACGAGCTCGAAGCAGAGGGGAGTTCTCCCGCGAGGGAAGTACTCAGTGAAAGTAAGACCCCCAAGCATGTCGACACGGATGACCTGGCCTGAGTTCTGTCGTTCGAACGAATTCAAAGGTCGGTGGGTAGCAATCGATAACTGTCGGTACGATCAGTCCACGCGCCAACCCGTCGAGGGCGATGTGGTGGATTCGGACGCCGAGTTGTCCGAGCTTTGTGCGCGCATGCGCGAGGCCGGCAACAGCGCCTGCACGATCGTTTTCTGTGAAAGCGAAGTGTACATCGAGGGGCCGCGCTCCTCGGTGCAGCGTCAGAGTGACCGCAGCAGTCCCGCGAACTGAGCGGCGCAGATGTGGGTTGAACCCACACAAAGGGCGCTCGAGTAGCAGTTCGAGGTTGGAGCTAGCGGACGATCGGTTTGAGGACGGCCTTGCCGTCCTTGATCACCACGTCGAAGTCGATTTTCCGGTTTTTGTGCTGTTCCCGCAGCTTGGCCTCGGTGGCCTTCATCGACTTGGCCAGGCCCTCCATGCTGACCGCGGCGCCGTCTTGAGTCTGGCGTTTGGCTTCGACCAGCCGCGCGTGTAGCTCTCGGACGCGATCGTCGACCATCGAGGCCGAGGCGCCGCTCGAGGCAGCCGGTGCTGTTACGGGCTTGGCGACCGTGGGCTTTGCCGCGGCGCTGCCCATCGTGCCCGGAATGATCGGCGCGAGTGGCCGGGCTGCCGCAGGTGGCGGCGCGGGTTCCGAGGCGAGCGGTTTGCTGACCCGAGGCTCGGGGGCGGGGCGAGGCGGAATGGTGACCGGCCTAGGTGGGGGGGCGGACGGAACACGGGCTGCCGCCGGAGCCGTCAGCGCGGGCTTCGCGGGCGCGGGGCGTTGCGCGGTTGCGACGCCTGGCGGGGACGGCGTGGCCATGGGTTGCGCGAGCGGCTTTCCGAAGGGGCGCGAAGGGGCCTCAGCCGTGCGTTTGCCTTTGGCGGATTTGGCGGGATCCCAATCGCCCAGGAAATCCATGTCCAGATCGAGGCTCTCGAACTGGGGGCGCGGCGCCGTCGAGATGCGAGGCCGAGCGGGTGGAGCAGGAGGAGCGGACGCGGGGGCCGCCGCCGCGGGCGAAAGCGGGGCGAACGCTGAGGGCGCGGGCGGCGTGGCTGCAGTGGGAGCGGCCGGTGCGGGGCGCGCGCCGGGTTTTGGCGGGGGTTTTGGCGGGGGCGCGAGGCGCTGCGCAGGGAGCGCGACCGGGGGACGCACGCTGGAGGGCGGCACACTGGGCGGCGGCGCACTTGGGGGGGCGCTTGGCGGCAAGGTGCCCGGAGCTTCACCTTCTTCGGGCTCCATCGCTTCGAGGGCGGCGCGGCCGAGGCGCTTGCGGGCAGCAATGGTCAGCAGCTGGCCGGGAGCGATGCGTTCGGCGCGGATCACGTGCCGCTTGTAGGTGCCGTTTTCGATCTCGCGGCAGATGCGCTGCCAATACTGCTGGAACGTGTTGTAGCGCGAGATGATCGTCTGCAGCTTGAAGCGCTTGGCGGTGTTCCGGATCTTCTCGCGCCGCAGCACATAGATCCGGCGATCGATGTCCTTGCGCGGGATCGCGGGCTCGATTCGTTCGATGCCCATGAAGTACTGCTCGTACAGCGCGCGCAAGCGCTCGAGGCGAGTCTCGAGCTCCTCCAGCGCGACTTCGAGCTCAGCGTTCTCCACTCGATCAGCTCTTCAAGGGGGTGATGGTGAGATTATCGAAGCAGGCTGGGACTTCCCAGTCGTTGAAAGCGAAGTGTTCGTGCCCCTCACCGAGCAGTGGGCTTGGGTCTTTGAAGCTCAGGATCTCGACGTCGTCCACGAAGTAACGGACGGTTTTGCCGTCACTTCGCTCTATTTTGAAGCGATAGGCGCGATCCGGTAGGACCGGTTGCGCGCGCGGGTCGGTTTCCCCTGGCTCGACGCGCAGGGCTCGGCGATCCGCGCCGTGCTCATCCAGCCGGGCCAGGACGTGCAGAGAGTTCTTCCAGCCGCCGAAGACGATCAGGTAGCTCGTTGCGTTGGTGTAAGAATTGCCGGTCGCCGCAGCGAGTCCGTCCCCCCAAGCTTCGGCCTTGAGATCGCCGTCGGGGGAGGCGCTGGTGGCTTCGAATTCGATACGGGCATTCACGGGCAAGCGGCGGCGCAGCCAAGCCGGGTGGTTGTGTGCGGAGCGGACGCACAGCCGACCCTCCTTGATCGCCCAGCCCGGGCCCGTGACGTTCCAATCCGGCCCGGGTTCGCCGCGCTCGAAGGTGTCGACGAAGCGCTGCTCGATTTGCGGGCCGGACTGCGTTGCGCGCGTGGCGGGCGCGGCGGGCGTGGCGGGCGCGCGGCGGGCCTCGAGCGCGGGTTCTGCCGAGCTTCGAGCCGAAGGCGCACGAGCCGACGGCTCCGCCCGCCCGGGGCGTTCATCCGGCACGCAGGCGGTCGCAGCGCTTCCGATGAGCAGCGACAAAAACGCGAAGACCCTGAGCCGCACAGTCCGGCATGCTACCACGCCCATCTGCACTTCGGCCGCGCTCCAAAGACTTCATGCACCCGGTCCTGTTCGAAATCCCGCTGCCCGCCTGGTCGCTGCCATTGGGGCCGACACTGTTTGCGCTGGCAGGGCTTGGATTTTTGTTGGCCTTGTTCGGCAAGCACCGGCGTGCGCTCGATTTGCTGGTCATCGGGCTGCTCGCGCTGGTCAGCGGTCTCGTTGGGGGCCTTCTCTTTCGTGGCCAGCGCTTCAGCCTCGAATCGCTGCCCATCTACAGCTACGGCGCGATGCTGTGCGCGTCGATCATGGTTGGCTGGTTCCTCACGCTGTGGCTCGGCGCGCGCGCAGGCCTGCCGCGTGAGCTTTTGGCGAACTGCTATTTCGTGACCGCGATCGCCGCGCTGATCGGTTCGCGCATCTTGTACGTGGTCACGAACCTTCACGAGTTCCGGGACGTGTGGGACGTGCTCGCGGTGCGCCGTGGCGGTTTGGTCGCGTATGGCGGCTTCTTGGGCGGGTTTCTGGGCTCTTGGTGGTTTCTGCGCAGACGCGGCGTAGCGCTCTTGCCGTGGGCCGATGTGGCAGTGCCCAGCTTGGCGAGCGGGCTGCTCCTGACGCGCATCGGCTGTTACCTGTTCGGCTGTGATTTCGGTAAACCGCTGCCCTCGGCCGCGCCCACTTGGCTCAAGCGCCTGGGCACTTTTCCGCGCTGGCCGAGCGACGTGCTCGATGGCGCGGGTTCGCCCGCCTGGCTGCAACACGTCGATCAGCGCGGTCTGTCCGTCAGCTCGTCGAGCTCGTTGCCCGTGCATCCCACCGAGCTGTACGAATCGTTGGTGGGTGGCGTGCTGTTGCTCTTGCTCTGGCGGATCGGCAAAGCGCGACGTTTTGCCGGAGAATCGTTGTTCGCGTTCACCTTCGGCTACGGCTATTTGCGCTTTTGGCTGGAGCTTTGGCGCGACGATGCCGAACGCGGCAGCTTCGGCCCGGCATTGCCGGAGCAGCTGCTGGTCCCGGTGCTGCTGTTGATCTTTGCGGCCGCGTTCGCGTACGGCCCGGCGCTGCACATCGTGCGGCTCTGGCCCCGGCGCTTGGCGATCGCTTTCGGCGTGCTGCTCGCAGGCGCTGCCTACGTTGCGCTGCGCCCGGCCGCACACGCCGCGAGTGTGCGGGTATCACTCTCGACGTCGCAGTGGATTTCGCTTTTGTCGGCCCTGGCCGTGGCGGTTGCTTGGCGCCAAAAGGCGCTCGGTGAAAAGCCGATCGAAGCTCAGCCTCGGCCCCTGAGCTCGACCTGATAACGCACCGGTTCCGCGCCCGCGACGCGCACGACGAGCCTTCGTTCGTCGAGATCCACCACGGCGTGCGCGGCCGCCGCGCGACCCGGCGCGTCGTCGTCCAAGTTTTCGACCAGGCTTTGCAGGGTGATGTAGGGCACTCCCGAAATCACGTCGAAGTGATTCCAGTGCACGTGTCCATTGAACACAGCGACCACGCGCGGCGCTTCACTGACCACCTGCTGAAAGGCGCGCCGCTCGGCCACTCGGCACACATTGGGCCTCTTTTCGAACCAACGATTGCCGTCGAGCCGCATTTCACTCGCCGGGTGATGCATGAGCACGACGCTAGGTAGCGAGCTCTGTGCGAGGTCCCCGCGTAGCCACTCGATTTGCGCTTCGGGCAGGTGGATCGCAACGTCCGTGACCTCGATCGTGCGCAGCACGCTGAAGTGCACGCCGGCGATGTCGCGACTGTAGTGCAGTTCACCTTGGTGACCCCACAACTTTCGCAGATCGTCATCGCTCAGGTTCACTTGGTCGTGGTTGCCAGCGACGTGCAACACGGGGCTCTCGAGCTTGGACAAAATCGACACGAATTGCCCGTAATGTGCGAGGTCGGCCGCGCGCGACTCGTCTTCGATCACGTCACCCAAATTGACGACCAGATCGGGTCGTACTTCCTGGTTCATGCGCGTCACGAAGGCCTGACACAGCTCGCCCGCATGTGCGGTGAGCTTGCGTAACTTGCCCTGGAAGTACGCGGTCGGGCCGAAATGTTCGTCTGAAATCAGAGCAAAGCGCATGCCGCGCAGCCTAACGCGGTATTGAGCAGCGGAGGAGTGCGGAGTAGCGTGCACGGCCACGACTTCCATCTCGAAAACAGGAGCTTCATTCATGACCCACAAAACTCTTCGCCTGACTTTGCCTTTCGTGATGCTCGCGGCCATTGCTTGCAAGAAGCAAGACGAGCCTGCCGCTACTGCCGGGTACCAACAGGGCACGCTCGGCGCAGCAGGTGCGGCTCCTGTAGCGCAGCCGAGCGTCACCGCTGTGCCCACGACGCCGGCGCCGGCCCCCACGCCGGCCCCCACGACTCCGGCGCCGGTGGATCCCACGCTGGCCGCAGCCGTCACACCGCTGCTCACGCAGCTCGGTGCATCACAAACCGTGGCGGGCTCGAAGCCCTTGGGCTCGGCCATGCTCGGCAACGTGGGTGGCGCCGCTACCCTCGAGCAGCAGATCATGCTGCAGCCGAACAAATGTTACACGGTGGTCGCCGCGGGCATGACGCCAATCAGTGAGCTCAACGTGCAGTTCGTTGCGGTCACGGTCGTGCCGGGCATGGCGCCGATTTTGGCCACCGATCAAGACGCGGGTCCGACGGCGATCCTGGGCAAGAAGCCGAACTGCTACAAGTGGGCATTGCCCTTGCCAGCAGCCGTGAAGGTCGTGGTCAGCGCGGCGGGTGGTCAAGGTTTGGCCGGCGCGCAAGTTTACGAGAAGTGACGCGCTGAGCGAGTCGGGCGCGTTTTCCGTGCTCGCGCAAGAGTCAGGCTTCGTTCGTCGAAAATGGGGTTCGAATTCGAACTCCATTTTCAACGAGAACGCCTCTCGCGGCAGACGCTGGTTTCAGCGCCCGAAGCCGAAGATAGAGGACTTCCAGGCGCGCCGTTTCAGCCTGCGCGCGGCGAGCCCGGCTACGCTCAGGCTGAGCACCGCGAACGGCAATGAACGCGGAGTCGAGCTTGCGGCGAGGTGACAGCCGCAAGCAGCGCCGTCTTGCCTGACTGAGGCGAGCTTGCAAGGCGGGTCCGCGCCAATCGGCACGACGCATTGGTCGTAGGTTGACGCGGGGGGCGTGCCGCAGCTCAGCTTCGGGCCGGGTGGATAGGCGGCGCAGACGGCTGCGGCATCGTCCGCGCTGATCAGATTCGGGCTGAAAGGCAGGCTCTGATAGCCTTCGGACATCACCGAGCCACGGACCTGACTATGCGCGAGGCCGAGGAAGTGGCCGAGTTCGTGGGTCAGCACGTACAATAGCGACGTCGACATCATGCCGGAGGAATCACTCGCGAAGGAGTAATCCTGGGAATTGATCTCGACGTCCGCGTCGACGACCAAGCCCGATTCCTTGCCACCGGTGGGCGTGGTCACACCAATGTGGCCCGGGCCATCGAGCCAACCGCTGTCATGGAACATCACCACGTTGCCGTTCTTGCTGGGATCGTCGCACACCACATCGTGGCGATCGCAGCTCACGTAGCTTTCGAATTGAACTTCGAAACGCGGGTTGCCGCCACCCGGACAGCGCGCTGCTTTCCAGGCGCTGAACGCTTGCGCGACGAAGGCCTTGATTTGATCGGCGTCGAGGTTGCTTTTGCGTGAACCGTCGACCTGCACCGAGTACTTGAGGCACGCGCTGCCCCAATGCAGCGGACGCCCCTTGGTGACGCATTGATTCTCGTCGCGCGGGCAGGGATTTTTGGACTTTTCTCCCAGCTCGCAGCTCATCGTGCGGCAATAGGCGGCGGCCCCGGCTGCCCACGCAAGCGTAACAATTGCGCATGACATCGCTGCGCCGAATCGCGCCCCACGCGCTCGTGACTTCACCGGGAGTTGCTTAGTGCAGAGAGTTGCATCCGTAAAGTGGCGCGTGCGCGCGAATGCTTGGTACGTTCGTGCACGGCTCATCTGGGTGTCGAGGGGTCGTCGAGTCCATCCGCAGTCAACCGAATCCGTCAATGTGGCTGCTCGGAGTGCTGAGGCGAACGCGGCAACCGCGCGCCGCGCGTGACGCGCTTCGCGATATCCGGAGGGGTGCTGTGCTGTCCATCCTCGCCAGGTGCGCTTCGAAGCGTTGTTTTCATCGCGATCACCGCAACACACACACTGTCGCTTTCGTCGCTTTGCGCGGCGTTTCGCGCTCGTCCGGGGAAAGCGATTGACACCCTCGAGGTTGAGTGTCGGGATATGAGGGTTACGTAGAAAGTAATACCGTCGTGGTAATTGTCGGGACTATGGGAGGTTCACGATGAGCATGCCTGGGCATTGTACTTTTGCATTCGTTCGGCGCGCGGCGTTCGCTGTGGTGCTGCTCACTCCTGCGTTGCTCGCTTGCAGCAGCGGCGCGGACTCCGCAGCGACTGAAGCGCGCGCGCAGACGGCTGCGCTGACATCGGAAAATTCGCAAAAAGACGCTAAATATACGTTGTTCGAAGCTGGGCCCGTGCGACCGATCGCCGTGCTGCCGGACGGCCTACTGGCGGTCACGAACGTTCCGGACGATCGCGTCGAGCTGTTTCGCGCGCGCCGCGGTGACGTGACACCGTGCGGAAGTGTGAAGGTCGGCCTGCGCCCCGTTGCCCTCGCGGCGGTGGGCGATCAGCTGTGGGTGGTGAACCATCTGTCCGACAGCGTGAGCGTGCTCGACGTGGACAGCGAGCAATGCAGCGCTCGCGTCGTACGCACGTTGCTGGTCGGTGACGAGCCGCGCGACATCGTCACTGCGCCCGGTCGCAACGGGCAGCGCTACGTGTTCGTGACCGCGGCACATCGCGGTCAAAATGTGCAAGCGGCAGATGGCAGCCTGCGCGACCCAGCGCTCACCCAGCCGAGCATCGGCCGCGCGGACGTGTTCGTGTACGACGCCGCGCGCCTAGGGCCGGTCGGCTCGGAAAAGCCGGTCGAGATCTTGTCGCCCTTCAGTGACACGCCGCGCGCGCTCGCGGTGGGTCAGGGCAAGGTGTTCGCGGCCGGCTTCTTGTCGGGCAATCAAACCTCGATCGTGCGCTTTCAGCTGGTCATCGAGCGCGGTCGCGAGAGCCTGCGCCGCTTGGACGCGGACGGTGACCTGCAAATCGACGCCACGCTCGCGCCGGAACAGCGCATCGTCGAGGGCGGTTATCCAGCGCTGCGCGGCCATGGCCGCTGCCTTTCGGGCACGCTCTCCACGCCACCCGGCGCCGATCGCACGGACTTCTTGATGGATGTGTGTGTGCGGACCGACCCTGCCGCGCCCAATCGTGCGCTCGAGATCATCCCGCAACGCGCCGGGAGCGTCACGCCCGAGTGCTCATGCACCGACTCGAGCGGCGAGCTGCAGATGACACCGCCGCTGATCGTACGATTTTACGAATCCCCGGCGGTGTGCGGCCAAAATTTCGATGCGACGCGCGGCGGTTGTTGGCTCGAGCCAGCGCAAGGAGACATCGCGGTGTCCGGTCCCAACACGCCGAAACCGCTGCGCGTGCAAGCGTGGAACCAGCAGGTTGCGCTGAGCTTGCCCGATCGCGACGTGTTCACCATCGATCTCACGCAGACCCCGCCGGCGCTCGTCAACGGTGGAGATTTTCGGCATGTGGGCACGACGCTGTTCAACATGGCCGTGCACCCGAAGACCGGGAAAATCTTCGTGAGCAACACCGAAGCCCGCAACTTGCAGCGCTTCGAGGGGCCGGGCGCGGGCGTCGGGCAAACTCAAGGGTTTGCCAGTACGACCGTGCGCGGTCACATCGCGGAGAACCGCATCAGCGTGCTGAATCCGGCGGATCGCGGCGTCAAAGCGGTGCACCTGAACGGGCACATCGATTTTTCGCGTTGTTGTGAGCCCACGCCCAACGCGGAGAGCGAGCGCAGCCTGGCGTTCCCGGTTGGGCTCGCGATCAGCAACAAGCGCGGCCGAAACGGGCAGCTGCTCGACGCGCAGGACCTGTACGTAGCGGCGCTCGGTTCCGACAAGGTGGCCGTGCTGGACACGCAGAGCTTGGAAGCGGCGGGCGAGAACGGCTTGCAAGGCGATCGCCGCACGCACATCGAAATTCCGGGCGGCCCCGTAGGCCTGACGCTGGATGAAGAACGCGAGCGTCTGTACGTGCTCGCGCACTTCAGCAACGATCTCGTGGCCGTCGACACGAAGAGCCGGCGCATCGTCGGTCGCCATCACATGTTCAGCCCCGAGCCCGAGAGCGTGATCGCTGGGCGCCCGTTTCTGTACGATGCGCGCCACACCTCGAGTCACGGAGACTCGGCCTGCGCGAGCTGCCACATCTTCGGTGATTTCGACGGCCTGAGCTGGGACTTGGGTGCACCGGACGAGCGCACCTTTGCCAATACCGGCCCGTTCTTCTCGCGCCCGGAGTTCATTTCGGCCCCGCTCACCTCGGACTTCCTCTCGGTGAAAGGTCCGATGGCCACGCAGTCTTTGCGCGGTCTAGCGAACCACGGGGCGATGCACTGGCGCGGCGATCGTCGCGGCGGAAAAGACAGCACCGTGCACGCGCAACCCGACACCGGTGGATACGACGAGCAGGCCGCCTTCAAAGCCTTCAACGTCGCGTTTCCCGGGCTCAACGGCCGCTCGGCGCAGCTACCCGAGGCCGACATGCAGAAGTTCACCGACTTCACGCTGCAGTTGACCTACCCACCGAACCCGATTCGCAATTTGAACGATCAGCTCACGCCGGCGCAGAGCCGCGCGCGCAGCCGTTATTTCGGTTGCGAAATCACGAACGAGTCCATGGCGCAGGGAAAGTGCGCCGATGGCCGCGACATCGAGGAAGAGACGCTCAACTGCAACTGCCTCAACCCGCCGGAGTTCGTGCTCGGGCTCTTGCCTAGGCCGGCCTATTGCCCCGCAAAGCCGCGCTGCACGCTGGATCTGAGCGACTTTCAAAACACCTGCCACGGTTGTCACACCTTGGATGCCCGAGGTAACTCGGCCTTCGGAGTCGACAAGCCGGGCTTCTTCGGCTCGGACGGGCGCTCGACGAACGACTCGGTGTCGCACATGCTGAAGGTCCCGCATCTGCGCAACGAGTACCAAAAAGTCGGCATGTTCGGCTCCGTGCAAACGCGCCCGGGTGTCGGCTTGAACAACTTGGCAGATTCCGTGTTCGGCCCGCGTGAAGGTGGCCTGCTCGCGCCTCAGAACGCGTTCCTGGGCGATCAGGTGCGCGGCTTCGGTTTCACACACGCGGGTGAAGAAGACACCATGTTCCACTTCTTCTCGTCGATTGGGTTCGCGCGCTCTGCGTCGCCGGGCATCGCTTTTCCGAACGACAATCGGGGAGGCTTCGAGGCAGTCTTGCCG
>Ga0315912_10004650_pt1 | contig 12918 bp, 11 predicted proteins | sample VfabasoilMG_FD_204469 | JGI IMG/M metagenome (GOLD analysis project Ga0315912, IMG submission 204469) | Garden soil microbial communities collected in Santa Monica, California, United States - V. faba soil | ecosystem: Environmental > Terrestrial > Soil > Garden | place: USA: California... | reverse complement strand
GACTGTGAATTCATCGCCAGTTTGGTAGGTAAAGCGCACGTGCGCCTCGGTAGTGAAATGATAGTTGTGGCCTTGGGTTTGTTCATCGAACCCTTGACCATCCGCGGGGAAGAACCGCCCACCTTCAATTTCCTTACTGTCGAAGTAGTAGACTGAGTCGCTGCCTGAAAGCGGCCCCAGGGGGATTTCGTACTGGAAGGTCATGTTGACCCCCTCCACATTGGAGTACCATTGATTGAACGACTCAGCGCTGGTGACGACGACTTCGCCATTTTGCGGGCCAGGGTTGGTTTGCGCATCCCACAATTTGCAGGACACAGTTCCGTCCGTGATGGTGCGTTTGCCTGTACCGATGCCAGCCTGAAACAGCGGGGTCCGCGCGCCATCCGTACCGATGAACAAGTTGGGCTGGACGATTTCACAGCCGATGTCGTCCCAGCCTGCAAACGCCTCTTCCATGTCTGGATGACTGGCGTTGAAGTCGCGCACAATGAGCTCGAGGGTGGTGTCACAATCGGTTTGGATTGGATCCTCCGTGTCCGTCTCAGTCGTCGATTCATCGCTGGTCGCAGTGGTCGTCGTGGGGACCTCGATGTCCCCGTCGCCCGAGGACTGTGCGGTCGTGGGCGTCTCGGTGGTCGGGTCGATGGGGGTGGTATCTCCGTCGCCGGTGGTGTCTTGGTCACCTGCGGGAGCGGGCGCACCACACGCGTACAGCGCGGCGAGCGCCAAGGCAGAGGACCAAACAAAAGAAAAGCGATGAAAGCGATACATGTTGCTGCGCAATTTAACATAGAAGAAAGAAAAATCCCGGACAGCGCGTTTCAGGCGCGGAGACCCTGGAAAAAACGCCCCAATCACCGGCACATGGATCAGCTCTGCGGTGGCGCAACGACAGGCCATATCAGTTACGCACCACCCCCGGCGCCGCTCCTCGGAAATCAGTGAAACACAGCTAGCGCTTTACTTGCGGGCACAGCGCGCCGAGCACAGCAGCATGGGCGCGCACCGGAGCAGGTCAGCTGCTCTCAATGAGTTTGCAATATTCGGCGGTTCTCGTAAAGTCGCCGCTGCCCACCCCTGCGTGAGAGTTCTATGAGCCAATCGTCGACGTCCGCATCCCCCGGGGGTTCTGGTAAATTACTCAAACTCAGCCTGGGGGCGCTGGGCGTGGTGTATGGGGACATCGGCACTAGCCCGCTTTACGCCATGCGGGAGTGTTTTCATGGCTCGCACGGGCTTGATTTTCATCCCACGCGCGTCTTGGGTGTGCTGTCGTTGATGTTTTGGGCAATGACCTTGCTCATCAGCTTCAAGTACGTGTCCTACGTCATGCGGGCGGACAACCGTGGAGAGGGCGGCGTGCTGGCTCTGATGGCGCTTGCCACACAGCGCTCGCCCCACCGGGCACGCGCCTTGGTCATCCTCGGCTTGTTTGGGGCCGCGCTCCTGTACGGCGACGGCATGATCACCCCTTCGATCTCCGTACTCAGCGCTATGGAAGGTCTGAAGATCGCCGCACCGTCCCTGACGCCCTACGTGGTGCCCCTCACGGTCATGGTGCTGATCGGGATTTTTTCCGTGCAGCATCGAGGGACGGCGGGTATCGGCGCTATTTTTGGTCCCGTGACCCTTTTGTGGTTCCTCACGCTCGCAGCCCTGGGGATCCCGTGGATCATTGAGAATCCGCACGTGCTCGAGGCGATCAGCCCCCACCACGCCGCGCGCTTCTTGATGCGCGAAGGATATGCCGGATTTCTGATCCTCGGCTCAGTGTTTCTGGTCGTTACGGGCGGTGAGTCCATCTACGCCGACATGGGTCACTTTGGTCGTCGTCCCATTCGACTCACTTGGTTCGCGTTGGTCATGCCCTGTCTGTTGCTCCACTATTTTGGGCAAGGCGCGTTCCTCTTGGCGCACCCCAAAGGCGTGGAGAACCCTTTCTTTCTCATGGCGCCGCAATGGGCACTCTATCCATTGGTTGGGCTCTCCACCTTGGCCACCATCATCGCCTCCCAGGCGGTCATCTCCGGGGCCTTCTCCCTCACTCGGCAGGCCAGCATGTTGGGGTTTTGGCCACGCGTGAAGGTGCAGCACACCTCGGCCCAGGAGATCGGGCAAGTGTACGTGCCCAGTATCAATTGGGCGCTCATGGTGGCCACCGTTGCCTTGGTGCTCGGGTTTCGTACGTCGTCCGCGCTCGCAGCGGCTTACGGCATCGCAGTGACGCTCACGATGTTGATCACCACACTTCTGGCCTACGTCGTCGCGCGCGACATCTGGAATTGGAGCCGTTTTCGGGCGTTTGGTCTTTCAGCGACCTTGGTGATCGTGGACGCGTCCTTCTTTCTCTCCAACGCGACTAAGGTTGCCGACGGTGGCTGGTTTCCAATCGCCGTGGCGGGGCTCATCTTGACGCTGATGACGACCTGGCGCCTCGGTCGGGAGCGCCTCCGTTCGCTGCTGTTCGAGCGTCTGGTGTCGCTCGAGGACTTTTTCGAGCTGCTCCACGTCGAGCGCATCGCGCGGGTGCCTGGCACCGCGGTCTACATGGTGAGCTACGTGGAGCGCGCGCCCACAGCGCTCATGCTCAATACGTTTCATCACCGAGCCGTGCATGAACACGTGGTGTTGCTCACTATCCGCTTCGAGGAGAGTTCACGCATCAACGACGACGAGCGCGTGCAGACCGAAGAGTTGGGGCACGGATTCACGCGCGTGATTGCACGGTTCGGGTTCATGGAACAACCCGATGTTCCTGCAATTCTTGCCCGGGAGGACACGCCCACGCCGCCGCTCGAGTACACGACGTTCTTTTTGGGGCGGGAGACGGTTTTGGCTGCCGATGGTCCCGGTATGCAGCGCTGGCGCAAGGTCTTGTTTGCGTTCATGGCGCGCAACGCGCAACAGGCTCAGGGCTTCTTCTCGATCCCGTCTGATCGCGTGATTGAGGTTGGCGCGCAGTTTGAGCTGTAAACCGCAGTTTGGCCTGTAAACCGCAGTTTGGCCTGTAAACCGCAGTTTGGCCTGTAAACCGCAGTTTGGCCTGTAAACCGCAGTTTGAGCCAAAAGCCGCAGTTAGAACGCTCCGCCTTGGCCACCTTGGTTGGTCTCACCGCCTTCGCCGTCGCCGTCACCACCGCCGTCGCCCTGGGGTGGGGGCCCGATCGCATAACATACCCAGGAGAGATCGCTGTCGTCTTGCTCGTCGGGGCCCGCCGTGGTGCCACCACTGCCCGATCGTGGACCGCGCCAGTCGTTGTCGTCGTTGCCTTGGACTTGTCCGGTTTCGGGTGGCACGCCACCACAGATGCACAGAGCACCCGAGGTGGCTTCACACACCAGCTCGGCTTCGCCACAGCTTTCGCCTTCCGCCACCTCGAGACCGGCGCAGTTGGCGGCGAGGCGATCGCGGTCGAGGACCGAAGCTTGCGCACCCCCGCTGGCAGAGACCGTTCCCCCGCTCGCGTTGACGTCGTCGGGTGAACCATCGTCGTCCTTTGAACAGGCTACGGCCAGCCATGCACAACAGGTGATGGCAAGTAGAACACGGGAGGGAAGTGCTTTCATAACTTACGTCTCATCAAGTGGAAAATTGCGGCTTAGGGCCAAGCATCAGTGCGGTGAAACGACCATCCACTGTGACCAGTGGACGATCACAGCATCGTCAGCGGACAATCTCATCGATCGCCGCGTTGTTGCACTCCAATGATACGCTCACGCGCGCCAATGGATCGGCCTGCACGGCGATGCAGGTCTGGTCACACAGCACGATGCTGTCGTCCTCCCACACCCAACCCTCGGTGCACGAGCCACTAGAATCCCGCAGGGCCAGGGACGAGGATCCATCGCCCCATTCTACCAAGACGCTCGTGGCGTCTTTGGCGATTGTTTCCCCATCGGCGCTCGTTGTGGGGATCTCAAAGGTGCAGGAGTTGGCCACCTCCTTGGTGATAGCGCCGAGTCCCTCGGCTAGTGCGACACTGAAGTTGTCGGCTTCGCTCATGTCGAAATGACAGAAGTCGGGCCCCCGCAAGCTACAGCCGGGCAACGCAGTCCCGCCAATGAGGGCGGCGTGAGACAACCACTCCCGCATGTCACCCGCTCGGCCCCCTTCGCTGCCCGGAGACCCAATGGCAAACGTGCGCACCCCGTCCATGGCCGCCTCAGTGATGGTTGCGATGATGGGATTGGTATCCACCGCTTGATCACCATACAACGGTCCGCAGCCCTGAGTTTGGGTGGGCGCGCCGTCGGTGATGAGCAACATGAATCGGCTGCCCGCGCCCTCATAGGAGTCGAGAGATTGTCGCGCGAAGGTGTAGGCGTCGTGGGTAGGTGTACCCATCAACAATTGCACGTCAGAAATTTTGGCGGCCAAAGCATTGCGTTGATCCGAGCTCGGACCACCCAGCGGCGCGATGGGTACGCGCCCGCTTTCACTCACACATCCCGGGTTGGACTGCGGATTGCCCTCCGTACTGATGGGCGCGTCCAAGTTGGGATAGGTCTGCAGACCCACCGCGACCGATCCCGGGATGAGGTCCATCGCATCGAGCAGCGCAAGACGGGTGACGTCCCACTTCGTACCGCCGCCGCCCGGAGCTGGGTCGTTCATCGAAGCGCTGATGTCGACGACCAGCTGGAGTACGGCAGGCACATTCTCAACCTCCACGCTGACCCCGCTGCATTCTTCCCCCAGGATGGTGTCGACTTGCTCACTGGTGAGTTCGATCAAACCACCCCCGTCCTTGGCCTCGTCGAGGCCCGACGTGCTGCTGTTGCCGCCAGACGCGGCGCCATCACCCGAGGTGAGATCGATGTCTGCCGAGGCGGTGGTGCCCCCGTCGTCGTCACCGTCCGAGGAGCACGCCAGCATGGTGCCGACCGTGACGGTCAATAGGCAAGCGAGTCCAACCTTTGTCTCTCTCGAGGTCATCAACAACTCCGCTTTCTTTGGGCGTTGCACGCCGCGCCTCACACCAAGCGTCTCTTCATTGAGACTCGTCTAGCCCGTGAGTGTCACGTTTGCAGCTCGATGATAGCAGGCTTTGCTCGTTTTTTAGGGGACCGCAGCAGAAAAGGAGAGAGAGGCGAATGTTTTGACGGAAACATCAATGAGAATGAGTATTTGATGAGGAGCCCATGTTCTGCGTTGGAGTATGTTCGCTGCAAAATACCGTTGTCCTTGCAGCTGCCAGCTCGGCCAGGACGCGCTGGGCATGAACCAAGAAGCGCTCTCCAGCGGGGAGCAGTGACATGCCGCGCGGTCCGCGCTGAAAGAGCAGTGCGCCCAACTCATCCTCGAGCAGCCGGATCTGGCGCGTGAGCGGCGGTTGTGACACGGCGAGACGCAGCGCCGCCTTACTCAACGTACCTTCCTCCGCAACCGCAACGAAGTATTGAATCTGCGCCAAACTCATGCGGCCAGTGTAGTGCAGGTTGGTCCAACGTCGAAGCGCAGACTCGCCTTAGGCACGGCGCCATACAAAAATGGTATTGGACCTGACCAGCCCGGAGCGCGAGGGTGAGCGCGTGATCAACATTCTCACCGTCGATGAATGGGAAAAAATGCGGCGCGCGGGGCGCGTCGCCGCGGCCACCTTGCGCGCGGTGTGCTCCCAGATTGTTCCGGGTATGAGCACCGCTCAGATTGACCGCTGGGTACGGCAAGACACTTTGGCCCGTGGCGGTAGACCGTCACAATTGGGATACAAAGGCTTCCCGGCCGCGGTGTGCACGAGCCGCAATCAGGTGGTGTGCCACGGCATCCCCAGTGCTCACGAGTACGTGGCGGATGGTGACATCATCAACGTGGACGTCACCACTGAGTTGGACGGCTACCACGGTGACACATCCATGACCGTGCTCGTAGGCAATGTCTCGCCGGAGGCACGTAAAGTGGTGGAGGTGGCGCGCCTATGCAGGGACGCGGGCGTGGCGAGTGTGCGTCCTGGCCTGCGTCTGGGGGAATTGGGTGCTGTCGTCGAGGAGGTGGCTCGCGCCCACGGTTGCAGCATTGTGCGTGACCTGGGGGGACACGGCATTGGCCGGTCGATGCACCAAGCGCCGCACGTGGCCCACCATGCATTTCGTGGCGGCGTCCGCCTACAAACGGGCATGGCCATCACCATCGAACCGATGGTCAACTTGGGCAAGGCCCAGGTGGACTTCTTGGACGACGGGTGGACCGTGGTGACCCGTGACGGCAGCCTGAGCGCGCAGTGGGAGCACACTGTGCTCGTGACCGAATCGGGGTGTGAGGTGCTGACGAGCCTTGAGTGATGCGCGCGGCAAACTTGCTCTGGTCTAGCCGAGTCGGCGGGTGAGCTGATGTGGGCAGTGGTTGCCACGCGCCCCACGCGAACGACACGGGTTTGGCAGCGTGGGCGGCGTTTGATAGTTTGGTCGTCGAAATGAAGAGGAACATCACAGGGAAGAATTTGCGCGCGTACGAAGTAAAAGGGGAGACCATGCTGAGGATCGTACTTTTGACTTGCGGTGTTGCTTTGCTGGTTGGCTGGGGAGGAGAGCCCGTTCCTGGGTGGAACGGAGCGAGCGCGCCGCAGCAACTGGAGAAAAATGCGGATAAGCCCAAGGCGGTTGAGGGCACCAAGAAGGGTGATGTGAAAGCCGCCCATGGCGCCAGCGCGTCCAAGATCAAGGCGACCGCAACGCATGCGGCCCTGAAGTTAGTGGTGGTGGACAAGGACAAGGGGCCCATCCAGGGGCTGGCCATCTCGGTGACGGGCGCCAAGGACGGAAAGAAGCTCTACGCCACCCCGACCGACAGCACCGGCTACACGGAACTCTTGGTGCCGGTAGGACAGGATTACACCATCGTCTATTTGAGCTTGGGGCTGTCGGAGACCGCGGCGACGTTACCCATCAGCGAGGAGCCTAACCAGAACGTGCGCCTCACGCTCCGTTACACGCGCATCATGCCCAAGAAAACGGCGTCGGGTCAGGACGCGGGCATCGTGCTCGGTGGCGTGAACTTTGATACGGGCAAGTCCTCCATTCGGAAGGACTCCTTCGAGCAGTTGGACACCGTCGTGGAGTACATGGCGCACAAGCCGGGCGTACGGGTAGAGATCTCGGGCCATACGGACAACGTCGGCGACAAGGAAGCGAACAAGAAATTGTCCCTCGCACGCGCGCAAGCCTGTGTGGACTACTTGGTCAAAAAGGGGATTGAGCGCTCGCGTCTAGAGGCGGTGGGCTACGGCGACCAGATCCCCGTGGCCTCGAACGTGACCCCGGAGGGTCGCGAACAAAACAGGCGCATCGAAGCTCGAGAACTCTGAGCCGCTTTACGTCGAAGCCGTGGGGGGCCCAGTTAGGGAACTGGGCCACACCGTTCAAGGCACTGGACGACCAAGCTCGTTCATCAACCAGGTCATGGCTGAACGTGAGGCACCATTGCGGATGAGTCCACTGTTGGGCGCGTTGTTCCAGGTCTTGCCGTAGATCCAGCCCCAAATAGTGATGCCGGGCACAAATTCCTGCTCACGGAAGTAGTTGAAGTACTGCTGGTAGCCTTGCAGCTGCTGCCCGTCGTCCGTGTAGCTGAGGTCCATCTCGGTGATGTAAACCGGAAGACCAGTGTCATTGTGCAATTTCTTGAGCAATGAGTCGACGGTGTTGAACGAGATGGCGCCGTTGTCCAAGTCGTGCGCCTGAGCACCCACTGCATCGATGGGGCCACCGCTTTCGAGTACGGTCTTGGTGATGCCAATGAAGTGATTGTTGTCGTTCGACCACTCGATGTTGTTGAAGTCATTGAGGATCAAAATGGCGTTGGGGCAGGCTTCACGCGCCCACTTGAACGCATTGGTGATCCACTGCCAATTGCCGTTGGTCCCCCCGCCAATCGCGTCTGCGTAACTGGGTGATGTGTGAGGAGGCGGTTCATTGACCACGTCGATGAGCCGAGTCGCCGGGTAGCGCTCACAGAACGCACCCATCCAGGCCTTCACGTCAGCTTCATTGAGGGAGCCACCGGGCTGTTGAGTGCCCCAAACGAACGCGTGTTGTTTGAACACGATGCCGTGCTCTTGCGCGTAGTCGTAGATCGTGTCCAGCGTGTTCCAATTGAACTCGGCGCCAGCATTGCGTTGAACCGACCCCCACTTTCCGGCGTTTTCGGGCGTGATTTGGTCCCAATAGTCCGCATAGGTGAAGCCATCCGTATCGACGGAATCCCGCGTGGTGATGTTGCCGACGAAGCGAGGGATTTCTCCGAGCACCAGCCCACCGGTACCCGACATCTCAGCACCGCCGCTGCCGTCTTGCGTCTCACTGCCGCCCGTACCGGGCTGGGGAAAGTTGGTGCGGCCACCGCTGCCTGAACTCGAGCCGCCCACTCCAAACGTTTCGCTACCGCCTGACGCAGTGTGCCCACCACTGGCTCTGGCGCCGCCGCTTCCCGTTTCTACGACGGGAGAGCCACCTGAACTCTCCAAGGTTGGATCCCCCGTTGCGTCGCCACAGGCGGTTGCAAACAGTACCCAGAGCACAGGCGCGGCGCTCAGTCGTGCAACGTGGGCGGCTCGCATGAATCGAGGGATGGTGGAGGCGAGTTGGCGCGCGCTTCGCCCGTGAGAATTGAAAGAGAAGAAGTGCAAGTGGTAGCTCCCGGTGCCGAGTTTTTTCTGCCCCCGACCTTGCATCTAGCGCCCTGCGCGTGTGTCGCACAGGGAACGATTTGCGCCACGGTCAGCTTCAAAATTGCAGTCAAGCTTTGGCGCTCCATCTTGAGTCACGACAAAACTGGAGCTCGCTCGCTGGAAAATTTCAACCTGACTTTGCGCCTGCTCGTTTTGAGAGACCGTGCAGGAATGAGAAAGTGCCTGTGATGTGGATAGGAGTTGATGTGCGCAACAGCATGGCGCCCTGCGAATGGACAGACCAAGGCAGTGTGAGGGCCTTTTGGCCTCAATCACAATCGCTGACGATGACACATGGGGATTGTGCATGACGCCGCTGCATCAGTAGTGTCCGCATCACGATGCGTATGATGCAAATGAAGAGCAGTAGACTAGAGTGGGTTTCAAGGTTGTTGGGATTGTCCGTCTGCGTTCTACCCTTGGTTGGGTGCGGGGGGAGTGATGACGCCGAGACGACACAGACCGGATACAACGCCCGGTTGGCCGAGAAGCTGCAGGACTGTGGGCTGCTTTCCGAGGGAAAGCTGAGCGACGGGGCCGGCGATGAATACATCAAATGCGAGCAATACTGCATGTTGGAGCAGAGCTGCGGAATGCTCGAGGAGCTGGTCTGCAATATCGAGACTTCGGACTACATCGATGCCTACATGAGGTACGCGACGTGCAATGACAATTGCCAAGAATTGGCCCCCAAATTCACCTGTGCTGACGGGTATGAAATTCCTCAGAGTTCGAAGTGCAACGGGTATGAAGACTGCAGCGATGGTGCAGACGAAACGGGTTGCAAGAGTACGAGCAACGGCGAATGCCCTGACGGTACTTGGCTGTCAGCCGGATGGATATGCGACGGCCTGAAAGATTGTGATGACGGAAGCGATGAGGGGCCAGGCTGTGCCAAGACACTGTGTGGAGACGAGTACGACTACGAGTGACGGCGCGCTGGGCTCGCCCGGCGCGACTGTTCGTGGTTGAAGTGCGCGGCTTGACGCGGCCGAATGGATAGTTTTCGGGCGCCAAGTCACCGCACCCTCACCCTGATCGGTGCTTGGTCGACGAGTGATCTCGAGTGTTCCTTCCGACTTTGCCCAGCCAGTGGACAACGAGGCGCGCCGGACGATAGTGGACACATGACTGACCGAGCGGTGGGAGCGGTGATCCATGCTGGAACTAGGTTTGGAGTTTTCGGTACTGGCTCGGTGGGGCGCACTCTAGCCGCAAAATTGGCGGACGTGGGCCACGCGGTGATCGTGGGTACGCGCGATCCCGAGCAGACACTTTTGCGTTCGCAGCCGGATTCGATGGGCAATCCACCGTTCGCGGCGTGGCTCGAGGATCACCCTACGGTGCGCCTGGGCACGATGGATGAGGCCGCCGCACACGGTGAGATCCTTGTGAACGCCATGAACGGGGTTGGGTCTGTCGCCGCGCTCAAGACCATTGCTGAGGCGAACCTCGACGGCAAAGTGCTCATGGATGTGGCCAACCCGCTGGACTTTTCCAAGGGGATGCCGCCATCGCTCACCATTTGCAACACGGATTCACTGGGTGAGCAGATCCAACGCGCGTTCCCTGGGGCGCGGGTGGTCAAGACCCTGAACACTCTGAATGCGCAGATGATGGTTCAGCCTCAAATATTGGCGAGCAAGCAGCACACGGTGTTTGTCTCTGGCAACGATACTACTGCCAAAGCGCAGGTGACGGCGGTTTTGCGCAGCTTTGGCTGGGAAGACATCATCGACTTGGGTGACATCACAACCGCGCGCGGCGTTGAGATGGTCTTGCCGTTGTGGGTGCGGCTCTGGGGCGCGCTCAAGACTCCGCACTTTTCGCTCAGTGTCGTGCGCTGAGGCGACCCTTCAGCGGGCTGGTTCAGCGTCAAACTTTGCCTTGAGATCGTCTGTGCGCTGGCTGACGCGGAACTCGATGACGCGACACGTGGCCAAACCTCTGGCGCAAAAAGGGTCCTGTTTCATGAGTTCTTCAATTGCCTGACGGCTTGTGCCCGTGGCCAGGATGATCCCACCGTCTCTGGGAATTTTGCGGCCACTCGCGATGAACGTCCCCGCGGCGTAGTTCCGATTCAAGAACGCCACGTGCGCTTTCATCGCCTCATCGATGGCGCTGAGCGGGGCAACGTAATTTAGTTCAACGATGTACATGGGGTCCTTGTGGTGTGAGTGGCCTGGCTGGGCAATGGTGGGGCGCTAGCTGGGCCGTCATTGTGTAGCGCCGTGTACCCGCTGAGGAAAAGCGACAGAAGCGGGACTGTCAGCGGACTTGCTCTAGGCGGCCGGTGGACGAGATCGGTCAAAGAATGTCAGTAGGACATTGTTTGGCCTTTTCGGTTGAGGGAAACGGCTGCACCTTTGCGTGCATGCTCAGCAGTCTTCGCATTCAAAACCTCGCCCTCATCGACGCCGCACACCTTGAATTTGGTGCCGGTCTTTCCGTCCTCACCGGGGAGAGTGGGAGCGGCAAGTCCATCCTGCTCGATGCATTGGCCCTGGTGACTGGCGCAAGTCGACCACGACTCAAGGTGCGCAGTGGGTGCAGCAGCGGGTTTGTCGAAGCGGAGTTTTTACCCAGCCTCGATGCCGACGGTCAGCTCACTTCGCAGGAATTGCAGGCTGCACTTTTGGAGCACGAGTTGCTCGAGGCGTGTTTGTGTCCCGGTGAACCGATCATTTTGGCGCGCCGCATCGATGCGGCGGGGCGCTCGCGTTGTTACATCCAAGGACAGACCGTGACGCGGGCGGCGCTCACGCAGGTGGGCTGCTGCCTGCTTGAGTTGTGTGGACAAAGTGAAGCGCACAACCTGAGAACCGGAACCGCTCAATTGGCCGCGCTCGATCGCTTTGCGCACCTTTTGCGTCAGCAACGTCAGGTGAGCGCGCTCGTGCAAGAACTGCGTCAAAAAGAGGCTCTTGAACTCCAGCTCGAGGGGCTGTGCGCTGAGGCAGAGCGACGACGAGATTTCCTGGAATTTCAGCTGAGTGAGTTGAAGGACATGGATCTATCTGACTTGAGCGAGCGTAGTGCGCGCCTGGATGAACTGAGCTCTGCCACGGCGAGTCTGGGCAATCACCAAGAGTTGGTGAGCGAACTGGAGGATGGTCCGCACGGCATCTTGCCTCGCCTCAAGCTGCTGTCCGCCCGCTTGGGCAATGGCTTGCGGGCCGATCCGGGGGGCCTGCTTTCGGCGGCCATTGCGGATCTCGATGGGGCAGCGGACTTGCTTTGGGGCGCGGTGCGCGCATCGAAGGGTACGCTATCCCAATCGGATCGACTGCGAGAGGAAGCGGAACAACTCAAGCAGCAGTTTTCGGCCCTGCGTGACGCTGCCCGCAAGCATCGCACCACGATCGACGAGCTCCCTGCGCGACGCGATGAATTGTCGGCCGAGCTAGTCAGGTGCACGGAGCTGGACCGAGAGCTGCAGAAAGCGCGCGACGAGACGAGCCTGGCGCGAGAGGCTGCCCGCCGCGCCGCTGACCAGTTGCATCAAGCGCGGGTGCGCGCAGCGGCCCGCCTGGACAAGAAGATGGCGCTCGAACTTTCGCGCGTGGGTCTGTGTGGTGCGCACTTTGAGACGTGTATTCGTGAAGGAGAATTGGGGATCACGGGCACGACCCAAGTGGAGTATGCGTTTTCGGCCAACCCCGGTCACAAACCGGAGCCCCTCAGTCGGGTGGCGTCGGGCGGCGAGTTGAGTCGCGTCTTGCTTTGTTTTCGCTTGGCGACCGAGAGCTCAGGAGCCATGTTGGTCTTTGATGAGATAGACGCTGGTGCAGGAGGTCAGACAGCCGAAAAAATTGCCGCCTCGCTCAAACGCGCTTCTGAATCGGCGCAGGTCCTTTGCGTCACGCATTGGCCCCAGGTGGCCGGCGTGGCCGATCAGCATTTCTCAGTGAACAAACAAGTGAGCGATGGGACCACGCGCAGCAGCGTCGTCGCAGTGTCCGGCGAAGAGCGGGTGGGCGAAATCGGCCGCATGCTCGGCGGTGCCACCAAGACGGCCCGTGAACACGCCAGTGCGCTCGTGCGTGCCTCAGCTGCCGCGTGAGCGCTTCGCCACGCTGCACTCGCTGCGACACCCACCCCATCACGCAGTGAGGGTGGGTGACTTCACGCAGTTGCTCCACGTCTGCCTCGCTGCGTTGTTTCTTGTTGGACCAGGGGCCCCGCAGCCCCTGGTCTGGTCCTCGGCGCGCTTCGCGCGCCTGCGGCGCCGCCGCCGACCAAATGGGAG